>OFEY01000755.1_pt1 | contig 25071 bp, 28 predicted proteins | sample 1521251 | NCBI WGS metagenome assembly OFEY01 (sample SAMEA3504100, study PRJEB24116) | mouse gut metagenome | biome: mouse gut; feature: mouse-associated habitat; material: faeces | place: Denmark | collected 2011
TTGAACACCTATTGCATACTTTCGCTATGCAGTATAAAATCAAAGTTCAGGGGAATATAGAGGTAATAACAAAGTTGCAGTATCATCCTCAACAAGTTGGGATGGGAAAAGAGAAGAAATAGGCGGTCAAAACCACAAGATGTTGGTGGTTAAAGGCAAACTTGTTTGCCTTGGGCAAAAATTGGAGCGAAAATCGACCAGTTTTTGCCCGGTTTATAGTACAGGATGGTTAGATAGAAAAGCATTAAAATATGCTTTGTAAAAATTTCCTTTTTTATGATTAATCGGATGAGTGTTATTGCATTTTATAGCATATAATATAGAGGGCAAAATATATTCGGAATTTGTTGTTGAGAATAAAGGTATATGTTATACTGTAACTGATCAGAAAGGGTGTGATAAATGTGTTAGCAGCCAAGCCGCAAATAACTGCAGAAACGTCGGATACTGCAAAATTGGAATTATATAGATTAATTGGTGAAGGCTATAAAGCAATGCAGGAAGGCAGAACCAGTACAATTGAAGAAGTAAGGGAAAAACTGGAAAAGAGGAGAAAAGAACGTGGCTAGGGTAGTATTTACTGAGCCTGCAGAGTATGACCTGCTGGACATAGAATACTATATCTTTGTAGATCTTTGTAATCCGCAGGCGGCGCAGAGGATATCCGATGGCATTTTAGATGCGGCGGGTAAGCTGAAAGAATATCCAGAAGGACATCCCTTAGTAGGAGATGAATTACTGGGGCGCATGGGGATACGCATAGCATACTTTGATAATTACAACATTTTTTATTATTATGATATGCAAAATGACGTAGTATACATAATCAGGGTTTTGTATAATAAAGCTGATTGGCAGAATATTCTCAAAAGATAAATTTACAGTAATTTGAATGATACCCCCAAATTTAAAAGAATTGGGGGTTTTTACAATGTATCATAATTGTTTGGTATAAATTGTGTATTTGGATAGCTGATAAAAGGATAAGTTATATACGTGATAAAATGGTGTGCTACCCGTCAAGTAGACAATTAAAAACAAAAAACTTTCACAGACTCACATAAAATTTTAGAACCGTTTATAAAGAGAAAAAGTGATGAGAAAGAGATTCTTTACATACAAGACCGTTCTGGAATTAAAGCGAGTGGTAAGCCAATCTCAGAAGGTTTGGCGGTGTTGAAAGGCTCTAAAATTGCTGATAATGTAGCGACATCCTTATCAAAGTCTGTTATCGATAAACGACAGGTATTATTTGATAAAGGTATTGTTGATGAGAACTTTACTTTTACTCAGGATTGGACATTTACGAGCCCTTCACTTGCAGCCGCCATAGTTGTAGGGTATAGTATTAATGGTAGGAATGCATGGAAGAATAAAAAGGGAATATCACTAAAAGAAATAGAAGAGCGATAGAAAGTGTTTTTTGCAGGAAAGGCAAACCTCCAAACTGATGTAAGATAAAATTACGCAGTATGGAGGTTTTAATTATGTCATTGCCATCATTGATGGTAAGAAAAAACGAAATCCTGCGAAAAGCAGTAATGCGGGAAATGATGCGTGGATATCTAAAGAAAAATGATATCCATCCGGATTTTATTAGCAAAAAAATGATATACTTTTGAATTCAGTATAATTGGAGCAAATATTTGGCAGGACAGAGGTTATCAGTGCTTTAAATATGTGCTCCAGCAGATGCCTCAAAATTTATTGGGAATTGCACCAGGCTTGAGCCTTTTTAGGCGGTTGGAGGGAATGGGAAAAGTATCTGAAAAGATACTGACAAATGATAGCAAAAAAAGACGGGAAATATAAATTGAAACATGCTATTCTTATTTGTGCGGCTATCCGGTGTATGAATATAAGCCGGGACTATAACTGATAAGCAGGAGGGCAGATAAGAAATGTATCATTTAAGATTAAAGGGCAGTCATTATGAAATGGGAGTGAAACGTGGAAAGATTTTTAACAGGGGGAAAATATCTTTTCCACTTCAGTTGGATGACTTTCAGTTTGAACATGGAAAACAAAGTGAAGTGATATTAAGAAAGTTTTTCCCAGAAGTATGTGAGGAAGTAAGAGGGGTGAGTGATACCCTGGGGATTGATTATCTGCATTTTGTTTCATGGATGCTGTGTATGGGCTGCTGTATGTATAATCTGGAAGAGAATATCCCTGTGGAGGTTCGGGGATGTACTGCCTTTGCGTATTCAAAGGGCGGCAGAGTTATTTATGGAAGGAATAATGATTTGCCGCCTTATTTGCGTAATGGAAGCAAAAGTGAAATTTATGTCCCGGAAAATGGCAGCAGATTTAACATTACCACATCTTCATTCATCAATGGAGAGGAGGGGTTAAATGAATATGGACTTGCTGTTGCAATGACATTTGTCATGACTGATCTTAAAAAGATACGGGCAGGATTTAATTCCTGCTTTATTGTACGGTATCTGCTTGAAAAGGCAGATAGTATATATCATGCGATTTCTCTGCTTATGGATCTGCCGATTGCTTCTAACTGCAATATCTTGCTTGCAGATAAAACAGGAAAAATGGCGGTAGTTGAATGTACACCCTCTGTTAAAAAGATCCGTGAGGCAGAAACTATTGCCAATGGAAGCATAGTCTGTGCAGTTAATAGCTTTAAATCTGAGGAAATGAAACCGTATGATGATGCGGATGGAAATGATTATGATTCTCATAAGCGTTATGAGGTGGTTATGGATAGTTTTTCTTCAAACCGTATTAAAGAGGATTATGTGGAAACAACCAGGCTGCTTTTAAGGGGAGATTATGGATTTATGTGTCAATATGATAATGAGCCGGATTTTGAAACGGTTTGGAGCTCCATATTTGATTTAAAGAGTTTAGTCATTTATCGTGCAGAGGGGGATCCAAGAAAAAAGAAGTTTGCTGTGGATGGCAGACTGCATAATATTATAAATTGCAGCAGCTCCTGAAAGAGAAGATGCTTCCGGTTTTTGACTGGTAATTATGCATGACCGTGGTATAATGGTTTTACAGGCAAAAGAATATATCGTAAAGTAAAACAGGTATTTCACGGGAGGCACCCAATGAATTTAAGCGGATGGAAATATGAAGGAAGAAAAATATCGGATAAACTCCATGAGCAAATGCTGGATATAATAGCAGTTTTAAATGATGAAAAACAGGCAGCAGGGAAAAACTGGCCTGCACTGCAAAAGGATATTTCAAGCAGGCTGGGAATTGCCACAGGGCAGGTGCGTACCATCAAACGTATGATGGAGGAGTTTGGAATATTAAAAAAAGGCGCCTTAAACGCAAATAAAATTCCAAATGCAAAAGAAATCTATGCGGAAAATGGGCGTACTTTGGTTGAACTTCTGGAAACGGAAAAACTGATGCGGGAAAATCAGACAGCAGGCAATGCAGAATTGATGAAAGAAATCAAATCTATTTATAGATTATACTATCAACAAATACTTGTCGACTATTCTTATAAAGGTGATGGTAAGATTCTTCATCCGCTGCGGGCAACATTAAAAGCATTAAAAAAGTACGGGCAATTAAACTATTGGGAGTGGTACCTGTTAAATACAGTTATTTGCAGTGATGATAATGCAAAGGAAGAAGCAGAGCTTGATAAACTGATCACAGCCTATCGCTCAGGCGCGCTTAAATTCAAGTCAGGTGATGTTATTGAAAATATGCTTTCACATTCTTATGTACTTGGAAATTTTGAATATGCAGGTTTTGTCTGCGTGAGGGGAAGCAAAGAGAGCATAAGGATAACTTTAAATAAGGACGCACAGGAAATCATAGATGAAATAACAAAAGAGGAGAGCTTTTAATGGCAAATGAGGCAGGCAATAAAATAAATAAAGAAATTGATGAAAGGCTCAGGAAAATTATGGAGCAGAGAAATATCCATAATGAAGTGGTAGTGAATGCGGGGGAAGATTCATTGGATGATGTTTCCATAAACGAAGGGGAGGCGGAAGATAACATGCTTATAGAAAGAAGCCCCCGTGTTCAGAAAATCCATTCTCTCAATCAGATTATTTATGGGGCGCCGGGAACAGGGAAAACACATTCAACAGTAGAGTATGCGCTTGCAATCATTGAAAACAGAGAAATAGAAAAGAATCAGATTAGCGACGAAGAAAGAAGAGAAAAAATAAAGCAATATGAGCAATACATAAAAAAAGAACAGGTGGTATTTACCACATTCCACCAGAGCTATGGATATGAAGAATTTGTACAGGGTATAAGGCCGGAGCCTGCTGGAGAGAAGGTCAGTTTTAAGATAGCAGATGGCATTTTTAAGAAAATAGCTGATAAGGCAATGCTGGATGAGAGTAATAATTACGTAATTATTATAGATGAAATTAACCGTGGAAATATATCAAAGATTTTTGGAGAACTCATAACATTGGTGGAAGAGGATAAAAGGTGGGGTGAGCTTAACCAAATGTCTGCAACCCTGCCCTTTGGGGATAAGCTTGCAGTTCCAAACAATTTGTACATTATTGGCACAATGAATTCTGCGGACAAATCAATTTCGCTTATTGATGCAGCGCTCAGGCGGAGATTTGATTTTGTGGAAATGGCACCGAATCCGGAAATGGTTAAAGATAGTGAGTTAAGGAACGTGTTGGTAAACTTAAATAAATATTTAAGGAAAGAGTTGCGGAGCACGGACTTATTGATTGGCCATTCTTATTTTATTGGAAAAAACATATCCCAACTTGGGAAAATAATGAATAGAAATATTATTCCGTTATTATATGAGTATTTTTATGATGACGAGGCAAAAGTCAAAAAAGCATTGGAATGCATTGACGGTACGAGATTTGAAATTGACAATAGGGTGCTGGGAAGAGTCTGTATTAAGATAAAGGATAATTAATGATAAATGGATTTGAATTTTCAAAAATAAAATTAAATAAGCTGCCCGAGTCCTGGCAGGAAGAAGGGGCGATGGAGGAACTGGAAAGCTTTTTGCAGGAAAACTGGCAGCAGAGGTCAATTTTTTACACCGATGGACACATTACCAGCAGGCAGCAGTTTATAGATTTCGATAAAAAAGATGCGGTAAAGTTGCAGAATTACATTGGAACCATAACATTCAGAGGGGAACAATTAAACATATTTCCAAAGATTTTTAAAGAAGATGAGGATGATTTTGATACAGATAATTTAAAAACAGAAGACCTTATTAACAATTTGATATACTGGCTTGGCTATTGTGACAAATTAAATTTTCCTTTTGTTTTTATGAAGGGAGAACTGTCTGAGGCGGAAAATTTAATGGAGCTGTTTATAACGATTTATGTGCATTATGTGAAGGCAGCAATCAGCAGACTGCGGTATCATCAGTATGAAGATGTTGTGGAAACAGGATCATTTGTGAAAGGGCGCATTGATTTTAAGGATTATTCATTGCGTAAGTATCCCCGGGGACAGGCAGATAAGCTGAATTATACCTATTCCAGTTTTGTATTTGACAATGCATTAAACAGAATTATCAAGTGTACCTGCCTTTTTCTCTTAAATATTACAAATCAGGCTGCGAACAAGAAAATAATCAGAAATATTCTGGTGGTTTTAGGGGATGTGGCAAACGAAAATTGTAAGCCATATGATTGCGATCAGGTTCATTTAAGCGCCCTTCATGGAAATTACAGGATTATTCTCAGCATGAGCAAGATGTTTCTTTTAAATAAAATAAGTTCAAATAAAATCGGCATGACGGAAACCTTTTGTTTCCTCTTTCCGGCGGAAATATTGTTTGAAGGATTTATTGGCGGATTTATAAAAGAAATGCTGGCGGGGAGAGCAAAGGTAAGAACCCAGGCAAGGGGGCAGTATCTTGCAGAGCTTGTTGTAGATGGCGAGGTTTTGGGAAATGTTTTTTCACTAAAAGAAGATATTCTGGTGGAGTTTGATGATTTTATTGTTGTGCTTGACACAAAATATAAAGAAATAGAACGATTTCAAAAGGTGAGGGAAAATCGTAAATTAAAAATCAGCGATAATGACATGAAGCAGATGGCCATATATGCAGTAAAGCGTGGTGCAAAGAAACTATATCTTATCTATCCGCTCCATAAAAATGAAGATATAGAGACATTGGAAGTAAGGTATGACATCCATTTGGACGGGCTGGAGGCTTCAAAATGCATTCCTCTTGAAATACTGAAGGTTCCCTTTGCTTATCGGGAAAGTGAAAATGAATCAAAGGATATGCTGAAAAAAATTTTTGATAAAATATTTACGGAAACGATTTAAGTCTTCTAAAATTTAAAAGAAAAGGATTGACATTTTTTTACAGTTGCTATATACTTTGACCGTCAAATAATTTGATTATCAAAATATTTGACGGTCAAAGTGTTTGTGCATAAAATAATATACCACAGCCAGTTGATGCATTGTCTGCGGAAAGAAAAAGGAAGAAGAAGGAGAAGAATATGTTTGAAAAAGTAGTGGAAATCATTAAAGAACAGTTAAATCTGGAAAATGCGGAAATCAGGATGGAAACCTCGTTTAAGGAAGATCTTGATGTGGATTCCCTTGATTTGTTTGAGCTTGTAATGGCATTGGAGGAAGAATATGATGTTGAAATTCCTTCTGAAGATCTTGAACAGCTCACTACGGTAGGCGAAGTAGTTGAATATTTAAAAGATAAAGGAGCAGAAGGCTGAATGATGCAGACCAGAATAACTAAACTTTTGGAAATTGAGTATCCCATCATACAAGGCGGCATGGCATGGGTGGCGGAACATCATCTTGCAGCGGCTGTTTCAGAAGCAGGCGGTCTTGGGATTATCGGGGCGGCCAGTGCACCGGCTGAGGTGGTAAGGGAAGAAATCAGGAAGGCAAAAAAACTGACGGATAAGCCTATAGGCGTCAATATAATGCTGATGAACCCCAATGCACCGGAGGTTGCAAGGGTGGTTTTGGAAGAAGGCGTTAAAGTGGTAACTACTGGTGCCGGAAACCCGGCAAAATTTATAAAGGATTTTAAGGAATCCGGTGTAAAAGTGATACCTGTGGTTGCCAGTGTGGCTATGGCAAAGATGATGGAAAGATGCGGTGCGGATGCAGTGGTGGCGGAAGGAACCGAGTCGGGAGGACATATCGGCTCTGCGACTACCATGTGTCTGGTTCCACAGGTGGCAGATGCAGTGCAGATTCCGGTAATTGCAGCAGGCGGCATAGGGGATGGCAGAGGTTTTGCCGCAGCATTCATGCTGGGAGCTGAAGCAGTGCAGATGGGAACCAGGTTTGTGGTTGCGGAGGAATCCATTGTACATAAAAACTATAAAGAAAAGATTGTTAAGGCAAAGGATATTGATTCGGAAGTGACCGGAAGGAGCACAGGTCATCCGGTCCGCCAGATCAGAAATCAGATGAGCAGAGAATATCTTCGTCTGGAAAAGGAAGGAGCAGGGCTTGAAGAGCTGGAGCAATTAACCCTTGGCTCCCTGCGCAGAGCTGTTATGGATGGAGATGTGGTAAACGGAACTTTGATGGCAGGACAGATTGCAGGACTGGTAAAAAGGGAGCAGACCTGTAAGGAAATGATTGAGGAAATCATGCAGGAGGCGGAGGCTCTTTTGGGGCGAAAGGAATAGAGAAAGGTAAAGCGATATGGGAAAGACAGCATTTATGTTCCCGGGACAGGGAGCACAGTACATAGGAATGGGCAAGGAGTTTTATGAAAAGGAGGAAACTGCCAGAGAGATTTTTGATATGGCAGGCAGCGTAACAGGGCTGGATCTTCCGGCAATTTGTTTTACGGAAAATGACAAACTTTCCATCACCGAATATACACAGATTGCCATGCTGACGGTGGAAGTTGCAATTTTAAAAGTACTGGAAGAAAAGGGGATTCACCCGGACGTAGCTGCCGGCTTAAGTCTGGGTGAATATGGAGCAATTGTGGCATGTGGCGCCATGCGTGCACAGGAGGCATTTGCAGTTGTCAGAAGAAGGGGCGTTTACATGCAGGAAGCAGTGCCGGAGGGCGGCGCTATGTCAGCGGTAATGGGACTTTCCGGCGGCATAATAGAGGAAGTATGCCAAAGCACGCTCGGAACTGTCTCAATTGCAAACTATAACTGTCCGGGACAGATTGTTATTACAGGGGAAGCAGATGCGGTAAAAAGAGCAGGAGATGTTTTAAAGGAAAAAGGGGCAAAACGTGTTATTCCATTAAATGTCAGCGGGCCTTTTCATTCACAAATGCTGATTGGAGCAGGGGAAAGGCTTAAGAAAGATCTGGAAAAGGTGCAGATGAATGAGTTTTCTGTTCCCTATGTGGCAAATCTCACAGCAGATTATGTGACTTCGCCTGAAAATGTGAGAGAACTGTTGGAAAAACAGATTTCCTCTCCGGTTAAATGGCAGCAGTCTGTGGAGAAAATGCTGGCGGAAGGTGTTGATACCTTTGTGGAAATTGGCCCGGGAAAAACACTTAGCAGCTTTGTAAAAAAGATAAACAAAGAAGTTCTGGTTCTTAATATTGATAAGTATGAGGATCTTGCAAAATGTCTGGAGGTATTTGCAAATGCTTAAGGGAAAAGTAGCGCTGGTAACCGGTGCAGGAAGAGGGATTGGAAGGGAAATTGCCATTACTCTTGCGAAAGAAGGCGCCTTTGTGGTGGTCAATTACAATGGTTCTGAAGAAAAAGCACAGGAAACTGTGGAAGAAATCCGAAAATCAGGGGGAGATGCGGTTTCTTATAGATGTAATGTTGCAGATTTTGCAGCTTGCGGAGAAATGATCGGTGAGCTGGTAAAAGAGTACGGACATATTGATATTCTGGTAAATAACGCAGGCATTACAAAAGATAATCTGCTGATGAAAATGAGTGAGCAGGATTTTGACAGTGTAATTGATGTAAACCTTAAGGGAAGCTTTAATACCATACGCCATTTGTCAAGACAGTTATTAAAGCAAAAAAGCGGAAAGATCATTAATATTTCATCTGTCACAGGACTGATGGGGAATCCAGGGCAGGCAAATTACTGTGCGTCCAAGGCAGGCATCATTGGCCTTACCAAAAGTGCAGCAAGAGAATTAGGAAGCAGGGGGATTACGGTAAATGCAGTGGCCCCCGGATTTATTGAAACCGAAATGACAAAAGATCTTTCGGAGAACGTAAAGAAAAGCCTAAAGGAGCAGATTCTTTTAAAGAGAACGGGAACTGCAAAAGAAGTGGCGGACGTAGTTACATTTCTGGCATCAGAGGCGGCAGATTATATTACCGGTCAGGTGATTTCCGTTGATGGCGGAATGGCAGTATAACAGGAGGTGAGTTAAATGAGCAGACGTGTAGTAGTAACCGGAATGGGAGCAATTACTCCCATAGGACTTAATGTGAAGGATTTTTTTAACTCGATAAAAGAAGAAAAGCATGGTTTTGGTCCCATTACCAAATTTGACAGTACTGGATATAAGTGCCATGTTGCAGCCGAAGTGAAAGGCTTTGAGGCGAAAGAATATATGGATTTTAAAGCGGCAAAACGTATGGAGCTTTTCAGTCAGTATGCAGTGGCGGCTGCCCGGGAGGCATTTTCAGACTCGGGTATTGATATGGAAAAGGAAGATCCTTACAGGGTAGGCTGTGCTGTGGGTTCAGGAATTGGAAGTCTTCAGGCGATGGAAAGAGAATATGACAGACTGATAAGCAAGGGACCGTCCAAAATCAGTCCTCTTATGGTACCTCTTATGATTTCCAATATGGCGGCAGGAAATGTGTCAATCCAGTTTGGGCTGAAAGGAAAAAGCATCAATGTGGTTACAGCATGTGCCACAGGAGCCCATTCCATTGGAGAAGCATTCCGCAGCATTTCCTATGGAGAAGCGGATGTGATGGCAGCAGGGGGAGCGGAAAGCTCTATTACCCCTTTGGGAGTAGCAGGATTTTGTGCGTTAACTGCACTTACAAGCGTGGATGATCCTGACAAATGTTCTCTTCCTTTTGATAAAAACAGGAGCGGTTTTGTAATGGGAGAAGGAGCAGGTGTTGTTATTTTGGAAGAGCTGGAACATGCAAAGAAAAGAGGAGCCCACATTTACGCAGAAGTGCTTGGCTATGGCAGCACCAGTGATGCCTATCATATCACCTCTCCCGCTGAAGATGGCATGGGAGCGGCAAGGGCAATGCTGGCAGCAATAGAAGATGGAGGCATTTTGCCGGAGGATATTACTTACATTAATGCACATGGAACAGCTACCCATCACAATGATCTTTTTGAAACAAGAGCAATTAAAGCAGCTTTTGGGGAACATGCCGGGAAGATACATATTAATTCTACCAAATCCATGATAGGCCATCTTTTGGGAGCGGCAGGTGCAGTGGAGTTCATAACCTGCGTAAAGGAAATGGAAGATGGTTTTATTCATAAAACGGTGGGTTATGAGACGCCGGATGAGGAGATTGATTTGGATTACTGCAAGGAGGCGTATAAGGAGGAAATTCCTTATGCACTGAGCAATTCTCTGGGATTTGGCGGACATAATGCAAGTATTTTAATCGGCAGATATGGAGGTTAATATGTCATTATTATCAGCAAAGGAAATTATGGAGATTATACCCCACAGACAGCCTTTTATGCTGCTGGATACCATTGAAGAACTTACGCCGGGGATTAAGGCTGTGGCGAAGAAATGTGTATCCTACAATGAACCTTTTTTTCAAGGGCATTTTCCAACAGAGCCGGTGATGCCTGGTGTGCTTATCATAGAAGCGCTTGCCCAGGCAGGAGCGGTAGCCATCTTAAGTCTGGAAGAAAACAAAGAAAAAACAGCTTATTTTGCAGCCATAAATGGGGCAAAGTTTAAGAAAAAGGTGGTGCCGGGGGATGTTTTGCTTTTGGAAACGGAAATTATTAAAAGTAAAGGCTCCATCGGAATAGGCAGGGCGACTGCAACGGTAGAAGGAAAAACAGTGGTACAGGCAGAGCTGACTTTTGCACTTTCATAAATGAAGATTACAGCAAAAAAGGGAAGGATATTTTGGAGGCAGGAGATGTCAAAATTATTTCGTAAAGACAAATACATACGTATAAAAGGTATCGGTAAAAACGAAAAAACATCAGATAAAACAAAAGTTGTTTGTACAGCTTGCGGAAGGGAACTAAACAAGGCGGATGTGATTGTCAATCATTATATTTGCACAGCTTGTGGAAGTTATTTTCGTGTCAGGACAAAAAACAGAATCCATATGGTTTGTGACAAAAGCACATTCACGCCCTGGTTTGAGGATGTGGAAAGTACGAATCCGTTAAATTTTCCGGAATATGAGGAAAAACTTTCAGATGCGAAGGAAAAAACAGGCCTTCATGAAAGCATTAGTGTAGGTATGGGGGAAATCTGTGGAGAAAAGGTCTGTCTTGGTATTTGTGATGCCAGATTTCTTATGGGAAGCATGGGGCATGCGGTGGGAGAAAAAATTGCTCTTGCAGTTGAGCGTGCAACCCGGGAAAAACTTCCGGTTATCTTCTTTTGCTGTTCCGGAGGCGCAAGAATGCAGGAGGGAATTATTTCGCTGATGCAGATGGCAAAGACTGCGGCTGCCCTTAAGAGGCATTCCGACGCAGGGCTTTTGTATGTAAGTGTATTGACGGATCCTACCACCGGAGGCGTGACAGCCAGTTTTGCCATGCTGGGAGACATTATTTTAGCGGAGCCTGAGGCCCTGATTGGATTTGCAGGCCCAAGGGTAATCGAACAGACTATTGGACAGAAACTTCCTAAAGGCTTTCAACGTGCAGAGTTTCAGATGGAACATGGTTTTGTGGACAGGGTGGTAGAAAGAGATGAATTAAAGCAGGTTTTATTTCAAATTCTGCATTCCCACAGGATTTCCATGAACAATAAAAATTACAGTGGATTTACGGAGGAGATCAAAAAGTTTGCGCCTACGGAGGTAAGCAGGGAAAAACAGGCAAAAGCTTCTTTAAAAACAGCCTGGGAAAAAGTAAGGGAAGCAAGAAGCATAAACAGGCCTTCTGCCCTTACATATATTAATATTATTTTTGATCATTTCATTGAATTTCATGGAGACCGCAGCAGCGGTGATGACAAAGCTGTTGTGGGAGGAATTGCATGGCTGTATGGCCAGCCTGTTACGGTGATTGGTATTCAAAAGGGAAATAGTGTGAGTGAATGTGCCATGAGGAATTATGGAATGGCGTCACCGGAAGGTTACCGCAAGGCGCTGCGACTGATGAAGCAGGCGGAAAAATTCCACCGTCCTGTTATCTGTTTTATTAATACTTCCGGTGCTTATCCGGGAATGGAAGCGGAAGAAAAAGGACAGGGTGAGGCTATTGCCAGAAATCTTTTTGAAATGTCCGCACTTAAAGTTCCGGTTCTTTCTATCGTAATAGGGGAAGGGGGAAGCGGCGGCGCATTGGGGCTTGCAGTGGGCAATGAAGTCTGGATGCTTGAATATTCCACTTATTCAATCCTTTCACCGGAAGGCTTTGCTTCAATTTTGTGGAAAGACGGGAAAAGAGCAAAGGAAGCGGCAGAGGTGATGGGAGTTACTGCGGAGGACTTAAAGCGTCTTTCGGTAATTGAAACTATTGTTCCTGAATACGGAAGTGCAGATGCGTCTACCACAGAAGATATTGCCGGTTTTATGAAGGAGAATATGGTTTCATTTTTAAGAAGATTTAATAATATGGATGGTGACTCAATTGCCCGGGACAGATATGAGCGATTCCGGAAATATTAGGTAAAATGTGTTTAATAAAAAGAATTTGAGGAGGAAGTGCCATGCTGGCAAGGATAATAGGAACGGGAAGCTCTCTTCCGGAAAAGGCGGTTGCAAACCAGGAGCTGGAAATACTGGTGGATACAACAGATGAGTGGATAAAAAGCCGCACCGGTATAGAGAAAAGGCATATTGCAGTTACGGAAACCACTACTTCTATGGCGGTAGAGGCAGCTAAACATGCCATGAAAAATGCAGGGGTGAAAGCAGAAGAACTTGATCTGATTATTGTTGGAACAGTGTCAGGAGATATGTGTTTTCCTTCCACAGCCTGCCAGATACAAAGCGCTCTTTGGGCAGCAAATGCAACCGCATTTGACATCAATGCTGCATGTGCCGGCTTTTTATTTGGCTTATCGATTGTAGATGCATATATAAAATCCGGCAGGATTAAGACCGCATTGGTGGTGGGAGCAGAAACGCTTTCCAAAATGATGGACTGGAAGGACAGAAGCACCTGCGTATTATTTGGCGACGGTGCAGGAGCAGCCATAGTAAAAAGCAGTGATGCGGGAATCTTGGCCCTGGTACAGGGTTCAGACGGTGTAAAGGGCAGCGCCCTTACCTGCCATAACAGAGCAGTGAATAATCCTTATGTAGATAATGGTTTTAAAACAGACTATACGAAAATGAACGGGCAGGAGGTCTATAAATTTGCTGTTAAGACGGTGCCGGCAGCTATTATGCAGGCAATGGATAAGGCAGGAGTATCTGCTGGCCAGGTAAAATATTTTCTCCTTCATCAGGCGAATATACGTATCATTGAAGCAGTTGCAAAAAAATTAAATCAGCCTGCTGAAAAATTTCCCACAAATCTTCAGGAATGTGGTAATATTTCAGCAGGAAGTGTTCCAATTTTGTTGGATTTTATGAATCAGGAAGGAAAACTTGAAAGAGGAGATCTTATTGTGCTGGCAGGATTTGGGGCAGGACTTACCTGGGGAGCGGCAGTTCTCACATGGTAGAAAAGCAGAGGTATTAACATGGAGCTTGATAAGGTATTAAATACATTGCTGGTTAAATTGTTCAGAGACATTATGAATATTGAGGAAGAAGCGCTGATTAAAGGGGAATTTAAAGATATTACCATCAATGATATGCATGTAATTGAGGCAATCGGGAAGGGGGATCCTAAACCAAGTTCCGTAATCGCCAAAAAGCTTTCCGTTACAATGGGAACCCTGACAAAATCCATTGACAGACTTACAAGAAATCAATATGTACTACGGGAGCGAAGTGATGAGGACAAAAGGCTGGTACTGCTTTCCCTGACAGAAAAGGGAATCAGGGCTGATGTGCATCATCAGAATTTTCATAAGGAAATGGTGAAAGCGGCAATGGCTCAGTTTGATGAACGGGAAACCAGAATTCTTCTTGAATCGTTAGGCGGATTAGCAGACTATTTTTCTGAGCACAGGAAAAATGTAATTGCCGACGGGAAAAGCAATCAGAGTGAAAAACTTTGACAAAGGAGAAACCATCATGAATAAGAAGAATGAGGCAATCAGCCTGTTGTGTCCGCCAGAGTGCGATCCTGATTATAAGAAACTGTCTGATGTTACGATTCATGATCTTGGTCTGCCTTTTATTTGTGAGCAGATAACAGATAAAAAGGCAGAACAGGCTTTGTTTTTATCCATTCTTTCTAAAATGACGGATGATCCTGAGGTAACCCGGTACCGGAGCGATATTTTTTCAGATATCTGTAATAATCAGATTATGCGTGATGAAATGTTGAAAATTCTGGATAAAATCAATTTTTTACGGGATTATGGAAGTATTAACAAAAAATATGAAGATTCTGCAAGTGTTTGGGACTTGATGCACCGTATGGATGAGCTGAAGGATTATATTCATTGTGTGGAGGCCATTTATAGCAGCCTTTCAGGTGCGGACATTCACTCGGAAGGACTGCTTAATTTAAAAGAGTACGTGGGCGCACTTTATCAGGATAATGGATTTAGCGAATTACAGAAGGATATTAAGGCTTTAAAAGCGGCTGCTTCCGATTTAAAGAGCGTTACGGTGGGAATCAATTTAAATGAACGGTTTGAAGCAGATGGGATCGGACTTATTTCCATCAATAATAAATATTTTACAAGGTCGAATATTCTTGGAAATTTCTGTGAAAGAATTGCAATGAAAGATCATATTAAATCCGGCACAGACTGGGAAGAGGATTATAAATACCATCCTTTTGCCTCAAATGGTTTTAAAAAGCAGGATATTTTTTCACGAAGAGGTATAGCATCTGTTCCTGAGGGAGACATGATGGAAGATATACCAAGGTATATGAATCGTATTACTGATCAGATGCTGTCTCTTGTTGTGAAAAAATTGAGAAATATGTTAAACAAATATGTATCTGTAACAATTACGGATATTACTGATTTAATGCCGGAATTTATTTATTATGTCCGGTTTGCAGAGTACATAGAAAAACTGAGCCGGAATGGAATGCATTTTTGTAAAGGTTCTCTGGCTTTAGAGGCGGCAAAAGAACGAATGATGCGTGCAAAAGGAATTTATAATCTGAAGCTGGCATCAGTGGTTTTAAAGGAACAGGGAACAATTGTTGCCAATGATTTGGATTTTGACGTTCAGCATCTTGTATATATTTTGACAGGTGCAAACCGGGGAGGAAAAACAACCATAACACAGGCGGTTGGACTTTTGTTTGTGCTTGCTCAGGGCGGTATTTATATTCCGGGAGATTCCTTTTCCTTTCATCCGGTTGATTGTATTTATACTCATTTTCCGGCAGACGAGGATAAAACAATGGATCTGGGACGTTTGGGGGAAGAATGTAAGCGGTTTCGGGAAATTTATTCCTGTTGTACCCAAAACAGTCTTTTACTGCTCAACGAAACTTTTTCCACAACTTCTTTTGAAGAAGGATACTTTATAGCGAAGGATTCTGTAAAAGCAATTCTCACAAAAGGAGTCCGTACGATTTACAATACACATATGCATAAGCTTGCATATGACATAGAAGAAATAAATCGTTCTGACAGGGAAGAAAAAGCAGTTTCCCTTATTGTAAAATCAGAAGGAGGCAGCCGCTCCTTTAAAATTGAAGCAGCACCGCCGGAGGGAATGTCTTATGCCAATGACATTGCAAGGAAATATGGCGTAACTTATGAAATGCTGGTTTCAGAAAATAAATTAAGCACTTTGCAGCCTGGTTAGACTAATACACATATTGCCATGAATAAATTGTTCCCTGCCGGAAACCGGACAGGGAACATTATTTTTAGTGTAAGATGTTAGAAAAATCAGCGATAACAATGATGTCTGCCATGTCCTCTTCGTGGAACTGTAACGCAGGAACCGTCACAATAACCATCTGCGTGGTCATAGCCACAGTAGTAGCATCCATCATGTTCATGACGCCCTTCTTCCGTACACCCTTCAAAGGTGCAGACTGGATAGTCGGTTTGTGATGCAGCCTGGCCGTAATGTCCATGGTGCCCATGTGCCGAAACCGGTAAAACAAAAACAAATGATACCAGTGCGGCGGTTGCGACGCCAGCAAGCAGCTTTTTAAAATACATGCATTTTCCCTCCTTTCCAAGTGCCTTATATTAAAAATCAGTATAGCATGTAAGAAGATGAGATACAAGGCTATTGCTGAATAATGATGTTCTGAAGTTTTCCAAAGGGCGGAAAATAAAATAGCACAATTTCAAGTCAGCTTCATATACTGTAAATGAGATCAAATATGAAGAATTCCATTATGTTTTTAAGATTGACTGAAAAGACGGAAGTTAGAAAGGAGAGCAGCGTGGATAACGAAATGGAAATGGGTATGGGACTTGGAATGGGTGAAATTATGTATGAAGAAATGGATAGAGCGGCAAAAAAAGATATGGACAGAGTGGGCTGTTCGGCAGTTGGCTATCAGGATGTTAATGTATGTATTCCTGTGACGATCAAAACCTTTGGGGAAGCAGGCAATGCAAAAACCCAGTGCCTGGGGAAAGCAATTATATCATCCGGCTGTGACAGTTGTGCGGGAAAATCAAATGACGTGTGTAAATTTACTATCAGCCAGAAACTGCGGGTTGAAGTACCTGTTATCTTTGGTGCAAGGGCGGAAGTGGGTAAAGCCTCTGTGGACTGTGATTATGCTGTAAACTGTGGCTGCAGTGATATGGGAATGTGATGGAAAGCGCAGTAGATTCTATGTCTAATACCTGCGGATTTGACAATGTAAAACCAATCATGGTGGATTACCCCTACCCTGAAACAAAAGTAAAAGCGCAAAATCAAATGTACGCTAATCTGCTTAGCAATGATTACTGCGGAACCACATCTGAGATGTCGGCAATTACCCAGTATATTAATAATGAAAACAGATTATCCTGTGCCAAATGTCCCATAGCAAAATCGATTTTGGGAATAGCGATGGCGGAAATGATTCATTTGCAGAAGCTTGGCCAACTGATTTTTTTACTTGGAGGAGATGTGAGCTTTGTGGCAGTTCAGCAGAGTGGACGACAGAAAATGTGGACGCCCTCCTGCCTGGATATACCGGATAAACTGGAGAATATGCTGCGGGCGGATATAGAGGCCGAGACAGCGGCAATCAACCAATACAGAGCGCATATGAGAATGATAAAAGATGAATGTATAAATGCGGTATTAGACAGAATTATTATGGATGAAGAGTATCATATTATGATTCTGCAGGCATTGCTGAATGAAATATAATTTGCTTAAATAAACGTAACAGCACTTAGTGGAAAGTTCCCTAAGTGCTGTTACGTTTTTGACAATTGTAAAAGTAAGAATCTCATCTTATAATAGAAGCAGTGTTGTTATCAGAAAAATATTTGGAGGCAGATTAAAATGGAAAAACTTCTTTTTGGAGCCGCTTATTATGATGAATACATGCCCTGCGAGAGGCTGGATGAGGATATTGCTTTAATGAAAAAAGCAGGAATTAATACGGTTCGTATTGCAGAATCCACTTGGAGTACTTGTGAACCCCAGGAGGGTGTGTTTGACTTTTCTCATGTGGAGAGAGTTCTTTGTAAAATGGAGAAGGCAGGGATCGGGGTGATTATAGGAACGCCTACCTATGCAATTCCCGCCTGGATGGTAAAATCGTACCCGGATGTATTAGCTGCTACGATAAAGGGGCAGGGAATCTATGGTGCACGACAGATTATGGATATAACGAATCCTGCTTATCTTTATTATGCGGAGAGGATCATCAGAGAGCTGATGAAGCGTGTGGCGGATAAAAAGTGTGTGATTGGCTATCAACTGGATAATGAAACGAAATATTATGGAACTGCCGGAAAAAACGTACAGGAAAGGTTTGTAAAATATCTTCGCAGGAAATTTCATGATGATTTAAATGCAATGAATGCGGAGTTTGGGTTGGATTATTGGAGCAATCGTATTGATGCATGGGAGGATTTTCCTGATGTAAGGGGAACAATTAACGGAAGCCTGGGAGCGGAATTTGAAAAATTTCAGAGAACGCTGGTTGAAGAATTTTTAAGCTGGCAGGCGGGAATTGTAAATGAATACCGCAAAGAAGATCAGTTTATCACCCACAATTTGGATTTTGCATGGAAAGGGTATTCCTGGGGAGTTCAGCCGGATATTAACCAGTATCAGAGCGCAAAGTGTCTTACCATAGCGGGAGCGGATATTTATCATCCCACTCAGGATCAGCTTACGGGGATAGAAATTGCTTTCGGGGGAGACCTGATCCGATCCTTAAAACAAAGCAATTATCTGATTTTAGAGACACAGGCACAGGGATTTCCGGGATGGACGCCTTATAAGGGACAGCTCCGTCTGCAGGCATACAGTCATATTGCTTCCGGAGCAAACAGTGTGATGTACTGGCATTGGCATTCCATTCACAATGCGGTGGAAAGCTATTGGAAAGGGCTTTTAAGTCATGATTTTCAGGAAAATGAAACCTATCTGGAAGCATGCAGGATTGGAAAAGAGTTTAAAGAAATCGGAAGCCATCTGGTTAATTTGAAAAAACAAAATGATGTGGCAGTGCTGATCAGCAATGAAGCATTAACTGCTCTTAAATGGTTTGGCATTGATGCAATGGCAGCAGATAATGGTCAAGTTTCGTACAATGATGTGGTGCGGTGGATGTATGATACTTTATATAAAATGAACGTGGAATGCGATTTTATCTGGCCGGAGTCGGAAAATTTAAGCAAGTATAAAATGATTGTGGTGCCGGCTCTTTATGCGGCGCCTGATGAGCTGCTTATCCGGCTGGAAAAGTATGTGCAGGAGGGAGGCGTGCTGGCGGCAACCTTCAAAACTGCTTTTGCAAATGAAAATGTAAAGATCAGCCATGAGATTCAGCCTCATATATTGCATAATTGCTTTGGAATTAAGTACCATCAGTTCACATTCCCGAAAAATGTTATGCTTTCAGGAGAACTGCTAAACGGTGAGACTAAAGAAGCAAAGGTATTTATGGAGCTTTTGATTCCTGATGGGGCGGATACGCTGGCTTACTATGAACATTATAACTGGAAAGGCTACAGTGCTGTAACGAGAAACAGCTATGGAAAAGGAAAGGCTTACTATATTGGCTGTATGACAGATGAACAGGCCTTGTCTAAAATTTTTGACAGGGCATTGACAGACGCAGGGATGAGCTGTGAAAAGAAACCGGTTATTATCCGCAAGGGAAAGAATGATTTGGGAAAAATGGTATGGTATTATTTTAATTATTCTGAAAAGGAACAAAAGGTCAGCCATGATTTTCAGGAAGGAACTGATCTGCTGACAGGAACCAGGGTGAAAAAGGGAGACAGTATTGTGCTATCTCCGTGGAATCTTGCCATTGTTGAGGAGAATGAATTATGTTAACGATAGGAAGTCATATGTCTATTGCAGAGGGAATCGCAAAGGCGGCTGAAAATGCAGGGAAAATGGGTGCCAACACCATGCAGATTTTCAGCCGCAATCCCCGGGGATCAGGTTATAGAAATTATGAAGCAAGGGAAGTAGAAAACTTTCAAAGCATCCGAAAGGAATATCATTTTGGTCCTGTGCTGGCCCATGCACCTTATACCATGAATTTAGCCAGTGCCAGGGAGCAGACCTATGAATTTGCCTGTATGGTGATTCGGGAGGACGTTGCCAGAATGGATGCCCTTGGAATTGAAAACATTGTTTTTCATCCGGGAAGCCATACCGGAATTGGTGTTGATGCGGGGATTCAAAATATTATTGCTGGTCTGGATCAGGCAATAACCGGACAGGAAAGAATTATGGTGCTTTTAGAGACGATGTCCGGAAAAGGCACGGAAATAGGGGTAAATTTTAAAGAGCTTAAAGCAATCCATGATGGAGTAAAACATCCTGAAAAAATTGGCATCTGCCTGGATACCTGCCATGTGTTTTCCGCAGGATATGATATTGTAAATGATTTGGAAGGTGTTATAAAGGAGTTTGACCGGATATTGGGGCTTGACCTTTTAAGGGCAATTCATTTAAATGACAGTATGATGCCTTTTGGCGCTCATAAGGACCGTCATGCACCAATTGGTGATGGAGAGATTGGTATGGAAGCGCTTATTAATGTGTTAAAGCATCCTGCCCTTGCAGGATTGCCTGTTTACCTGGAAACGCCCTTTGATGATGAAGGGCATAAAAAAGAAATCCTGGTGATTAAAGAAAAATTAAATTTAAAATAAATATTGCAAAATGATTTGTTGACTAAAACATATGATTTTGATATAAAGACGTTTTGGAGATAAAATAACGAATGATATGAAAAAGGATTTGACACAGGGAAATATAACGAAAACCATGCTGCTTTTTGCAGGGCCTATGATCGTAGGAAATTTGCTTCAACAGTGCTACAACATAGCAGATACTCTGATTGTGGGACGATGCCTTGGCCCTGATGCACTGGCAGCAGTGGGGAGTGCCTATACATTAATGACCTTTTTAACTTCTATTATTATCGGCCTTTGCATGGGAAGCGGTGCGGTTTTTTCCGTATATTTTGGAAAAAAAGATATTTTGCAGATGAAGAAGAGGATGGCAGCGTCTTTTTTGTTTATAGCGGCAGTGACGGTTTTTGTAAATATACTGGTTTTTGTGTTTCTTGATGGCATTCTCAGAATTCTGCAGGTTCCCACAGAGGTTTACCAATTGATGAGGGATTACATATGGATCATTTTCTGGGGAATCGGCTTTGTCTTTCTATATAATTATTTTGCGTATTTTATGAGAGCTTTGGGGAATTCACTGATTCCATTATATTTTTTAGGGGCAGCGGCAGTACTTAACATTGTTCTTGATGTGCTGTTTGTGGTCAGCTTTCAAATGGGAGTGAAAGGAGCGGCACTGGCAACGGTTATTGCCCAGGCATTGTCCGGTGTGGGAATTGGAATTTATGCATGGTGCAAAGAAACAGAACTTCGCCCGAAAAAAACGGAGTTTTTCATTGATAAAGGAGCAATGCAGGAAGTGGTACGCCATTCTATGGCAGCCTGTGTACAGCAGTCGGTAATGAATTTCGGCATTTTAATGATACAGGGGTTGGTCAACAGCTTCGGGGCTTTAGTTATGGCGGCTTTTGCAGCGGCAGTGAAAATAGATTCCTTTGCCTACATGCCGGCTCAGGAGTTTGGAAATGCATTTTCCCTTTTTATTTCACAGAATCATGGGGCGGAAAAAAGGGACAGAGTTGGACAGGGAATGAGGAAAGCAGCAGCAGTGTCTATGGCATTTTGTCTGATTATATCTGCCGGAATTTTTGTATTGGCTCCGGTACTTATGAAAATATTTGTGGATGCAGGGGAAACCGGGATTATACAAACAGGAGCGGAATATTTAAGAATAGAAGGAGCTTTTTACTGCGGAATCGGTCTTTTGTTTCTTTTATATGGATTTTACAGAGGTGTGGAGAGACCGGAAATGTCGCTGGTGCTTACAGTAATATCTCTTGGGACGCGGGTGCTTCTTGCTTATCTCCTTTCTCCCATACATGAAATCGGTGTTCTGGGGATCTGGTGGGCAATTCCAATTGGGTGGATTTTGGCAGATCTGGTGGGGATCATCTGTATTCGCAGAATCAGTGGATATAGTATCTTTCAATCTCACTGATTTTGGTTTCAAAAGGATAAACAGGACAGGAAGGTGAATGATGGTTAACATAACAAAAGATAATTTTTCAATCAGACAGATCTGTGAATCCGGTCAGTGCTTCCGTATGCAAAGACTGGAAGGAAAAGGTGAGAAATATGTATTAACGGCTTTAGGTCGGTATCTGGAAATAGAGCAAAGGGAAAATCAGCTTTTCTTTGACTGTACTTTGGAGGAATTTGAGGGCATATGGAGAAAATATTTTGATTTGGAAGAGGATTATGGAAAAATTATTAATATGATTGATCCAAAGGATGATTACCTTGTAAAAGCTGCTTCTTATGGCAGCGGTATACGGATTCTGCGTCAGGATTTGTGGGAGATGATCATTAGTTTTATTGTGTCGCAGCAAAATAATATAGTTCGGATTAAAAAGTGTATTGAAAATTTATGTGAAAAATATGGAGAAGAAAAAAGGCTGAAGGATGGAAGGAAATATTATTTATTTCCAACACCGGAGGCGCTTGCAAAAGCTTCTATAGAGGAACTGTATGCTTGTAATCTGGGCTACCGGAGTAAATATATCCATAAAACGTCAGGGAGTGTGGCTTTTGGGGAAGTTGATCTTGAAGCCATAAAGCAGATGGATTATAAAGCGGCGATGAATGAACTTTGCAAGTTAACCGGAGTGGGAGAAAAGGTAGCCAACTGCATCTGCCTGTTCGCCCTCCATAAAACGGAGGCTTTTCCGGTGGACACTCATATACAAAAGGTGCTAAAGGAGCAGTATGCAAGCGGATTTCCTTTTGAGAGGTACGCCGGATATGCGGGAACCCTGCAGCAGTATATTTTTTATTTTGATTTAAAAAAGGGTAATCAGGTATGTTAAATCGATTGTTAAGCATTATTTACATATTAATGAGTAAAGAAACAGTGACCGCAAAAGAGCTTGCAGAGCGGTTTGAGGTTTCCGTCCGGACGATTTACCGGGATGTGGAAAATTTGAGCATGGCGGGCATTCCGGTATATGCAAAAAAAGGAAAAAATGGCGGTATCAGCCTGATGAGTCAGTTTGTACTCAATAAGATGCTGGTGACGAAAGAGGAACAGAACCAGATTTTAACAGCCCTTACAGGTTTTCAGGAAACAGGAGCTTTTAAGGAAAAAGAAATTACTTTAAAATTAGCGGATTTTTTTGAGACCGAGTCGCTAAACTGGGTGTCAATTGACTTTTCGGATTGGAGTGGGAGAAGGCAGGAGATGTTTGAAACCATCAAAGAGGCAATCCTGTCCCACAGGGTTCTTTCCTTTGATTATTATGGGCAAAACGGAGCTATGAACCGTCGTATGGCAGAACCGGTTCAACTGTTTTTTAAAGAATACACATGGTATTTAAGTGCATACTGCCTGGAAAGGCAGGCGATGCGTTTGTTTAAGCTTTTGCGGATGAAACGGGTGGCAATGGAGGAAGATACTTTTCCGCCGCAAAAACATAAAGAAGCACTTCACAAAGAGGAGTTTTGTAAAGAGAAAGATGGGGAAGGCTGCAAGGAAACTGGGCAGGACAGCCTGCAAAAGGACGTTTCTTTAACCAAGTGCACCTTTTTGATTGATCAAAGTGAGGCATACCGTATTTATGACCGCTTTGAGGAAGAAGAGATTACAGTGTTGGAAAACGGAGATTTTCTTGTACAGGCCTGTTTTCTTGTGGACGAATGGGTTTATGGGCTGATATTTTCCTTTGGAATTTCAATAAAGGTTTTAGGGCCGGATGATGTAAAAGAGGAGGTTATAAGGAGGCTTAATCAGATGCGGCTTAGATATGAACAGGAATAATTTTTTCGATAATTCTATTTTCCTTTTAATAATATGACACGCTGATGTCATATTATGTCTGTTATAGTTATCCTATAAGAAGAAGGCAGATTCAAATAACCGCGGTTGCTCTCTTTAAAAACAAAAATAAAAGAAAGAGGATAATAAAATGGATATGATGGAAATGAAAGATATGAAAGATATGAAAATATGTCAGAGCTGTGGAATGCCCATGAAGGAAGATCAGTTTGGAACAAATGCAGATGGCAGTAAAAATGATACTTATTGCTGCTATTGTTATAAAGATGGAGAATTTGCACAAAACTGTACAATGGAGGAAATGGCAGATTTTTGTGCGCCCTTTGAAGTAGAAGGTGGGCGCAGTAAAACAGTGGAAGAAGCAAAAGAGGGATTAATGACATATTTTTCCACGCTTTTAAGATGGAAAGAAAAGTAGGAGTTTTCTGATGATAGAGATACCTGAATCTATAACAATTGCAAAACAGTTAAATGATACGGTAAAGGGAAAGAAGATTATAGAGGCAGAAGCCGGGCACACCCAGCATTCCTTTGCATTTTACCATGAAGACCCTGCCGGTTATGCAAACCAGATGAAGGGAAAAAGGATCGGCATGGCAGCAGGAATTGGAAGTATGATAGAAATAGAGTTGGAGGAAAAGAACTTTGTAATAGGGGATGGAACAAATATCCGTTATTATGAGCCGGGGCGGAAGCTGCCGGAGCGGTATCAGACAAGGCTGACTTTAGAAGATGGAAGTTCCCTGATTTGTACTGTCGCAATGTACGGTTCTATGTTTTTGATTGATCCTGAAGTTTATGATAATTTTTATTATCTTGTAGGGAAAGAGAAACCGCTTCCGGTGACCGGGGATTTCGACTATGAATATTTTAAGGAACTGAGAGAGGAGGTTTCCGGTAAAAATTCTGTGAAAGAATTTCTGGCAACCAAACAGCGGATTCCGGGACTGGGAAATGGTGTACTTCAGGATATTTTGCTGGAAGCTGGGCTGCATCCTAAGCGAAAGCTGAATACTCTTATGGAGCAGGACTGGAGGCGAATGTATGAGGCTATAAAGGGAATTCTTTCCAAAATGCTGGCAGCAGGAGGAAGGAATACGGAAAAGGATTTATTTGACAATCCGGGAGGCTATCAGGCACTTCTTAGCAAAAAGACAGTGGGCGGTCCCTGTCCTTACTGCGGTAATCTGATACAGAAAGCAAGTTATTTAGGAGGGACAATCTATTTTTGCCCTTATTGTCAGGAGTAATAAAAGAGAATTTGGATATGTAGAGGCGTTCTTTTCCTAAAAGAACGTCTCAGACTGTAGACAAAGTCCCGCACTTTTGTGCGGGATTTTTCTATGATAAAAGC
>OFEY01000771.1_pt1 | contig 24577 bp, 20 predicted proteins | sample 1521251 | NCBI WGS metagenome assembly OFEY01 (sample SAMEA3504100, study PRJEB24116) | mouse gut metagenome | biome: mouse gut; feature: mouse-associated habitat; material: faeces | place: Denmark | collected 2011
AAGTTCAGCCGACCGCTGAGCCTTGGTCGGCAGGCTCAAGATTCCGAGAGCCTATTTAACGGTGGATTGATATGGAACATACGTTAAAACTGCTACGTATTAAAATTCAATGTATCATATTTAAAATGGTTTTGCAATGGGGAATTTGAGGGAATTGAGAAAAAAAGTTTGCCGATTCCGCAAAAGATTGATATACTAGTGCGTGAACACTTTTGCTTGGGAAATTCAGGAGGTATCAGATGTCTCAGACAGATCAGAGCAGGATCAGAAACTTTTGTATCATCGCGCACATCGATCACGGCAAATCCACGCTGGCGGACCGGATCATCGAAAAGACCGGGCTTTTGACCAGCAGGGAGATGCAGGACCAGGTGCTTGACAATATGGACTTGGAGCGGGAGAGGGGCATAACGATCAAGGCCCAGACCGTGCGGCTTATCTATCAGGGGAAGGACGGGAACGAATATATCTTCAACCTGATCGACACGCCGGGACATGTGGATTTTAACTATGAGGTGAGCCGGGCGCTGGCGGCATGCGACGGGGCGATCCTTGTGGTGGACGCGGCACAGGGCATCGAGGCGCAGACGCTGGCGAATGTATATCTGGCGCTGGACCATGATCTGGATGTATTTCCGGTGATCAATAAGATCGATCTGCCCAGCGCAGATCCGGAACATGTGATAGAGGAAATTGAGGATGTCATCGGGCTTGAGGCCCAGGATGCGCCGCTTATTTCCGCAAAGAACGGCATCGGTATCGAGGACGTGCTGGAACAGGTGGTGGAGAAAGTGCCGGCGCCTGCGGGAAGCGTGGATGCGCCGTTAAAGGCGCTGATCTTTGATTCCGTCTATGATTCCTATAAAGGCGTAATCGTTTTTTGCCGTATTCGGGAAGGCGGGGTGAAAAAGGGCACCCGCATTAAGATGATGGCCACGGGCGCCACGGCGGAAGTGGTGGAAGTGGGCTATTTCGGTGCGGGACAGTTTATTCCCTGTGAGGAACTGCAGGCCGGGATGGTGGGTTATCTGACCGCTTCCATTAAAAACGTGAAGGATACCCGGGTGGGCGATACGGTGACGGATCTGGACAACCCCTGCGCGGAACCGCTGCCCGGTTATAAAAAAGTAAACCCCATGGTATATTGCGGCATCTATCCGGCAGATACCAGTAAATATCCTGATCTGCGGGACGCGCTGGAAAAACTGCAGCTGAATGATGCGGCGCTGTTCTATGAGCCGGAGACGTCCCTGGCGCTGGGCTTTGGCTTTCGATGCGGTTTTTTGGGGCTGCTGCATCTGGACATTATTCAGGAGCGGCTGGAGCGGGAGTACAATCTGGATCTGGTGACTACGGCGCCGGGCGTTATCTATAAAGTATATAAGACAAGCGGAGAGATGATTGAGTTGACCAATCCCTCCAATCTGCCTGATCCTTCGGAGATTGATTATATGGAGGAGCCTATTGTCAGCGCGGAGATTATGGTGACAACGGAGTTTATCGGCCCGATCATGCAGCTCTGTCAGGAGAGGCGGGGGGGCTATATCAGCACCGAATATATCGAGACCACAAGGGCGCTTTTGAAATATGAACTGCCTTTAAACGAAATCATATACGACTTTTTTGACGCGCTGAAATCCCGTTCCAGGGGCTATGCGTCCTTTGATTATGATCTGAAAGGCTATGAGACATCGAAACTGGTGAAGCTGGATATCCTGATCAATAAGGAAGAGGTGGATGCCCTTTCTTTTATCGTCCATGCGGACAGTGCCTATGAGAGAGGACGGAAGATGTGTGAGAAGCTGAAGGAGGAGATTCCAAGGCACTTGTTCGAGATTCCGATTCAGGCGGCGGTGGGCGGCAAGGTGATTGCCAGAGAGACCGTCAAGGCAATGCGGAAGGATGTACTGGCAAAGTGTTACGGCGGCGATATCACGAGAAAGAAAAAGCTTCTGGAGAAACAGAAGGAGGGCAAGAAGCGGATGCGCCAGGTGGGAAATGTGGAGATCCCGCAGAGCGCGTTTATGAGCGTGCTGAAACTGGATACGAGAGATTAGGGGGTGCCATGAGGCGATATACCCATCCGGTCAGGATTGGTATGTGATGAACCTTCTTATGGGGGTGGAATAATACGGTCATATGAAGAAGAAAAAAGTAATAGCGGCAGGCCATATCTGTCTTGATATTACGCCCGTGTTTCCGGGTACCGGGGCAGAACATCTTGAGGATGTTCTGTCACCGGGAAAACTGGTGGAAGTAAAGGAAGCGGACGTGCATACCGGCGGCTCCGTTGCCAATACGGGACTGGCAATGAAAATACTGGGCGCGGACGTTACGTTGATGGGAAAGATCGGCAAAGACGCATTCGGGGATATGATCCTTACCGTATTGAAGAAGTACGGCGCCGCGTCAGGAATGCTGCTTTCCGACGATTTTTCCACATCCTATTCCGTGGTAGTTGCGGTGCCGGGGATTGACAGGATTTTTCTGCATAATCCCGGCGCCAATAATGCATTTCGGGCGGATGACATTCCGGATGATATACTGAAAGATGTATCACTGTTTCATTTCGGATATCCGCCGATCATGAAAGCCATGTATGAACATGACGGAGCGGAACTTGTGAAGCTGATGCAGCGGATGAAGGCCGCGGGAATTGCCACGTCCATGGATATGGCGGCGGTTGATGCGGCATCTGAGGCAGGGAAGGCTGACTGGGAGAAGATACTGAGAAAAGTGCTTCCCTCTGTGGACTTTTTTGTGCCGAGTGTGGAAGAGCTGTGCTTTATGCTGGACCGCAGGCGTTTTGATGAATGGCAGCAAAGGGCAGGCGGAGGGGATATCACCCGGTCTCTTGATATTGATTCGGATATAAAGCCGCTGGCGGATAAGTGCATGGAGTTCGGCGCGAAGGTGCTGCTGATCAAATGCGGAGCACCGGGGATTTATTACCGTACGGCAGGCAGAGAGGCGCTTTGCCGGATCGGCGGAGATCTTATGCCAGAGCCGGAGAAATGGGCGGATCTGGAAGGCTTTGAGAGAAGTTATGTCCCGGAGAGAATCGCATCGGGGACGGGCGCCGGGGACACCAGCATAGCGGCATTTCTGACGGCGGTGCTGGAGGGCTGTACGCCGGATGAGTGCCTGCGCCTTTCGGTGGCAACGGGAGCTTCGTGTGTTGCCTCCTATGATGCGCTGAGCGGGTTAAAGACTTTTGACGAACTGCGGGAAAAAATAAGACAGGGATGGAAAAAACAGATTCTGATTTGATAAGGGTGATGAGATGTTAGTAAATATGAATGATATGCTGCTTCCGGCTAAGGAAGGCGGTTATGGCATTGGATTTTTTAATGCGGTGAATGTGGAGATGGCGCGTGCCGTGATAGAGACGGCGGAAGAACTCCATGCTCCGGTGATGGTCGGGACGGCGGAGGTGCTTTTGCCGGTGACAAAACTGGAGAGGGTGGCAGAATATCTGATTCCGATGGCAAAAAAGGCAAGTGTGCCCGTGTGTGTTCACTATGATCACGGTCTGACCTTTGAGAGATGTATGGAGGCTTTGAAGCTTGGTTTTACATCCGTTATGTATGACTGTTCCACCGCTTCTTATGAGGAGAATGTGGGGAAGGTTGCGGAGATGGTGAAGATCTGTCATGCTATGGGCGTGACGGTGGAGGGAGAACTTGGTCATGTAGGCGATAATGCGGGAGCAGGTAAGCTGGAAAATCCGGACGATTATTTCACGGATCCCGATACTGCCGCCGATTTTGTCGAAAAAACAGGGGTGGATGCTCTGGCTGTCGCGGTGGGCAATGCCCATGGGGATTATGCCTTTCCGCCTAAGCTGGATTTTGAGCGGATTCGGGTGATCTCTGAAAAAACAGGCCTTCCGCTGGTGCTTCACGGCGGTTCCGGTCTTTCGGATCATGACTTCCGGGAGGCGGTAAAACTCGGAGTGTCAAAAGTGAATATCTTCACGGATATCGATAAAGCCGGCAAACGGGGGATAGAAGCCGGCATCGCGGCGGGAGAGAAGTCCATGACGGGACTGATCCCATATGAGATCGCGGAGATGAAGAAGGTTGTAAAAGAAAAGATTCTGCTGTTCGGATCTGCGGACAGAGTGTAGAAATGAAATATGGAAAAAGTAATCATCCTGTGGTAGAATGGCATTGTTGAGTTTGAAGAATGGAGCAATGACGGATATGGGCCATATGGGACTGGAAAGGAGCCATTCTGACAGGAGGGCGGAAAAAAGATATTCTGATCGAAGAACGGATAAGGATATGGATGGAGGAAGCGGTGCGGATAAAAAGCCGCTTTCTTTATATGTCCATATTCCGTTTTGCGTCAGGAAGTGTGATTACTGCGATTTTCTTTCGGCGCCGGCTTCGGAAGAGGTGAGAGAGAATTATGTCAATCTTCTTTGCAGGGAGATGGAGAGGGAGGCTGCTCTTTATCCGGATTATCGGGTGGAGACAGTCTTTTTTGGCGGCGGTACGCCGACGGTTTTAAAGCCGGAACAGCTTGAAAAACTGCTGTGCAAATTAAAAGAATGCTTTTTCATCCGGGAGGATGCGGCCAAAATGACGGGATCAGAGATCACGCTGGAATGCAATCCGGGCACGGTGGGCGGTGAGGAACTGAAAAAATTGCGGGAGGCAGGTTTTAACAGGCTCAGCATCGGTGCGCAGTCCATGCGGAATGAGGAACTTGAAAGGCTCGGACGGATACATACCCGGGAGGATTTTCAGGAGACATTCCGCCTGGCCAGGGAAGCCGGGTTTCGGAATCTGAATGTGGATCTGATGTCGGCTTTGCCCGGACAGAGTGTGGAGAGTTATGTAAACTCACTGCGGGAGGTGGTATCTCTTCATCCGGAGCATATTTCGGCCTACAGCCTGATTGTGGAGGAGGGGACGCCTTTTTATGAGCGGTACGGCGAAGCGGATGCCGGAAGGCGGCGCGACGGGGAGGATAAAGATCATTTGCTGCCTTCCGAGGAGGAAGAGAGGCGGATGTATGAAGTAACCCGGGAGATACTTGAGGAAAGCGGGTATCACCGCTATGAAATTTCCAATTATGCCCTGCCCGGTTGTGAATGCCGCCATAATATCACTTACTGGAGAAGAGGAGATTATCTGGGGCTTGGGCTGGGAGCGGCGTCTTTGATGGGGGAGCGCCGTTTTACAAAGAGCAGGGATTTGAGAGAATATGAGAAAATGCCGGAAGAAAAGGAAAACATGCAGCCTTTGACCACCCGGGAACAGATGGAAGAGTTTATGTTTTTGGGGCTTCGGCTTATGAGCGGAGTATCCCGCAGGGAATTTTTTGATTATTTTCATGTCCCGATGGAGAAGATATACGGGGAGGTTCTGAAAAAGCTGGAGCAGCAAAAACTCCTTGCCCGGCAGGGCGATGGGATTTACCTGACGAAACGGGGGATTGACGTCAGCAATATGGTGCTGGCGGAGTTTTTACTGTCATAAAAACGGAAGCGGTACCGTAAAAAGAACCATAAGCTTTCGGTGGAACAGGCACTTTGGAAAAGCATGGAATCATAAGATAATAGAAAGCGGTTCCGGAGGCTTTTCATGAAGACATTCAGCAAACCACTGACACCAGAAGAAGAGGCATATTATTTGGAGGAGTATCGTTCCGGTGACGAAAAAGCGGTGCAGGAGGCAAAGGATGTTCTGATCGAACGGAATCTGCGGCTGGTTGCCTATGTGCTGAAGAAATATGCGGGGGCGCCCCAGGATATGGAAGATATGATTTCCTGCGGTACGATCGGGCTGATCAAGGCGGTGAATACCTATGTGCCGGGAAAGGGCACAAGGCTTGCTACTTATGCGGCGAGGTGTATTGAAAATGCTATCCTCCCACGGATGTGTTTAAGGTTCCAAAACAGAAAAAAGCAGGTGTTCAAACTTTAAGGAGTTTGCGCACCTGCTTTCTCTACGGATGCGGATTTAATAACCGTATCCAGCAGCCGTATCTTCTGGTCAGAGGGACAATTCAGTTTTTTAATATACTGATTGACCATATCTGCGTGGACGCTGGCAACACGCTCGGCCAGTTCACGCTTCCCTTTTTCGGTATTGGGGTAATGGACAATCACATGGATTGGAGCACTCTTTCTTGCGATACCACACACCTCCCCCGGTATTTCAGTCTATGAGAGAGCGGTTGTCCGCTATGTCAAAGTTCCGGGACCTTGCCGTCATTTCTGCGGTAAGAAGCAAACCGACAAAAGACTAATACTGACTACCGGAGCATATAATATAATTGTGGGATGGAAAAGTGTATCAGGTTGCAAAAATCTTTCCTGAAATTACTTATGCATATTGATTGGAAAGCGTTAATATGTTAATGTAGAACGGAAAAGTGCTAGAAGTTGCAAAAATCTTTCCTAAGGAGAATGCGTTATGGAGATTCGCAGAGATTTTTACCTGGATAAATTGGTTAAAAGAAAAAACAATGGACTGATTAAAGTGATTACCGGTATTCGCAGGTGTGGAAAGTCCTATCTGCTGAATAAAATATTCTATAATCATTTGCTGGAATCCGGTGTTGAGGCTGACCACATTATTCGTTTTGCGTTCGACTCGGCAGATGACTTGTATTTGATCGGTGAAAGCCTGATTAAAATGGAAAAAGAAAAACGTGGAGTTGATCCGGAGAAATTCATGGCATATATCCATTCTGAGATTACCGGGGATGGTATGTACTATTTGCTTCTGGATGAAGTGCAGCTGATGGACTGCTTTGAATCTGTGCTGAACGGTTATCTGCGTAAAGACAATATGGATGTTTTCGTAACCGGAAGCAATGCTAAATTCTTATCTAAAGATATTGTGACGGAGTTCGCCGGACGTGGCGATGAAGTTCATATGTATCCGCTGAGCTTTGCGGAATTTATGTCTGTTTATAAAGGTGATAAATATATGGGACTGTCCGAATATATGCTTTATGGTGGGATTCCGCCGGTTGTTCTTCGGGAGGGTGCGGGCGATAAAGCTGCGGCATTGCAGAATTTGTTTAGTGAAATATATATTCGGGATATTTTCAGACGTAACCGCATCAGGAACATTGGAGAACTGGAAGATCTGCTGAATATCCTTTCCTCTGCTATTGGCTCTCTGACGAATCCTGAAAAGTTAAAAAACACTTTCAGAACCGTAAAGAAGTCTAAAATAACATCCAAGACAATTAAAAAATATCTGGACTGTTTTGAGGATTCTTTCTTGATCGAATCGGCACAGAGATATGACATCAGGGGAAAAGCATATATTGAAACGCCAAAGAAATATTATTTCTCTGATCTTGGACTTCGTAATGCCAGAATTAACTTCCGCCAGTTTGAACAGACGCATTCTATGGAGAATGTCATCTACAACGAGTTGCGTATGCGTGGTTATAGTGTGGATGTAGGTGTTGTGACCATTGCCGGGAAAGATCAGGACGGTAAGGTGAGCCGAAAACAATTGGAAGTAGATTTCGTATGCAATCTTGGTTCTTCCAGATATTATATCCAGTCGGCGTATTCATTGCCTGATGAAGCGAAACGTACGCAGGAAATCAGACCATTCAGAAAGATTGATGATTCTTTTAAAAAGATTGTTATCACAAAAGATATTGTCCTGCCCTATTATGATGACTATGGTATCCTGACTGTGAATATTTATGATTTCCTTCTTGCACCGCAGATTCTTGAAAAATAAATATTGCGGATGATTTAATATCAGGATAAGGAGGATATGAAATGCGGAAAAAGGAAGACATCATAGCTGTCTATTCGCGTAAGTCCAGGTTTACCGGAAAAGGCGAGAGTATCGGAAATCAGGTAGAATTATGTAAAGAATATGTTCGTGTGCATTATGGTGATGCAGCCGTAAATAAAGTGATTGTATATGAAGATGAAGGTTTCTCCGGCGGCAATCTGAATCGACCTGATTTTAAGAAAATGATGGATGCTGCCAGGAAACGAAAGTTTAAGGCTGTCATTGTTTACCGTCTTGACCGTATCAGTCGAAACGTCAGTGATTTTGCAGGTCTGATTGAAGAACTGGCTCGTCTGGATATTTCTTTTGTTTCGATTAAAGAGCAGTTCGATACAGGCACTCCTATGGGACGAGCCATGATGTACGTTGCATCTGTTTTTTCTCAGCTCGAGCGTGAAACGATTGCGGAGCGTATCCGTGACAATATGCATGAACTGGCAAAGACAGGACGATGGCTTGGTGGTACAACTCCTACCGGTTATGCTTCCGAAGCTGTTCAGAGTATTACCATTGATGGAAAGTCAAAGAAAGTCTGTAAGCTGGAACTGGTTCCTGAAGAAGCTGATATTGTCAGAACGATTTATGATCTGTATATTGAGACGGATTCCCTGACATTGACCGAGACGGCTTTGATAAAACAGGGTATTAAGACAAAGAACAACAATTACTTTACCCGTTTTTCCATCAAAGCAATTCTGCAAAATCCGGTTTATATGATTGCGGATGAAGATGCCTATTATTTTTTCATTCGGAACGACACGGATCTGTTCTCGGAGAAAGATGCCTTTGACAACAAGCATGGTATTATGGCTTACAACCGTACCGATCAGGAAAAAGGCAGAGCTACAAAATATCGTCCCGTGAGTGAATGGATTGTCTCCGTTGGCAAACATCCTGGTCTGATACCGGGTAAGGTGTGGGTACGGATTCAGGAGTCTTTAGAGCGCAATAAGTCGAAGTCTTTCAGAAAACCGCGTAGTAATGAAGCGCTTCTGACCGGCTTGTTATTCTGTAGCTGTGGTGAGCGTATGTATCCCAAAATGAGCAGGCGCAAAACTGCGGATGGCAAGGTGATTTACACTTATGTCTGCAAAATGAAGGAGCGCAGCCAGCGCTCCGTATGCAACGGCAAAAATGCAAATGGCAATACATTGGATATGGCTGTAATCGAGCGGATTAAAATGCTTGCGGAGGATAAAGATACTTTTATTGCACAATTGGAACGGAGCCGCAGATTTTATACGGACAATCGCATGGACTACGAACAGCGACTGGATGATATGAGAAAGGAAAAGACAGAAACAGAGAAGAAAATCGATTCTCTGATAGACTCCCTTGCAGATATGGGGGACAGTCCTGCCAAAGCCCATGTAACCAAACGAATTGAACAGCTGAATCAAAAGTACCAATCTTTAAAACAGCGTATTACGGAACTGGAGAGTCTGGCTTCACGGCATGTTCTTAGCGATATGGAATTTGATTTGTTGCGCCGGTTTTTGACGGTCTTCAAAGATGATATGGATGAAATGACTGTTGAACAGAAACGTGCTGCCGTTTGTACCATTGTGCGTAAGGTGGTATGGGATGACGTCAACGCTCATGTGATTCTGTATGGTGACGCAGATGATGACGATATGGAGGATGACCTCCCGGGAAAAACCTGTCCCCTCAGTGCATCAAAAACGCATTGGGGAGAGGATAGCAAATGAGATTCTGATGATGCTGCGGGGGCATAAGAAGCTGTCCAGAGAAGTCTCTCTCTATGAACCCATGGGGACGGATAAGGAAGGCAATGAAGTAAGCCTTCTTGATATCATAGAATATGAGCAGCCGGATACACTGGAACAGTTGGAAAATCAGGAAAATATCGAGCGGCTCAGGGGAGTCCTGGGGAAAGCGCTGAGCGGACGGGAGCGGGAGATCATAGCCTACCGCTACGGGCTGAAAACGGGAGATGAGGTGACGCAGCGGGAAGTGGGAGAGATGATGGGCATTTCGAGAAGCTATGTAAGCCGTATTGAAAAACGAGCCCTGCATAAATTGCGCAGGGCGCTGGAGGAGAAGGCGGAAGTATAAAAGAATATAAAACAGGATGGCAGAAACCCCTCTTTTGGGCAAAAAAACCGAAAAGAGGGTTTTTTATTGCGTTTAAAATGTTAAAAATGTTTAATTGCACAAAAAAAGTAAAATTGAATTCGGGATATTGTACGTATTATACTAAAGAAAAGGAGGCGAGGTGAAAAAATGCTGAACTGCATAGATAAGATTTTATTGGAGAATGAATGGATGCTGGCAGAGATTCTTCCCGGTGACGGTGGACGGATCAGTCGTATTTTTGACAAAAAGCATTCCTGTGAATTGATCTGGTCCAATCCAAGGACAGAGGATGTACCCAGATATTATGGCTGTAATTATGACGATCTGTCGGCGTCGGGGATAGAAGAAGCATTTCCGACGGTGCAGCCCTGCAGGATAGGGGATGCGGACATTCCCTTTTTTGGGGAGATATGGACAATTCCGTGGCGTTATACACAACATGATAATGAAATCATACTGCGATGTGAGTCACCGATCTGGACAGCACAGATTGAGAAGAGAATTTCTCTGTGTGAGAATTGTCTGAATATTACATACGAAATAGTAAATACAGGAACAAAGGGATTTGGATTTCTGTTCGGTTTTCATCCTTCTCTATGCATTTATGAGAAATCCCGGCTGTATGTACCGGATGGAAATTATGAAATGTATGTGGCGGAAGAACTGGAGAAGGGAAAGACGGAGCGGTTTCAGTGGCCTTTCTACCATGAACGGGATCTGTCGGATGCGGGATGTAATAATACAGGTTTTTTTAATTTTTTAATGTATTCGGTCAATGAAGGGCGTTATGGAATAGTACATGAGCAGGAAAAAACGGGACTGAAGATTGAATTTGACAAAAATATTTTCCGGTGTCTGAGTTTATGGCCTATCTATGGAGGATGGCGGGGGCATACCTGCATTATGACGGAAGCGTTTACCACATGGCCTGTCAATCTGGAGGAGGCGATACGGGAGGGCAGGGCGAACATCTTAAAGCCCTCAGAACATATGGAAACCACTGTAAAATATACGGTGGGAAACGCAGATGGAAAGGAGTAATATGCAGGAATATGTGATAGGAAAAAAGGAACTTCTGAAATGGTGTCGGATACCTGTGGAAAGGCTGGCGGACCATCCGGAGAGAAAATGCGATATTCTGATTCGGGAGAAGAAGGAAGAACTTTACCGGTTCATAGGAGATAGGATGGCAGACGAACTCGCGGAACATAATCAAAATGGCGAGCTGACAAAATGGATATTGCCGAGCGGGCACCTGGATCAGTACCGGTATTTTGCGAAGAGGGTGAATGAGGAGAGGATCGATTGCAGCAGGCTTCACATTTTTCATATGGACGACTGGCTGGACTGGCAGTTTCGCCCGATGGATGCCCGAAAGTCTTTTGTCAGTGCAAGAGGCATTATGGAGAGCGGCTTTTATGCTCTGATAGAAGATGAATTTTCGATCCCGGAGGAGAACAGACACTGGCCGGATATGAAAAACCTGGATGCCATAGACGATCTGATCCGGGAGATGGGAGGGATCGATACGGTGCAGGGTGGGGTGGGGTGCAGAGGTATGGTCGCTTTCGATGAACCTTTGCGTTCACGGTATTACAAAGTGACATTGGAGGAATATGAACATTCAAAGACAAGGCCGGCGGTGATCAATGAGGATACCATAGTGGCTTACGCCCAGAGAGAGTTCGGGGGCTGTTATGAGGCGATTCCTCCCATGGGGATCACCATAGGCATGGAATCCATACTGACTGCCAAAAAGGGGATATTCCTTGTGACGACTGGAGAGTGGAAGCAGACGGTGGTGAGGGTGGCGCTCTTTGGTGAGGCGACAACGGAGTTTCCGGTGACGGTACTTGCCAACAGGATTCCGGAATTTCTGCTCTGCTGTGATACAGAGACGGCGGACCATGTGATCAGCCGTGGGAGCGACGCCGGATATTTAGCTTATTAGCGGGAGGGTGCGATGGAGAGAGAAGGAGTTGTGTTGGTGTACAGTCATGGTGCAGGACAGAATGTGCGCGTGGACAGGCTGCCGGCGGTGGGAGAGACGAGAAGGGCGATCAGCTGGAAGTTGGACAGGGACGGCTGCAAGGGGACGAATATTGCGGTGGCGCTGGGAAGGCTTCATATAAAAAATACACTTGTCACGAGAGTGGGAGATGACGTATGGGCGGATCTGTGCACGGGGTGGCTGCGGGAGGCAGGGACAGATATTTCCTTTGTGATGCGGGATAAAAATCTTGAGACAACCACAGGAGTCGTGTTTATCGATCAGGAGGGACAAAACAGCATTGTGCTGGGAGAGGGGGATATGTCCGTTCCCCATGATCTGATCGACAGAGCACTGGATGCGAGAAGAGACTGCAGGATCTTTATCACCGGATTTGAGATAGCTGAGGAGGACGCTCTGTATGCGCTGAGAAAGGCAAAAGACTATGGAATGACTACTCTGCTCAATCCTTCTCCCGTGGGCGGATGCCTGGATTTTGTGGCGGCGGACATCGTGTTTGTCAATGAGGTGGAGGCATGTCAGATATTGGAATTGGCAGGACTGGAGAAGGGGGAGAAAAGCTGGGAGGAAGTCACAAAGATTCTGCGCCGAAGCTGCCGTTGCCGGAGTATTGTCCTTACCTTGGGAGAGAAAGGGTATGTGCTGAATGAGAAAGGAGAGATAAGCGGGGAGAAGGGAATCGCCGTAAAGGCGGTGGATACAAGCGGTGCGGGGGACGCTTTTTTGGCGGCGGCGGCATATCGACTGTATCAGGGAAGCGATCTGAGGGATGCCTGCAGGTGGGGAAATCTGTATGCAGCCATATCTGCCGGATATTCAGGGACGATCCCGGGATACCTTCCCCTGGAGGAAGCGGAGGAGAAGATCAAGGAGTTGGTAAACGGAAAGGAGCATTTTTATGAGTGAAAAAGAAAAGATGGGACCGGCGGCAAAGGCGCTTACACGTTTCTGGAATCTGAAAGAGAGCAGCATCATTATTATGACAGTGGTATTTTTCCTGTCTGTCCAGATCGTCAACAATGCTTTTCTGGGACCAAGTAATATCACAAACCTGCTGCGCTCAACATCCTATCTGCTGATCACGGCGTGCGGCATGACATTTGTATTGATATCGGGCAATATCGATCTGTCTGTCTGCACAGTAATGGGGCTGGGGGGAATCCTTTTCTGTAAATTTATCACAGGCGGAATGCCGATGACCCTTGCGCTGCTTCTGACAATGGGCATAGCAGGAGGGATCGGGCTGATCACCGGATATCTTACGTATACATTTGAGATCCCGCCCATGATCATGACATTAGGAATGCAATATGTTGCAAAAGGCGTGATCAATATCATTACGGAGGGCAAACCGGTCTATCCGCTGCCGGAGGCGTTTACGGACCTGGATGCGGTCAGCATATTGGGGATTCCGCTGATCGCGATCGTGGCGGTACTGATCGCCGTGGCGGGCTGGATCGTTATAAAGAGAACTCGATTCGGAAGAGAGGTATATGCGGTGGGCGGCAACAGGGAATCCGCCAGATTGAGCGGAATCAATGTGAGGAAAAATTTTATTGCAGTCTATATGATCAGCGCCATGCTTGCCATGTTCGGCGGTATTGCAATGGCAGCGCGGGTGGGTTCGGCACAGTCTGCCACAGGTTCCGGCTATGAGTTGAATTCCATCGTCGCCTGCCTGATCGGAGGGACGAGCATAGAAGGCGGCTCCGGCGGTATAGCGGGAACCATGCTGGGGGCATTGTTTGTGATGGCTCTGCAGAACGGGCTTCTCATGCTGCATGTGAACGTGTACTGGCAGCAGCTTGTGATCGGTATCTTTGTTGTGCTGGCGGTGATCTGGGATAAATACAGGACGCGGCTGCAGATGAAGAAGATGTAAGAATGTGACAGGGAAAGAAGGTGCCTGTATGACAGATCGGAAAGAGTTACTGGTATTTGAAAACATATATAAACATTACCCGGGCGTCACAGCCCTGAAAGGGGTAAGCTTTACGCTGCACAAAGGGGAGATCGTGGCGCTCTTGGGGGAAAATGGTGCGGGGAAATCCACTCTTGTAAAAATTTTATGCGGTGTGATCCCCTATGGTGATTATGAGGGTGAGATATACAAGGATGGTATGCCGCTCAGATCCGCCGGCACAAGGGATGCCCTAAAGAGGGGGATAGCAATGATCCCACAGGAGATCAACATACAGCCGGATTTGACCATAGCAGAAAATATTATGCTTGGAAGCTGGCCTTTAAAAGGAATATTCATTGATGTTCCACGAATGAATGAAATGGCGAAGAAAGCAATGGAGAAGCTGGATCTGGATATCGATGTGACGCAGCAGGCGAGATGTGTGACCTCCGGTATCCATCAGATGATGGCGATCGCCCGGGCGTTGATGTCTGAGCCATCGGTGCTGATCCTGGATGAGCCCACTTCCGCGTTGACAAATAAGGAGACGGAGGCGTTGTTAAAAAAACTGACCGATCTTCGGAGCGAGGGAATCTGCAGTCTGTACATAACGCATAAACTGGATGAAGTTTTTAAGATTGCGGATCGTAGCATAGTCTTTCGGGATGGCTTCCTGATCAATCAGTATGAGAGAGAGAAGATGGATCAGGGCAGGATCATCCAGGACATCGTGGGAGAGAAAAAAGAACGGGAGTATGTGCATGAGTGTCATATGACCGGGGATGTGAGGCTCTCCTTCCGTAATTTTTCCATAGAGCACGGTTATGTCAGGGGAAAACATATATTGGATGATGTATCTTTTGATTTGTATCGGGGAGAGATTCTGGGGATCGCCGGGCTTCTGGGGAGCGGGAGGAGTGAACTGCTGCGGGCTGCTTTCGGAGCGATACCAAAATTGAGCGGGGAGTTGTGGATGGACGGCAGAAAGATAGCGGCGGATGATCCGGCGAAAGCGATTGAGTACGGAATAGGGCTGCTTACGGAGGAGAGAGGATTTGACGGGTATGTGAAAACCATGTCAGTAGGTGAGAACATGTCACTTGTCATCCTGAAAAAACTGCAGGAGGGATTGTTCTTAAACAGAAAAAAAGAGATAGCGATCATCGAAAAATTTTTCCGGTACATTCGTATAAAGGCGCCTTCGTCCTCCACGCCGATCTTGTCGCTTTCAGGAGGCAATCAGCAGAAAGTGCTGGTGGCAAAATGGCTGATGAATGATTCAAAAGTGCTGTTTCTTGATGAGCCTACCAGGGGAGTGGATGTGGGCGCGAGGGAAGAGATATACAACCTGATGTCGGATCTGACCAAGAACGGTGCAAGTATCATTATCGTTTCATCGGAACTGCCGGAGCTGGTGAAGGTTTGTGACAGGTTTGTCATATTGTCAGGCGGGACGGTCAGTGAGATCGTGGATGCCAGGGAAAATCCCGTATCAGAAGCAGAATTGCTGGCAAAAATAAACAATGCCGAATCGGAAAAGTAAAGTTGAAAGACTTTATATAATAAGTAATCATAAAAGAAAAGGAGAGGATGAAATGAGGAAAAAAAGAAAGAGTTTAGCGTTGACGGTTAGTTTTCTGCTTATTATGGCAGTTCTATCGGGATGCGGCACAAAGCAGGAGAAAGGATCTGCTGCCGGGGAGACGAAGGCACCGGATTCAGAAGTGGCAGCGGAAGATGCGGGGACGGCTGAAACAGATGAAGCGAAGACGGAGGGCGACTATCACATTACGTTCGTGACACCTCTGATCGGCCACGACAGTTGGCTGCAGGCAAAGGACGCTCTGTTCGAGGCCGGGGAGGATCTGGGATTTGAGGCGGAATGGGTAGGACCGGCGGATGGGAATGTGGATGAGATGATCAATTACCTTGAAATAGCCATATCCCAGAATGTCAGCGGAATCATCACCCAGGGGCAGAATCCGGAGGCGATGGTGGGGGTGTTGAAAAAAGCATATGAGGCGGGCATTCCGGTCTGTGTCATCGATTCACCCATTGAGGATGCGCCGCAGCTTGGATATATCGGTTTCGACCTGGAAGCGGGGGCGAGGATCGGTGTGGAGGCGGCTTATGAGCATTTCGGGGAGGACGCGGAGATCAACGCGCTGTTTCTGACCACAAATATTGACTATACGGCGGCGACCACAGCTTATGACTACTATTGTGAATATCTGGAAGAGTACTATGGCGATCGGTTTAAGATTCAGCAGCAGGCGACACAGGGCGACAGCCTTAAATGTATGGAGGTTGTGGAAACCTGTATTCTGGCGGATAATACCATAAATTGTATCTTCTGTATAGATGGAATTGCCGCGCCGGCAGCCTATGCCGTGCTGGAAGAACATGGCCTGGCGGAGGATGTGTTTATCGTGGGGATCGATGATACGGACGAGCAGATCGATATGATCAGAGACGGAAAACTCTACGGAGTCACCTACGGGTCATTCTATAAGCAGGCATATCAGAGCTGCATGTGGATCATGGATTATATCAAGGATGGCACAGTGCCCGAATATGTATTCAACGATGTGGGGACAATGATGATCAATGCGGAGAATGTGGACAGCTATAAGGAGATTGCCAACGATAAAGAGACATGGACAGGTTATGTGCCGATTCCCTCACTGTACCACGATGGGGATTATACCAGAGAGGAATATTGAGCCGGAAAATGGCTTGCGGGTATACGGAAAGATAGGGGGCTCCCTATCTTTCTGTCATGACGGATTCCGGCAGGCGGGGAAGGGTTCAGAATCAGCGGAAGAAGTGAGAGAGGTGTTGTATGAGACATATTGACCGTCAGAGTATCAAGAGTATATTTCTGCTGATACAGAGTATTGTTATCCTGTCAGCGGCGGCAATATTGGCGACCAATCTGTGGATGATAAACGGATTTCATTCAGTCATGGAAACTACAGCGGTAAAAAACGAGGTGCTGAGCAATATATTTGAGTATAATACAGTGCTGAAAAATACGGTCTATCAGTATGTACAGCGCCCGGAGGAGGAGCTCAGGGCGGAGTATGAGCGTCAGAAGGAATCCTGCATCAAAGAATTTGAGGGGCTGATGAGAGGCATTTCCCTGCATCGGACAAAAGTAATGTTCGGGGGGTTGAAAAATATGTATCTGACCAGTTTTGATTGTGCGGATGCGGCAATTTTATACCGTGATGCGGGAGAGGTGGAGAGGGCTTATGCTTCGTATCGGGAGTTGGTAAGAAATGCGGGGCTGATCAACGATGTGGTCGCGCCTATGTATTCTCTGAATACAAAGGATATGCACTTTTATCTGGAAGAGCAGATGGAAAGGTCGAGGATTTCTACAAGGCTGATCCTGGCAAGCCAGCTTCTGGGGATGACACTGATTATTGGGATGCTGACACATGAGATGAGGGAGATCAAAAAGAAGATTGCGGGGCTGAAGTCGTATGCGGACCATGTCTCCAGACAGGAGTATGATAAGGAACCAGCAAAGGGCGAGATTGGGAGTAGAAACGAATTGGATGGGCTTGGAATGGCAATGGCGGATATGGCGAGGAGTATTCAGAAATATGTGGCGATCATCGAGGAAAAAGACCGGCAGGCATTGCAGATGGTCAAGGCGGAGAACGAATACCTGAAACTGTACGGAACCATGCGGGACGCCCAGATCAAGGCGTTAAACAGTCAGATCAATCCCCACTTTCTGTACAATACTCTGGGAATCGTCTCGCAGCTGTGCTATCTGGAGAAGGCGAAGAGGGCGGGAGAGATGCTGGACTGTGTGATCGATACGTTTCAGTATATCACACGGGCGGCAAATGCTGTGACGGATTTAAAGAGTGAGATCAAATTTCTGAAAAGCTATTTTTATATATGCAGTGTCAGGTATGAAAACAAGATCAGTTTTCGCATAGACAGGCAGGAACATATTCCCAATATCCGGCTGCCCGGGATGCTGTTGCAGCCGATCGTGGAAAATGCGGTGCTGCACGGTCTGGCAAACTGTAGGAGCGGTGGGGAAGTGACGGTCAGTTTTTCCTGTGATAAAAAGAATATCTATATTGTCACGGAGGACAACGGGGAGGGGATGAACCATGAAAACATGGAGGAGATCATGTCCTGCGAGACAGAGGATGAGGGGCATATCGGCGTGAGCAATGTTTTGAGGAGGTTGCGCCTGTATTTCGGCAAGCAGGCGGATATCACGATATCCAGCGAACGGGACTGTGGAACGATTGTGACTGTGATCCTGCCTGTGAAATGAGGAGAGAATTATGAATGGTAAACCGGTTGTCCTGGTGGTGGATGATGAGGACATCGAACGAAAAATGATTGTTCAGATCATGAAGAACGAGTTGGGGGAGGAGTACAGGATCGTGGAGGCATCCGATGGAGTGGAAGCCATAGATGTGGCAGGAAAATATATGCCCTGTATTGTGATCATGGATATCCGTATGCCTCTTATGAACGGCCTTGCGGCATTGAAGAAGATATTTGAGATCGTTCCGGGTATTTCCTCCATCATACTAACGGCACATGATGAGTTTGAGTATGCGGTACAGGCGATCAAACTGGGGGTAGAAGATTATATTTTAAAGCCGGTGAGAAGGGAAAAACTGCTGGATGCAGTCCGAAAGGTGGAAAAAAAGCGGGATATGCGGCTTTGGGAGGATGAGAAGGAGTGGAAGCATCGATTTGACTTTTTTACGCCCTATGTTGAGGACAGTATTATATCCGCCATTGTTTTGGATTCTTATCCGCCTGAGAGGGTAAGAAATATCATCAGAAAAATATATCCGGAAGATACGGGATTGTGGATGGTGGTGGCGGAATATGAGAAGATGGAAGAGGATATGGCAAAATTGTATGAGGAAATCAGACATCAGCTTTACAGTTCCGGGATTAAAGCCATAGGCTCCCACCTGGGAAGGCAGGTTATTTTGCTGGCACAGCAGGCAGGAGAGGACAACAGAGATTTTTCAGAGTTATTGGAGCAGTGTATCGTCAGGAAGGAGAGGATAAAGATTGCGCCTGTCGGGGATGCCGGAGAATGTGCGATGTTGTACCGTAAAATGAACATGGAGGATGTATCTGCGGAGGCAGATAAGATATCGGACACTTTTTTCTGTGAGGAAAAAGGGATTGCCATCAGGATTGCAACCCAGAAGATCGAGGCAGCAGTGACGATGATGGAGGAGATGCTTATGGAGCAGCGGTTGTCAGATGATTTGGAAAAGTCGGCAGGAGCAGGCATGGAATCCAAACGGATCGTGATAGATCATTATCTGAAAATGACAGTGGGGGCCGTTTCCTTATCTCCCGTCAGATCGTTTGCGCTGTATGACGGATTTGAGAAGCTGAAAACGGCAATACATTTCTATATTGAGAGGCGGTGCAAGGATGTTGCGGAGAGCCAGTCCCGAAAAATGCCGGATATGTTAAACGATGTGATTCGGGATATAGAAACGCATTATCCGGACGGCTTTTATTCTCTGAGCAAAGCGGCGGACCATCTGGGAATCAGTGCGGCATATCTGAGCAAGATATTTAAGGAACAGTTTGGCAGCACTTTTACAAAATACTTAAATGATGTCAGGATTGATGAGGCAAAGCGAATGCTGCACGAGGAGATGGAAATTGCGGAGGTTGCGGAGAAGTGTGGCTTTAACAGCCCCAATTATTTTTGTAAGGTATTTAAAAAATATACCGGAACCCCGGCGGGGGATTATCGGGAATCTCTGGTGGACAGAAAGGAGAAGAGAGAAGGTTACCACTCAGACAAGTGATTAAACTGGTTAAATTATACATTTTTAATAATTTTATCACAACTTGGACATATTTTGAGTGTATGATATACAAAGCAGGTTTTTGTGGAAGAAATTGACAAAAAAACCTGTGCAGTAAAGCAGGAAACAGGATGAAATACTTATGAATGATACGGAATACTATAAGCTGGTCCGTCCCTATGAGGATGCGATGAATATGCTTTTAATCAGGATCAGAGTGCTTGGACATTCTTTATATAATAAGGAGGAGGAGCAACTTTACCATACGATTCAGAACCGGATCAAAGGAAAAGACAGTATAGAAAATAAATTGCTGAAGAAGGAATTGGAGCCTTCCGTTAAAAATGCGAAAGATTATCTGCGGGATATTGCCGGAATCCGGGTGATATGCCTGTTTCTGGATGATATTTATACATTGGTGGAGCTTTTGACCAGGCAGTCGGAGCTGGTATTTATTAAGGAGAAAGACTATATTAAATCGCCGAAGAAAAACGGTTACAGAAGCTATCACCTGATTATCGGGGTGCCGGTTTACTGCGCCGATACGATGGAGATCTTTCCGGTGGAGGTGCAGTTTCGGACGATGGAGATGGATCTGTGGGCGAGTATGGAGCACCGTATCCTGTATAAAGGGACGACGAAGATGGAGAGTGAGAAGGTAAAACGGGAGCTGATGCACTACAGTGAGAGGCTCTGTGAGGTGGAACAGTATTTTGAGATGTTCCGCTGAGGGGGGCTCTTTGTGTGCTGAATTGTTGCGGTATAGCGAAAAGTATAGCGAAAAAATATAAAAATACTTTACAAATTATAGTTAGCCATGTTATCATTGTTTTAACATATCTGGGAATCTGAAGTTCTGATATCACTTCTGTGACAAATCATTTGTTTCTTATAAGAGTCCCTTATATGAAAAAATCGAATAAGGGAGGAAAGTAGATGGGAAAATCAGATGTATATCAGTTTGATTATCTGGATGACAATGAGCGGTTTGCCGACCAGGTGAACGGGGCGCTTTTTCAGGGCAGACAGGTGGTAAAGCCGGACGAGCTGGAGCCTGTGGATATGCAGTCAGTGTACCTGGGAAAGGAAGCGGGCGGCCGGAGAGAGTTTCAGGCGGTGGTGGACAAGGCGCGGATGTGGCGCAGGAGGCTCCTGCATATCCTGGCGGTGGAAAACCAAATGTATGTGGATTACCATATGGTGCTGCGAAATATGTTGTCGGAGAGCCTCAGTTATCAGAAGCAGTGGAAGCAGAAGAAGCGTGCCCATGAAAAGGAGAAAGATTTAAAGTCGGGGACGGACGCGTTTTTGTCGGGGATGGAGAAGGATGAGAAGTTTATGCCGGTCATAACCCTTGTGGTGTACTGCGGCATGGAGCATCCCTGGGACGGGGCGAGGTGTCTGCATGATCTGCTGGAGGTGGATGAGGAGCTGAAAGGGTTCGTCACGAATTACAGGCTGAACCTGTACGACTGTCATGAGCATGATACGTTTGAGGAGTATAAGACGGGGCTGCGCCGGTTGTTTGAGGTGGTTCGTTACGGCGGGGATAAAGAGAAACTGGGAAGGCTTCTCGAGGAAAACAGGGAAGCCTACAGTCGGATAGACAGCGATACCCGGGAATTAATCGAGGTCGTGGCAAAAGTCAGGATCGGGGAGGAGTATAAAATCATGGAGAAAGAGGAGAGGAAATACGATATGTGTAAGGCGTTTATGGATATGAAGCTGGAAGGGATAGAGGAAGGAAGAGAAAAGGGCATAGAAGAAGGTGTGGAAAAAGGGAAAACCATCCAATTAATCGAGTATGTATGCAAAAAACTACTGAAGAACAAGCCTGCGGAAGTTATCGCGGATGAATTGGAGGAAGAGTTGTCGGTTGTGGAACATATTGTGAAGATCCAGCGCCGGACAGGGAACTACGACGCAAATGAGATTTTTGAGATGCTGCAGGAGAATGCATAAAAAAGCGGCAGGGGGCGTTTGCGGAAAAATATGAGTTCGGTGAAACGTTTATCTGTCGGTAATTTCGATGTTTTAATGTCTTAATATTCTTATCTCGAGGCGGGCGAGGGGCAAAACCGCCGTGAGGATTGGTATTTTTTCAGAAGATCATTTAAAAAATCCACAGAGCATTATATAAATAAAGTATATGCATGGCGGGAAGGGACCGGCATCTGCGCTGCGTTCACGGTTTTTTCCGGCATATATGGGCACGGAAAGCAGCGCGGAAAAGAGGGAAGATGTAATTTCCGGAGGGCTCCGGGGAATCTACAGCTATCTGGTGCAGGTGGAAGTGGATATATCCCAGGGACTGCCGGGTTTTGAGATGGTGGGATATCTCGGGAGCGAGGTGAAGGAGGCGAAGGAGCGGGTGAAGGTGGCGCTGAAAAATGCGGGATTTGTGATGCCCGCGGGGAAAGTCACCGTGAATATTTCTCCGGCGGATATTCCGAAGGAGGGGACTGCCTATGACCTGCCGGTGGCAGCAGCGGTTTTGTGTTCCATGGGCGTGGTACCGAAGGAAAGCCTGAGAGGTCTTCTGATGACGGGGGAACTGGGGCTGAACGGGGAACTGCGGGCGGTGAGAGGGGTATTGCCTGTGGTGAGGAAGGCGAAGGCGGCCGGTTTTAAACGCTGCATTGTGCCGAAAGACAATGAGAAGGAAGGGGCGGTGGTGGAGGGCATCGCCGTATATGGGCTTAGCTCTCTGCAGGAGGTAGCGGCATTTTTGCAGCAGTATAAGGAACCGTCCGTTCAGCCTGCTCATGTGGATATTCAGGAACTGTTTGGGCAAAAGGAAGGGGGAGCGCCTGATTTCTCGGAGGTTCAGGGGCAGGAGGAAATTAGGCGGGCGGCGGAGATCGCGGCGGCGGGATTTCACCACTTTTTGATGATCGGACCGCCGGGCAGCGGGAAGACCATGATAGCAAAGCGGATTCCTTCTATTCTGCCGCCCATGAGTCTGGAAGAGAGTCTGGAAGTTTCCACGATCTACTCTGTGGCAGGGTTGTTGAAAGAAAAGCAGTCTCTGATCTGTAAGAGACCGTTCTTAAGTCCCCATCATACGATTTCGGAACATGCACTGGCAGGGGGCGGCAAAGTGCCCCGCCCCGGAGTTCTCAGCCTCTCCCACAGAGGCGTCCTGTTTTTGGACGAACTGACGGAGTTTAAGAAAGCCACGCTGGAGATTCTGCGCCAACCGATGGAAGACAGGGAGGTGCAGATTGCCAGAAGCAGCGGCACCTTTATCTATCCTGCGTCCTGCCTGATTGTGGGGGCGATGAATCCCTGTCCCTGCGGTTATTATCCCGACAGAAACCATTGCAGTTGTTCCCCCTGGGAGATAGACCGGTATCTGCATAAGATATCCGGTCCCATCCTGGACCGGATGGATCTTGTGACGGAGGCAAAAAAGGTGGATATCACAAAACTCAGCGATGCGAAGTGCGGAGAGAGCAGTGCGGATATGATGAACAGGATTATGAGGGCGAGGAAAATGCAGGAGAATCGCTTTTTGGGAACGGGGCTTTCTTTTAATGCGGATATGGGACCGGCACAGGTGCGGAAATACTGCTCCCTAGGAGAGCAGGAGCAGCAGATGATGCAGCAGCTCTTTTCTTCCATGAATCTCAGTGCCAGGGCGTATCATAAGATTATCAAGGTGGCAAGGACCATTGCGGATCTGGAGGAGAGCGCAGAGATTAAGCGGCGCCATCTGGCGGAAGCCGCCTGTTACCGCAGGACGGACAGCAGATTCTGGGGGAGGCACAGATGAGAGTGGAACAGGACAAACCTTATCAGTACTGGCTGATGAACATCAGGGGTATAGGCAAAAAGAAAAAGGTCCGCCTTTTGCAAAAGCTGGGGACGGCACGGGAAGTGTACGGCGCTGCGGAAAAGGAGCTGGGGGCTCTTTTGGGGGAGAAGGCGGCGGAGAAGATCAGAGAGTCAAAAAATGACTGGAAAATTTTGCCGGAATATGAAAAGCTTTGCAGGCAGAAAATAGAATTTACCTGTTATGGGGATCCGGATTACCCGCAGCGGCTTTCCGAAATTTCCGATGCGCCTTTTTCCCTGTATTATCAGGGGCATCTTCCTTCCGACAGGGTGCCGGCGGTGGCGCTGATCGGTGCCAGGGCATGTTCGGAGTACGGTGTTTATGCGGCAAAGGAATTTGGTTCTAAACTGGCCGGAAGCGGCATACAGATTATCAGTGGACTGGCTATGGGGATCGACGGGATCTCCCAGGAGGCGGCGCTGCTTTCCGGCGGAGAAAGTTTCGGCGTTCTGGGCTGCGGTGTGGATATCTGTTATCCGAAAAGCAATCGCCGGCTCTATGAAAAATGCAAAAGGCAGGGCGGCATTCTTTCGGAATATCCGCCCGGTACGGAGCCAAGGGGCTGTCTTTTTCCGCCGAGAAACCGGATTATCAGCGGACTTTCGGATATCGTGGTGGTGGTGGAGGCGAGGGAGAAGAGCGGGACACTGATCACGGTGGATATGGCGCTGGACCAGGGCAGGGAAGTATATGCGGTGCCGGGCAGAATCACCGATTCTCTGAGCAGAGGATGCAATCAGTTATTTCACCAGGGGGCGGGGGTGGCGGTAAGTCCCGGAGATATTGTAAAGGCACTGAGTGAAATCCGTCATTTGGACAAAAGATGTCCCGGCAGTACAGATAATATAGAAGAAATCCTGCATAAAAACAAGACGGACATGCGGACGGATGCGGGAGTTCTTTCGGAATATATGCTGTCGGCAGGGGAAAGACAGGTATATGAATGTCTGGAGATCCTGCCGAAGGGGGCTGAGGATATCTACCGGCAGATAGGTGGAGCAATGACGATACAGGAGATTATAAGTACTCTCGTGGAACTTTGCATAAAGGGACTGGTACGGCAGGGGGCGGAGGGATATTGTCAAAAAGCCCTTGCAACATAAAATAAAAAGGTGT
>OFEY01000802.1_pt1 | contig 23937 bp, 27 predicted proteins | sample 1521251 | NCBI WGS metagenome assembly OFEY01 (sample SAMEA3504100, study PRJEB24116) | mouse gut metagenome | biome: mouse gut; feature: mouse-associated habitat; material: faeces | place: Denmark | collected 2011
GGGCGTCATATGGCGGCATTTACGGCGCTGCCGCCGAAGCGGTAAAGTCTTTTTTCCCCGAAATCGTGAAGGCGGCGGTGATTCTCCTATTTGTTATCATTCTGGCTCCGCTGCTGATTTTCACCGCGCTGCCGAATATCGTATTCGGCTATGACAGCGCCAGTGCGCCGGATATTGTGGACTTCACCGCGTCGGCCTATGAGCTGGACGCGATCTACCAAAATATCAACAGCAAAAACCAATCCCTCATTGACCGTCTGATCGACAGCATCCTCCCGAACTTCTGGTCAGACGGCGCGGCGGACTACGATGATTACACTGTAGAAAACGCATTGGGCAACGTCAACCAGTATTGGCTGGTGGCCATCGGCTCCGTCCGGTATAAACAGGACCTCTACACCATGGACGAACCGGCGGTGGAGGCCCTGCTCTATGACAAGCTGGACTACTCCGCTTCCATCACAGACCGCATCCTGAACATCTCCGTCTGGGATCTGACCCCGGAGGCGTATATGGACCGGCTGGGCTTTTCCCAGGAGGAAAAGGACTGGGCGGCTCTGCTGTACTCCACATTGGCGGAGGATCAGAATGTCACGCTGGGCGACAGCGACGGGGATGGCTACTACAATACAGACTACGGGGACATTGTATTTTCCAATGCGGAAACCCCTGTCGTCTACTACAATCAGACCGATTCCCGCTGGGGAAATAAGATGTATGGGAAAAGCGGCACCATCGGCGCGGCCGGCTGCGGCCCCACCGCCCTGGCAATTGTCGTGGCGTCCCTCACCGATCACCAGGTCACGCCCTATGACGTGGCCCAGTGGTCGGTGGAGAACGGCTACCGCTGCGAGGGGAATGGAAGCTATCACAGCCTGATGCCGAACGGCGGCGAGCATTATGGCCTGACCGTTACAGGCATTGGGAACGACAGCAAAAAGCTGGTAGAGGCGCTGCAAGAGGGAAAGCTGGTCATCGCGATCATGGCAAAGGGCCACTTTACCAGCGGCGGCCATTTTATCGTTCTGCGGGGCGTCACCGAGGATGGCAATATTCTGGTGGCCGATCCAGCCAGCGTGAAGCGAAGCAATCAGGAGTGGGCCTTGGGCATCATCACCAATGAGGCCAGCCGGAAGGCCGGCTCCGGCGGTCCCTTCTGGGTCTTTTCCGCTTAGAAGGTGGCCGCTATGCTGAACTACACCCCCTGCCGGGCGAGGAGGCTGCGCCTGCGGTATAGGATACCGCTCTCCGAACTGGCGCAAGCGGCGGGCGTCTCCATACAGCTCATTAACAAAATAGAGCTGGAACGGGAACGCCAGACCCCCGCCCATGAAAAACTGCTTCGCAACGCTTTTACCCTTATCATTGAATGCCGCCGCACACAGTTGGATGCCTTGGAACGGGAACTGGCACAGTGCGGCGGCCTGTTTCAAACCGTAGAGGGAGATGACTATGGACTCTGAAACCTATTACATTCCCGCCAACTATACTGATGCGGGAAAGCTGTTCGGCCTGTTTGAAATCCGCAACACCATTGAAGCGGTACTGGTGGGACTTCCGATCCTATGCTTCTGCGCGGCCTTTCTGCCGCTGGAGCTTACCTGGAAGATCATTGTGTCGCTGTTTTTGCTGGTGCCTGCTGTGGGCTTTGCCCTGATCGGCCTGAAGGACGACAGCCTGACACGCTATTTACGGACTTGGTGGACTTGGCGCCGGCACAGGCGCGTGATGACTTATCGAGGAGAGGTAAACGAACATGAATTTGAAAGAACTTATCTTCGGCGGCGGCGTAACCGGCGTCAGTGACCGGGGCGGGGCCTATGCCGGGAGTATCCAGGCGTGGCTGCCTGTCAAGGATATTCTGCAAGGCGTGGTCCTTACCCGGGACAAGCGGTTTATTAAAATCATGGAACTGCTGCCGGTGAACTTTTACACAATGTCCGAAATGGAAAAAGGCTCCGCCATCGCGGATCTGGCCGCCTACCTGAAAATCGCGCCTGCCAACTTGCAGATCAACGTGCTCACCCAGAAGTTTGATCTGAACAGCTACATGAAGATGCTGCGCGCCGCGCTGGAGCGGGAGGGGAACGAGCGGTGCCGGGAGATGATCGAGGAGAGTATGTCCTATGTGCCCCAGCTGGTGGAGCGGGAGGCCATTACCCACCGCTTTTTCCTCTCCTTCTCCTATGACCCCAGCATGAAGGCGGCGGACAATACGCCCGGAGCCATTGCAGCCCTGCTCAATGAAAAGGCGGAGGTGGCCCGGCGGTATCTGGACCGCTGCGGCGTGACGGTGCTGGAGCCGGAATACGCGGACAACGCCATCCTGGAACTGCTGTACCAGCTTGTCAACAAGCATACCTCCCAGCATATCCGGCTGCCGGAGGGCGCTTTCGATATGCTGGGCATGGTGCATGGCGTCTATGACGAAACCGCGCTGCGGAAAATGAGCGCCCCCGCCGCCGCGCCGGGAAAGCAGCGAAAAAAACGGTTCGGGAAAAAGCAGGCGCCCGGCGTCAATCTTCTGGAGGCCGGAGCCACAACCATTCCCGACCTGATCTCCCCCTCCTCCATTGACAGCCACTCCCCCGACTATCTGCTGCTGGATGGGGTCTACCACGCCTACCTCTACATCGCCGGCTACGGCTATGCCACAGTGGTGGGCAAGGGCTGGCTGACGCCGCTGATCGAGGCCGGCGAGGGCGTCAGCCTCAGCTTCCAGCTGCGCCGGCAGCCCAGGGAAAAGACGGTCAGTTCCATTTCCCAGACCACTATGGTCAACCGCTCCCGGATGCGGGATGTGGGAGATACCCGACAGGACTTTGAGGAACTGGGGGACGCCATCTATGCCGGAACATACCTGAAGGAGGGGATGAACCGGGAGGGCGAGGACTTCTACTATATGCACACCCTGATCGAGGTGGTGGCGGACAATCCCGACACGCTGGAGCAGCGCCTCGCCTCAGTGGAAACGCTGTGCGTGGCGTCGGATATGCTGGCAAAGCGGTGCGAGTTTAAGCATGAGCAGGCGTTTTTATCCTTCCTGCCCCTGCTGATGACCGACCCGGACATCGAGCGGAAAAGCCGCCGCAACGCCCTGACACAGGGGGTTGCCGGGGCGTTTCCCTTCGCGTCCTACGAGCTGAGCGACGCGGGCGGCATCTTCCTGGGGCTGAATCTCTACAACCGCTCCCCGGCATTTATGGACTTCTTTGACGACTACAAATACACCAACGGCAACTTCGCCGCCTTCGGCTCCAGCGGCGCGGGCAAATCCACCATGCTCCAGTGCATCGCCAAGCGCCTGCGGGAACAGGGACGGAAGATTATCTGCGTCGTGCCGGAAAAAGGCCACGAGTACCGCCCGCTCTGCGAGGCGGTAGGCGGCCAGTTTATCAAGCTGGGGCCCTCCTCCCCGGACTGCATCGGCCTGATGGAGATCCGGCGGCTGGGCGCCAACGCCTACAGCGCACACACCGGAGAAGTACGCCGGGAATCCCTGCTGGCGGAAAAGGTGTCCTGGCTCTCGGTCTGGTACTCCCTGCAAAAGCGGGGCCTTACCGAGGAGGACCGGAGCTATATTGACGCCTCCCTGATCGAATGCTACGGGCGTTTTGGGATTACCTTTGACAACGCCAGCCTGTTTTTGGAGGACGGCGTTACGCTGAAGGAGACCCCGGTCATCAAGGACTGGTATGACGTGCTGATGGAAAAGCCGGAGACAAAGCACTTGGCGGTGGTGCTCACCCGCTATGTGTCCGGCTCCGCCGCATCCATGGGCGGGCGGACCAACGTGGATACCGACAATCCCTATATCGTCATTGACCTGACCGGCCTTTCCGACGATCTACAGCTGGCCGCCGTCTACGCCGCCACCGGCTTTGCCACCGACGTCATCGTGCAGAACGGCGATGTGGGTACGGCGCTGCTCTCCGATGAGCTGTGGAAGCTGCTGGGGGCCAACTCCAATCCCCTGGCGGCCGACTACACCATGCAGATGGTCAAGCTGATCCGCTCCCAGGGCGGCATCGCCGGCGTCACCTCTCAGGGCATGGCCGATATGATGGCGCTGGACGGCGGCAAGTATGGCAAAGGCATTTTGGACAGCTGCCGGGTCAAGTTCATCATGCAGATGGAGGAACAGGAGGCCCGCCTGGTCCAAGAAAAGCTGAATCTCACAGAGGAGGAGACCCGGATGATTACCCGGTTCCGCCGGGGCGAGGGGCTACTGTGCATTGGGCACAACCATGTGCCTATCGCAATCCACGTCTCCCCCAGGGAGTACGAGGCCATTACCACCTCTCCCACCGATCTGCGGGCAAGGCTGAAACAGGAGGAGGCATAAAAACAAAGGACGGGATCGCTCCCGTCCTCTCGTTAGCCTTTTATCGTTAATAAGATAGCCTCTGCTGACTTCAAAAAATCAGGAAGGATTTCAAAAATGACGGTGCAGATCAAACTCCAATTCGTGTTTTCATAATCATGCACCAGCCTGTGCCGCAGCCCGGAAATCTTTGCCCAGGGGATGTCTGGATGCGCGGTTGTGAACGTATCAGATAAGTGATAAGCCTGTTCTCCTATATTATACAAAGGCGTTGTGATGGCCCAGCGGACAGGTTCCTGTTCCATAACGATCGCAGGAGTGATTTCCTCCTGCGATAAATAGTCTAAGAGCTTTTTCGTTGTGGTACATATTTTTTCCAGACGCTGTGCATCGCTATACTTCACGCAATCTGCACCCCCTCTGAAAATACCGCATTGTAAAACTCCGTTCCGGCATTGATCTCCCGCTGTTCGTATACATCCACCTGTTTTCCCGTCAGGCGGTGCAAATCGTCTGCCAGACTAAAGACGTCTGTGGGATCGAACCGGGAACCGCCAATCACGACCAAATCAATATCGGATTGTGCGTTGGCCTCTTGCCGGGCATAGGAACCGAACAATATGGCGCCCTCCGCCCGATACTTTTTCAAAAGGGGGAGGATCACGCCGATGATCTCATCTCTGGTATAAACCTGCTCCGACACCCTGTACCCCTCCATTCCGTATATTATCGTTATCCATATTGTAAACGATTTTCCCGAAAAACACAAGCGAAGGAGAGAAAATAATGCAAAACCCAAAAGAAGCAATCAAGCAGATCCAAGCCCTGACCTACGGGGCCTATCAAGCCAGCGGCCAAGTGGCCGCGCTGATCGGAGCTTCCCGTCCCGAAAACATGGCGGAAGCTCTGGAGCAGACCGCCGCCCGCATGGAGCAGGGCACAGTGCATCTGCGCGCCCTATGCGAAAGCTGTCTGCCGCCGGTTCCCGCTGTCGGCCAAAAGCCGGCGCTGTCCCCGCTGGACGCTGCCGGGAAAGTGGAAGTAAACGAGTTTGGCTGGCTCCATATCCAGCTGAACACCCTGCTGCCCCACTGCCGGTTTGCTCCGCCCCTGTGGCTGACCGACACCATCTCCCGGCTGCTGGACCGGCATGAGCGCCGGCATGGAAAACTCCCGCTGCTGGAACAGGCGCTGCTGGTGATAGACGAATACTGCGATGTGGATTCCCGGCAGGTGTACGATGCGGACAACAAGGGGTGGAAGGCGGTCTCCAACGCCATCAAGGGGCGGCTGGTGGCCGACGACGATCAGTTCAGCCTGAGCCTGTGCCTGCTCTCCCAACGCTCACCGGAAGCGCAGTGCCATATCTATGTGCTGCCCATGGCGGACGCGGGGGATTTCTTTTTTATGCGCTCGGACCATTTCCCCTTTTCCCGCTGACCTTCGGTTACATCCGGGCTGTAAATCCCGGTATGACCTCCGGTTACATTCTCCCCGCAAAACCCCCGATATTCGGTTACATTGGCGGAACAATTCCACCCCTGACCATCGGTTACATCCGCACCCTGTTGTAACCGATGGTCAGCGTGGTTTTTCCCTTGCGCCACAAGGCTTTTTTTCTTCAAACCTTCGGTTACATGGGAAAAATGTAACCGTCCTATGTCACCTTCGGTTACATTGACGCCCACATTTGAAAGGAGGAGTCCGCGATGCTGTACGACCGCAGGGATTTTGGCCTGCTGCGTCTGGCGGGGGCCTACCAATGGCTGCCCCTCGCCCCGCTGCGGGCGCTGTCCCCGCTGAAGCAGCTTTTCCATGAGGCGGAACTGCTGGCCTCGTTAGGGCTGCTGGCCTTTTCCCGGAGCGGCGAATACCTGACGCTTACCCCGGAGGGCTACCGCCTTTTATCCTCGTTTGACCTGCACTATCAGCCGCCCTCCAAGCGGCCCTACTCCCAGAGCCCGGCCCTTCGCCGCCGCTTAGAAGTTGGCGCCATTCTGCTTACCTGCCTCGGCGCAGGAATTGAACCCGCCTTAGACAAGGTGGAACGCCTCAAACGCCAGCCGGTATTCCTCCCCGCCTTCGCCCTCCGCGCCGGTGATGGGAACCTGATGAACGCCGCGGGCTGCGCCGGCTTCGGCCACTGGGGCGGCGCAGCGTACATGGTCCAGTATGTGTGCGAGGAACACTCCGGCTTTTTTATGAACAATGAACTGGCCCACCTGCACAACCTTGCCTCGGTATTCAGCGAGCGGCTGGATACGCCCCAGGTCATCCTGTTCGCGGGAGACAGCTACCGCGCTGTCTACGAGGTGCTGACCCAAAAAACACGATCCGACCGAAACGGGAAAAAGGGCTTTGTGGATTACAGCCAGGCATACCCCCAGCTTGGTATCCCCGCCTGTCTGCTTTCCTGTGACGACACCGGCGCGTTGCAGTTGTCCATTATGCGTCAGGCGAGCTACCATGCCCGGATCGCCCAGGCCGCCTTCGGCGCCCGCTGGAAGGCGGAGGACGGCCGGCTCCCGGAGGCGGACGGCCAAGTGGATGGGAACCCGCTGGTGATTGCGGTGGATATGGATCTGCGGAGATTGGACAGAGTGTGCCGGGACGCCCGGCAGCAGAACCGGAAGGAAATTCTCGTGGCGGCGCTGGAGGGGCAGATGTCCGGTCTCCTGCTGGACTTCTTTCCCAAGGACGCCTCTATCCGGCCCCTGCGCGTCAATTCCAAGGTCCTCTCGGTGGCCTTTGGCGGCGAATGCGCTTTAGGCGACCCATGGCCGGACGCCCCCTTGCAGATGAAGGGAGGGCTGGCCCATGTTTAAGCTCTCTACCTATATCGCCAAGCTGGAGGACCGCTGGGGGAAGAAGCTGGGGCGGCTCTGGGAAAAGCATAAGGGAAAATGGAAGCTCTACCTTCCACTGGGGCTCTCCGGCTGGTACTTTTACGGGATGCTCATTAACTCTATCCGGCTGGGGACCCGGGCCACCTTCAACCAGACAGGCGAGGCGGTGGATTCCATTTGGGTGGTCAATCCCTTCCGTAATCTCTTAGCCGTCTTTTCCCCTACGGGGCTGGCGGTGACGCTGGTGGGCGCGCTGCTGGTCTGCCTGATTGCAAAGAAAGGCTAGCTTCCACCTTATATCCGTTTTGGGTGTAGAAGAAACCTCAACTGTTCAAGCGGAGAAAAACATGGTATGCTCAAGGTGTATTTAGGTAAGATTTTTTCAGGTCAGATATTCGCTCCTGGGGGCAGTATGCCCTTGGGAGACCTGTCAGCATCCTAAATACCAACACGAGTCCGTACAAAAACCGCAGTCTGCTCTTTCGGGAGAGGACTGCGGTTTTTTGCGTCCTCAGTCCAAAACAGAAAGGAGCAATTCTATGCATGAACAAGCAAAAACTCATGAAAGTCACCTACTACGACGAGAAGAACAGCATCCGGCTGACCGGATACGCGGACACAGTGGTATGGGACGAAAAAGGAAAGGCGACCTTGGCGGCCCTGCGATTCGGGGGATACCCGGAGGAAGTGCGCGGTCTCGCAGACGCGATCTATGGCGGAATTACCATCGAGATCGAGAGTGAAGACGGCGCCATGACCCTCAGCACGCTTGCCAAGCAGTACCGGCGCGTCCTCAGCTACGATGGGGTATACGCCGAGGCGACCCTGATCGCAGAGGACGACGGCCAGACAGCAAAAAATGGCGAGAAAAAAACGGAGGATGACGCAAACGCGGCGCTGGCAGAGCCTCAGACCGAGTTGGATCTGCCGCCGCGCAATACCTACATCTTCTGCACGCCCGGCGACAAGGCGGATCTGTTCCGGGCAGTCGATCAGAAAACCGCAGTTCCTTTGATCCCGGAGTTTCAGGACTATGTTCTTTCCGAACTGACACGGCGGAAGATCCTCCGCCCCCTGCGGGTCAAATCCATTTCCCGCAAGATGGAGGCGTGGCTGCTGCGCTGCGAGGAGAAGGACAAAAACATCGTGGCCGTTCTGGAAAGCGGCCTGAAAAGCGGAGCCATCGCCATACCTGGCGCGGTCCCCGGCCCCTCCCCGCTGGACAAATTGGAGTCTGTAACGGACTATCTGAACACCTTCGGCGTTACGGTGGCCGAGCGGATCAAAAATCTTTTTGTTCCGCTGTTCGATCCCTCCAAGGAGCCGCTTTCCCCGGAAGTGCTGGCAGTCAATCAGTACATCCATGACCACGCGGGCTATTCCCTCTACGACGCCCAGCTCGCGGTGGCGGAGTCTGTCAAGCGGCAACTCCAGCGCAACAAAGTGGGGCTGATCGTGGCGGAATGCGGCGCGGGCAAGACCAAGATCGGCGCGGCGGCCATCGCGTCCACAGCGGCTGGACTTTACGCCCAGCATAAAAACGCCGGACTTTTTAAGACCTTCAATGTCGTTCTCTGCCCCTCCCATGTAACGAAAAAATGGGTGCGGGAAGTGGAGGAGACTGTGCCAAACACCTTTGCCGCCGTAGTCCACAGCATCCAGGAGTTCGACCATCTGTATCAGATGTACGAGCGGGGCACAAAAAGCTGCTTTGCGATTCTCTCCAAGGAAAAGGCGCGGGACGGTTACATGCGCGCTCCGGCAGTGCTCTACCGGCAATGGAACCGGGAGGGCCTTCAGATAGACCGGAAAACGCCGCTGCCAGACTGCGGCGCTGCGAATGAGCGGCCTGATACGCCTGTGTTCTGCTGCCCGGAGTGCGGGACGGCTGTCATGGCGAATATCAGCCGGGATGGAACGGTATACCGCATTCCCGCCAACTCGCTCTTTTTCCGGCGGGAGCACCGCGAAAACCACAAGTGCGAAGCCTGCGGCGCGAGCCTTTGGACCGCGCTCAACCCCAGCGCGTGGGGCAGGCAAAAGGCTTGGGCCAAAATCGGAGATTATGGCTTTGTTTACCGTCCTTTGATTGATGAGCACATCAGGAAAGCCAAAAGCGAAGCCCTGAAAGAGAAATTGGGCGATCTTTCCATGACTCCGGGTGCGGTTTCTGCCGCCAGAGGCGCGAACCGGGCCTTCCCCTTGAGCAGCTATATCAAGCGCAAGTACAAGGGCCGTATCTACGGCCTGATCGTGGATGAACTGCACCAGTACAACAACAAGTCCGGTCAGGGCGACGCCATGGCGGAACTGTACGATACGGCAAAGAAGGTGGTCGGTATGACGGCAACGCTGATTAACGGCTACAGCTCCGGCATTTTCTACCTTCTGTACCGTATGGTCCCGTCCCTGATGAAAAAGGACGGCAAGGACTATGAAACGCCTACGGAGTTTGACAAGGAGTACGGCGTAATCCAGACGACCTATGAGGAAGTGGAGCCGGAGTACAACTCTAACCGGCGAACGGTGCAGTCGCGTGTTTCTACGCGCCTGCTGCCCGGCGTCTCGCCGCTGGTGTATTCCCGGTTCCTGATGGAATACGCCGTTTTCCTCTCCCTGACGGATATGGGAAAAGATCTCCCTGAATACGAGGAGATCCCCGTCCCCCTGTCCATGCCTGAAGCAGTCGAGAAGGAGTATGACCGGATCGAAGCTATGCTGAAAAGCGTGCTGAAGAATGACCGGAAAGCGGCAAGGAAAATCCTCTCCGCCTATCTGAATCTTCTGACCGCGTACCCGGATCAGCCCTGCGGACATAAGCCCATCTACCATCCCCTTGACGGCTATCCCATTGTTGAGCCGGCGGACACTGCCGCGCCGGACGCCATTCTTCCCAAGGATGAGAAGGTGCTGGAAATCGTGGAGCGAAAGATTGCCGCCGGAGAGAAGGTACTGGTCTACACCAACTGGACGCGCCTGAACACCCAGTCCAAGCTGGAGCGGCTCTTCTTGGAACGGGGCTGGCGCAGCACGATTTTACCTGCCAAGGTCAAACCGGACAAACGCGAGGCATGGGTGGACGACCGGCTGAGAGAGGGCCTGCAAATCCTGATCTGCAACCCCTCTCTGGTGGAGACCGGCCTGGACCTGAACGCTTTTACTACGCTGATCTTCTACGATACGGGCTATAAGCTGTTCACTCTGCGGCAGGCCAGAGCGCCTTCATCACCTGTGAGCCGGCCTGTTCTGGCGCGGCCCTCTGTCACCCGATGTTCGATTTCCGCCCGGTACTGACGGCGGAGCATGGCGGCGGGCTGCGGATCGACTGCTATCTAAACGGGATATTTGATCATGCGGGAAACAGCAAGCGGCTGGCAGGGACTATACAGACAGCTTGCAGTGACCGCGACACTTGCGTTTTGATGGGATCGCTGACAGGCGCGCTGCTGCACTATGGCGGCGTACACCGGGAGGAAAATCTTGACCGGTATGTACCGCTCCATAACCGCGATATGAAGAAGGAGATTTGACAATGGTATTTTCCTACTGTAAATGCAGCTATCATCTGGCGGGAAACGAGAACGCCGCCGCCAACTTCTACAACACGCACTTTGTCCCCGACGGCTGGGAGCTGGTGTACTCAAAACTCAGCGAATGCCGCTCCATCCACCTGAAGGGGCGCTGTAAGGATTGCTACGGGGATCTGAATGAAATGATCCCGCTCCCGGAGGGCCTTTCCGGGGACGCGCTGTTCCAGGCCATCTATGACGCCATGTGGAGTGCCCATCCCTATGATGCGATCCTGGAGCACATCGGCTACCATGGCCCCTGCGAAGAACGCAGCGCGTTTTACCGCCGCCGGGATAAGACGTCTCAGTTCCGGCGCAACGCGAAGTTTTTGGAGCTGTTCCATGACTACGACCGGGAGGCGGCCAGGCTCTGGCTGGAAAAGACTTTTCCGCCGCAAAAGCACACCGAGGTTCTGCGGGATACCGGCGGGAGTCTGTTCAGCAGCGTGATCCGCATGGCAAAGGAAGCCGGCGAGTTTGGAAAAGCCAAGGCCATTCTGGATTATATCCTGCCCTGCGAGCACGAGGAGAGCATCCGCGAGAAGGTAAAGCTGACCGCGTATGAGTTTGACTTCCAGCCCTGTATCAATTACGGCTGCGAGGGCATTTTCATCGACTGCTACCTGATGGGGAAGTTTGATGAATCCGGCAGGTCCAAGCTCCATGTGGGCACGCTGAAAACCCTGAGACGGGATGCGGAGGCCGCCAAAATCATGGGCGAGCTGTGCGGCGTGCTGCTGCACTACGAAAAAAAGTATGTCAACGGGAATCTCCACCGCTACACGCCGGAAAAGGAGCTGGAACAGGAGTATCAGCGACAGCTTGAACAGGAAAAGAATGAAAGTGTCCCGCTGCTCTCTGAAAAGATCCCGCTGCCGGAAGGCGGTGAGATTTGATGAAGGGCTATGTGGAGTGCCTGCTTCAGGTAATGGGCGATGCCGCCGGTCTCAATACCTTTGACAAGCTGTTCCGCAGCGGAAAAGGCCCCTCGTGGGCGGACCGCGCTTCAGACGGCGCGCCGCGTTACTCCCTGCACGCGCTGTTCCCGGTGCCGGAGGCTATTCAGCGCCGGGGATATGAAACAGCGGGGCATCTGTGGTGCGGTGATTTTTGGGACGTGCCTGATGATCTGGTCGATATGCAGGTAAAGCGGCTTTTGGGGAAACGGTACTACCGTTTCTATACCCCTGGCGGCGTACCGGAAAATGTATTTCTGAAAGCGTCCTATGATTTCCCGCTGCTGCATCTGCGGTTGGTAGGGCTTGGCGTGGATAGAGGTGACCTGCAAAACCATTCTTACCATGGCGGCTATTATCAGGGCAGCTTTTCTCCCGACGGCGAAAATCCTTTCGCTATCCTGCGGGAAGAAATGGGGTTTTCCGCATGACAATGACGTTTTTGGAGTGCTGTGAGACAGTGCGGGACAAGGGCCTGCATATGATCCGCCCCTGCGAAAAGCTGCCGGGGCAGTATGAGATCTGTACGCCTTTTGAGCACGAAGAGGGCTGGATATGGCTGGACACTGTTACGGCAAATGTCGTCTGTCAGGTGTATGAGGCCCTTTCGCCGGATAAGCGGGAGAAATTCAGGCGGCTTCCTGCCGGAGTCATTCTGGACCTCTGCTGGAAAGCTGCCAACGGACTATAACGCCACGATGCGGAAAGGAATACGAGTATGACATTGAATGAGTTCAAGAAACTGGCGCAAGAGCGGCCGGTCACGCTGGAGCTGTTTTGGCGGTTCGGGAAAACAGAGTTTGACCCATGGCTGCGCGGTCCCCGGCGGATTGTTGCGGTGCGGAGCTACGGCTTTGATCTGGAACTTCTTACAACGGAAGGACTCCGCGATCCAACGCAAAAGACGTCTGAGCTGCGCGTGGAATACGCCTCGCTGTTTGATCTGAGCGGAGATATTCTCTCCATCTACAAAAGCGGCTGCCGTCCCGCCACCGAGGATGAACAGGAGGCGCTGGACGGCTGGGATGCGAAAGTGGCGCAGGACCCGAATCTTACGGTCTGGGCGCGAAAGAACTATTTCAGGACCTTTATGAGCGCAAAGAAAAAACCGGACGGCCGCCGGAGGGGGTATGAATACCTGATTAAGGACCGGCGCGGGGAAATTGACCCGGAAACCGGACGGGAGCTTATCTTTGACAGGAGCTTCAGGGGAGATCTCGCTCTGCAATACCGGGTGATCACCTGACGGCGGCTCTGGCGAAGAAATAGGAGAACCGTCATGAAATGGTATGTCTATTTTACGGACTATCGCGGGGTCTATCGCTGTCACTGCTTTGAAGATGACGAACAGCAGGCCCGGCACTTCGCAAAGCTTGTCAACGGAGAGGCGGTCTACTGCCGCTGAGAAATACTGCTAACGCAGTAAAACATAGAAAGGAAGGATTTCACAATGAACCAGACCTTGAATGCCAAAATGCGCGCCCGAATGGAGGAAGTCCGGGCGCAGGTGGCGGAGCGGGATGATTTGATTGAGGTCATCGCCATTGCCCTGCTGACGCGCAAGAATGTTTTCATCCTGGGCGATACCGGGCAGGCCAAGAGCTATGCCGTCAACCTGTTCCGCGAGGGCATTACCGGCGCAAGGCAGTTTGAGCGGCTCATGAGTAAACAGACTGATGAAGAAGCGCTGTTTGGCCGTCTGGACCTCTCCAGCCTGATCCCCGGCGGCGTGCCGGATGAGGTGCTGTCGAGGGATTCCCGCTATCAGGCGATGCAGCGGAAGCTGGACGCCTGCCTTGCGGACCGCAAGGATACCCGTGCGCTGGTAGAGGAAATGGAGCAGTACCGAAAGGCCCTCTCCGCACTCCACAGCGGCGCGCCCCGGACGATTATTCGGGGCAAGATCCCCGACAGCCACATCTGCTTTTTGGATGAGATATTCAAGGCGTCGGACGGGATTCTGAATGCCCTTCTCACTGCCCTCAACGAGCGCCGCTATACCAATGAGGGCACAACCATCGACATCCCCACCATCTCCTTTTTCTCTGCGTCCAATGAGATTCCTAATTTCTCAAACCCGGAGGAGAAGATCCTCAAGCCGCTCTATGACCGGTTTGAACTGAAGGTGGTGACGGAGTATGTCGAAGACCGGGCTGCCCGCTTGTCGGTCCTGAAAGGCAAGCAGGCCCGGCAGGGACAGTTAAAGCTCCTGCCCGCGGCGCTGGTTACGCTGGACGAACTGGAAGAAATGCAGCGGGACGTGGCCGGCGTTGCCGTTCCCGACAGTGTAAACGAACTGATGGATGACGTGCTGTGTGAGCTGCGCGGTAAGGGCGTCCATATCTCGGACCGTAAGTATTTCAGTTACGCGCCCATCGCCCAAGCCAAGGCGTGGCTGGAGGGACGGGATACGGTAGAATCCTCCGACCTCACCATCCTGCGCCATTACCTGTGGACGGCGCCGGAGGAGCGGGCTGTGATCCAGGGCACGCTGGAACGGATGTGCAACGACCCCCTGAAGGACCGTCTGGACGGTATCCTTGCCTCCGCCCTGGAGAGCTATGAGGACTTCAATCAGTCCGTAGACGCGCCCGCCGCACGCCGGATCGGGAAGCTGCGGGACGAATACCTGCGGCTCTATGAACAGATCGCTCAAATGGACGCTGCGGCGCAGAACGACGGGGAACGGCAGAAAATCCAGGACTGCCTCAATGAGATCGAGAAGCAGAGCCAGACGGCTTGCGAGGCCATTCACTTTTCTTATGTGCCGCTGTCCGAGCTTCACGACCTGAAAGCAGGCTGACAACGATAAAAACGATTAGGAGGTTTATAAAAATGTTGGATTATACATTCCCGCTGACCTCGGAGGAATCCGCCTTCGCGGAGAAACATCATGATGTGCTTTTGCGTTACCTGCATTTTCACAAGCTGCCGGTGGATGAGTTTTACGACATCGCCGTTTTTGGCTACCTCCGCGCAGTGCGGAAATATCTGGCCCGCCCGGAGCTACGGCAGTACAAGTTTTCCACCATTGCGCGCCGGGCTATGAGCTGCGATGTTCGCCACTCCAAGGAATATTGGAACCGGGCCAAGCGCAAGGGCGATGTCTGTTCGTTCGATGAGGAGCGGTACTTTGGCGATCTGCGGGATACCGTTACAGAGTCGCTGGAGAACGTGATTGATTTCGAGCGGCTGGCCCGTAAGATTACGCCGGCCCAGCGCCGCATTGCCTCACTCCGGGCCGATGGCTACGAGGATCGGGAAATCGCCTGCATCTGCGGGATCGCCTGTGCGGATGTGGAGGCGGAGATGGAGAAGGCCAGATGCCGTATCCTCATGTTCCGGCAGGAAAATACCGCTATGGCGGCCTGATACAAGGAGGTTGTGTATGGTGATTCAATGCCGCGTCTATCAGGCAAGAAACGGTCTCATTTACCTATCCCGAGGTGATGGCCTCGCTTACACCTCTCTGACGCTTCAGCAGGTGTCGGATCTGAGGCTGGATCTCTATTCCCTGGACGATTTCAGTCTCAAGGATTTTAAAAAGGCGTATCATACCGCGCAATCACTTCAGGATGCGTCTGACGTGGGAAATCCTCAAGAAGTATGACCGGCAGCAGCTCGAAGCGAGTCTTGGAGCGCTGCGAAAGTAAGAAAGAGTAAACGTCTGGGCGCAGACGGAGTGTGCGCTCCGCCTGCCCCAGCCATGGAAAGGAGATGCTTGCATGTGTCCACAATCAGCGGAAAGGTTGCGTTATGAGGAAGTCAGATTTCGTGATATTCCGGCGCTGTTTACTTCCCTGCGCGTCAGCAAAGAAAATATGCCGGAAGGAATATACCGTTATGAACTCCGCCATGATGACGAATCTTATACGCCCTGCCAGCTGGCGAAGCATATTGTAATCAATCATTACGGTACGATTTTGACCAGCACCCCTGTTCAGCTTCCGGCAGACGGGTATCTTGACTTTGAACCGGATGATCTGGCCTTTATGCCCCGCAGCTGCGTCACCATCGCGGAATTTCTCCAAAGCTATCCGCCTGCGAACAAAGTGGCGATAGAGCTGTTTCCCATGAAGCCGGAGGAAGCGCCGCTGTTTTTCAGTTCGCTGGATGAATCGGAGGACAAAGCCAGAGGCTGCATCGGCCATGTGCGGGGCGATTTTGACGGTGCGCTGTATACCACTTGGTGGCCCCACTACTGGGATCAGGCGTTAAACCAAGAAATCTTCAAGCGGGATATTCAGCGCGTGGTGAATTGGCTCAAAGAGGATAATTCCCCCCTGAAGGACCTTGCATCCATGGACGGTTTCTGCCGGCGGCACGAAAGCTGCCGGATTCCGGGGCAGAGCGAGCGCTGCTATGGCTTTCGCATTGAGAGCGGGCTCTTCCGCTATATGCTCCGCTGTACGCCCCTCATGGGCTGGTATCAGGTATACCTCTACTGTTACAGCAGGGATGCAGTACCGGAAGATGTTCCGAAAGAATAGGAGGAGCTTATGCCAAAAAAGAAGCCGGGGGTTCCGGTTATGCGCGAACGGCTTTTGGCCGCTGTGGAGAACACGCCGGAGGACGCCTTGTTTTTGGCGGGCCTTGCGGTCAATGAGCATGAGGATTTCCTGAAGGGTCTGTGCTTAAATCGTTCCCGGTATTTTACCAGAGCGCAGGTATTGGAACAGATCGAACGCTCCGCGTTTCAGGTGTTCCCCGCAATTCCGGGCTTTGACGATCATTTGCTGCTGACGCCCAGGCTGTACGTCTGGAAGGACAGCATCAACCGATCCCAGCGGTTTCCGGCAACGCCGGAGGCCGACACCTATACGCATGTTCAGGGCAAATCCAACCCCTACTATGACATTTTCTTTCGTATGGACACTGAGCGGAAAACTATCGTCTTTGCCCTTGGCGAAAGGAAAAAGGAGATTTCAGTGACCGAGCATACGGAGTGGTGCTGGAAGCTCACCAGGAGGGACTTACGCTGTCAGAATATGGAGCGGTTGGAGCAGTCCTTTCTGGACCCGTTTTGGAATCCTATTGCCGTCCATATTGGCAGGAAGGCTTTGGGGATCAAACCCGCTGTTTAGGAGGGAGTTGAGCTATGCGTTACACCGGCGGAGGCCCGTACCATGCGGAGATCCGCCCCGAGTGCGGGTCGGTCATGTGGAACGGGCGGTGCGAAAACCCAAAGTGTGATTATCACTGGAAGCCCAAAAAAGACGATGACGACGAAGGAACGGACAAGAACGCCGAATAACGGCGCCTGCAAAAAGGAGGAAAATCTTATGTTAAACCAAGCGATTATGATGGGGCGGCTGTGCGCTGATCCCGAACTGCGGAAAACCCAGAGTGAGATTTCCGTCTGTTCGATCCGCATTGCAGTGGACCGGGACTACGGAAAGGGCGAGCAGAAGGAAACGGATTTCTTTGATGTGGTCGCGTGGCGCGGCACTGCGGAGTTCATCTGCAAGTATTTCACTAAGGGCCGCATGATCGTGGTGGTTGGCCGGATGCAGACCCGCGAGTGGAAGGACAAGGAGGGCAACAAGCGTACTGCTGTTGAACTGGTGGCAGACAACGCTTATTTTGGCGACAGCAAGCCCAATACCAGCGGCGATGGGACCCAGGCCGGAGATGCGTATGACTATTCCAATATGGACTTTGAGCCAAACGGTGAATACCAAGGCTCCATGCCCGGCGGCGTGTCCGGAGATTTTGCGCCGGATTTCTAAAGGCCGGAGAATGTGCGGGGGAGGCGGTGCGGTCCGCTTCCCCCCGCCGTATCGCTCTGCCCGTAAGTGTGGACGGGACGATGACAGACTGAAAAAAACAAAAATACTTTTAACCAGATGGGAGGTTCAAAATGGAAAACCGGTATATGAAAGCACAGTGCAGGAACATGCTCTCGGTAATCGCCGCCTTTTCCCAAGCGTGCGAACTGGCGGCGCTGGAGGATGATGGCGTCCGCTCCAAAACGGAGGAGCGGGAGCTGCGGAAGATCCGGGCCGCCGCCGAGCGGTTCCGGGGTGAACTTGCGCGGGTCATGAAGTAACCGTTCTGCCCGCGAAATGAAAGGAAAGAAAACAATGCGTACTTACTTTCAAAGTCTGGCCGATGTGATGCAGTCTCCTTTGGCAGCAGCGGCAAAAACACTCCGCCCGAGCGCCGGACAGCATAGAGTGCTCAAGTCCACCCGGCTGGAGGATATGGTGTACCAGGACCTGCGTCGGGATGATCCCGGACTGGATGCGCTGGAATCCTCCGGCGTGGAAAAGCTCTCCACCTTCCCGGCCCTCAGCCGGGATATTTACCAGAGCTTCTACTCCCTGAATGTTAAGAAAAACGAACCGGATACCCTGTCGGAGACGGCCAAGCGCTTCAACAGTCCCATTTTGGAGGAAGTGATGCGCGGCGAGGACTACCCCGCCATCAAAGCCGCCTGTGAGGGGCGGCAGCTTCCGGCGTATGAGGCCGCCGGGGAGTTTATCACGCAGGTGGCCGAGAATCTGGATTCGCTCATGGAGCAGGCCGGCGGCGAGAAAAAGGCGCTGGACACCTTGGAGCGTTTGGAGGACAAGCGGGATAAAAGCATGGAGCAACTGCGGCAGCTTTTAGAGAAGCTGGAGCGGTCCGGGCCAGACCCTCAGCTGGAAAAGCAGGCGTTAAGCGCCGCCAACCGCGCGCAGAGCCAGGTCAATCAGGCCGAGGCCGTAGGGCGCATGGTGCAAAACAATGCGCTCAAAAACAAGGACGGCATCGCCGCCCTCGTTGCCCAGGCAGGAAAAGCGGCGGCGCAGAAAGCGGAAAGCGCCGCTTCCGCGCTCATGGCCTGGGGCGATGGTCCGGACAGCGGCGACTCCAAAAAGATGGAGGCCGACCGGGAACTGATTAAGCGGGTATGCCGGAACAAAGTCCTGATGGAGACCGCCCGCTATCTTGGACGGTTGAAGGAGCTGATCCAGGGCAAGCGCAAAAGCGGCTATGCCTATGGCCGGGGCGAAAAGTACAGCGTGGAGCTGGGCGGCGACATCAACCGGGCGCTCGGCTCGGAGTTCGCGATGCTGGCCGCGCCGGAGACCCTGCCGCTCTTTTTGCGAAAGCTCCAGCGCAAGGGGCTGAAACAGTACCAGCGCCGGGAGCCAATCTGCAAGGGCAGCGGCGACATCATCTGTATGCTGGATGAATCCCGCTCCGCCGAGGTCGCGGCCCCATGGTGCAAGGCGGTGGCGCTGGCCCTGCTGGATATTGCCATTCAGGGGAAAAGGCGTTTCGCCATGATCCACTTCTCCAGTGCCGGGCGCTTTCAGACCGACCTTTTCCTTCCGGGAGAGTTTGACCGGGAGAATGTGCTGAAAGCAGCCGAGACCTTTCTGGATGGCAACACCGATTACAAAACGCCGCTTCAGGAGGCCCTCCGGCTGATGGAAGAGGAAGGCTTTGAGAACGCCGATATGGTGTTCGTCACAGACGGCGCCTGCGCGCTGGGAAAGGATTTCCTGGACCACCTGAAGGAGGAGCAGGCCCGGCGCGGCTTTTCCATTACGGGCGTGCTGCTGGATCAAGACGCCGTAGGATTTTCCTTCAGCCTGGAACCGTTTTGTGCGGAGATCCTTCGCACCAGTGAGCTGACACAGGAGAAGATTGCGGAAAACCTATTAAACGCGCGGGTATAAAGCGCATTTCATTGTAACAGCTGACATAGCCCTATGTGGTATTGAAAAGGCATGGCCCGCGGGCCATGCCTTTTTTGCGTTTCGCGCCGTCTTTTTCCGATCCGGCGCGCTTTTATATCCGTATCCGTTCCTTCATGACGCCCTCCATGTACTGCCCCATGGCCATAAGAGCCGTAAGGCCGTCGTCCCGGCGCTTGACCAGTGTGCGGGAGGACGCGTGCATCTCCTTTTGCAGTTCCGGCCAGGTCTTTTCCTCAAAGTAATATTTCCGTATGACTTCCGCCTGCCTTTTATCCAGCTGGGCCACATAAAACTCCAGCTTCTCAATGCGGCTCCGCAGTATGGCCAGCTCCTGATCAATCTCCATGACGGTGGCGTAGTTCAGGCGGTCGGTTTCCTCCTGAAAGTTCAGCGCGATCTGCATGGTTTTGTTGGAGATGTGTCCGGCGGCGCCCGGCCCTTCGCTGATTGGGTGCGCCAGCGCCAAACCGCTGATAACCTCCTGGCTGGATACCTGTGCGGGGTGCTGCCGCTCATATTCCAGCAGGTTGATCTTCTTCTTGAGCTGCGGGTATGTTTTCAGCAGCGCGATCACATCTTCCCTTGTTTTGAACATAGCTTGTTTCCTCGATTGATTATATTTGCAGATCGGTTATAGTGGGTCTGCTTGGTTCACTCTCCTTACAAAAGTTGTTGACCTATCTGGGATGCTACACAACGCATACGGTTACAGGGCGGCGCTCTTTCAGCGCATATGCGGAAATGCTCGGATTTTGTCGAATAAAAAACCGCCGCAGTTCTCTGAAAAACTGCGGCGGTCAAAATATATCTATTTTTGAAGCACAGGGGTAGAAAGTCTCGATTCACTTGTAATTCCTCCAGTATAGACGTCCTGTTATGCTTGCCATGGGCAGACGCCCCGATACTTGTCATTATAGCGGGTATTTTAGGATTTCTTCTGGAGAAGTTTAGGAGATTTTTAGGAATTTATCTACAGGAACCGACAAAATCCGCATATGCCGCCAAAAAGAAAAGCGGTTTTCCACCGTTTTACGGCTAACTGCCGGATGGCTCCGCAACAAACCGGTATCCCACGCCGAAAACCGTTTGGATATAACGCCCGTCCTTGGCGTTCAGTCCCAATTTCTGGCGCAGGGAGGAGATGTGATCCGACACGCTTGTTGAGGCGATGCTGAAATCCTCCCGCCATACCCGCTCATAGATTTGCGCCTTGGTAAATACAATGCCGGGATAGCTGGCGAGAAAATGGAGAATATCAAATTCCTTTACGGTAAGGGAAACCGGCTCCTCCCGCATGGTGACGGTATGCCGCAGCGGGTCGATGGACAGCTCCCCATGCCGGATCTGCGGCGCGGAGGGAAACGGCCCTTCCAGCCGCACCAGCCGCTCCGCCCGGCGCAGCGCAGCGTTGACGATGGCAAGAACCTCCTCCGCGTCAACAGGCTTTTCCAAACAGGCGTCGGCCCCCAGATTCAGGGCCTTTACCCGGGCTGCGCTGTCAGGAAAGGCGTCCGCAGCCAAGAGGTAGGGCGGCGGGTCGCGAAAGCTGTTTACCACAAGCTCTAAAAGGGAATCCGCGCCCTCAAGGTCCAGGTCCAGCAGCAAAAAGGCGTTGATATGCGACTCCATGCTGAGGACGGCATTTTGCACATCCTCAGCAAGCGTCGCGGTGATGCCATGGTGCGCCAGTACCGCGCACACCAACTCCGGCTGGTCTTTTCGAGACAATACGATCAGAATATCTTTCATGACGGTTTCCTCCCTTTCATAGCCCATGTGGTTTTCAAAGACAGGAGGGCGCCGTTGTAGCCAGCCTGTTATGAATTGTCGTCTTCGTCTATCAGGATCATTCCCATTTCCCGAATCTGTTTTCGGGATTTGGTACCCAGCTTGGCATACAAGCTGCTCGTCAGTCGTGTCAGCTGGTGGCCGGAGATCCCAAGAGATTTCCGAATCTGCTCGTTTGTCTGCCGCGCGCAGATACCGCGGAATAACGTCTTTTCCTGTTCGTCCAGAAGGTCTGCCGGTAAAGACGGATCATAGGCGGTCCCTCCGTTGAACGGGGTGAGATAGCCGGGATACCGCTGGACCTGCTGCCACACCGCTTGGCGCAGCTGGGCCAAAAATTCCTGATGCTCCGGCCAGGAGATCTCACGCAGCAGCGGCAAAAGCGCGACCCCCAGCTCCGCAAACAGCGCGGTATATCCGTAAGGCTGGGCAAGTTCCATGGCCTCTGTCAGCAGCGGCCGCCAGGTATCCTCCCCGATTCCCATGCGCCGCCGGCAGATGGCGGAGAGCAGCAGAGCCTCAATCACGTCCAGCACACGGCCCTGCGCCCGCAGGGGACCCAGCAGCCAGTTCAGCAGAGTATAGGCTTTCTGGTGCTCCTGATGCTGGATATGGCAGCGGGCCATGGTCAGGCAGAGATAGCTATTCTCTACCGTAGCCGGCAGCCGCTCTTCCTTCCTCTCCTCGTACCAAGCGTCTGCGTAAACGCCGTCTTCCAGCAGAGATACCCGGCACATCATGGCGTCCGCATAGGGCAAAAGCCCGGCGGGGCCGTCCTCCCTGATCCTGTCTTGAATGGAGGAAGTGATGCTGACGGCCAGAGGGAGATCCGCCTGGGTGCATACCACCCGGGCAGCCAGGACGGTCGTCGCAAGGGTAAGACCGACCTGTTCCGCGTTTTGCGTATCCATCAGAATGGACGCCAGATCTGCCACATGCTCCCAGCGGTACTCACCCCGCTCATAGATCCGCTCCGCGTGGATCAGCCGCAGAATATCGGCCGCGGCCTTTCCGTACTGCTGGACCATCAGGCTCTTAAACTGGGCGTGCTCCTCCACAGGCCAGTCGCTTAAATCCCAGAGTCCCCGGAGGAGGCTGGGCTGTCCGTCTGTGATCGAAAACGCCGGGAGGTTTAGCTCCCCATGCTCCTGCCCGTCCACAATCCAGTCCAGCGCCTGCGCGCGTTGTGCGTTCGTCCTGTGGGGCAGGTGCAAGAGCGCATAGGCGGCGAAGCAGCGGGCGGTTCGGGAGGTCTTGCCGCCGCCGTAGGCCCTGTTCCCGTACTGCTCCAGCTTGACAAGGCAGCGTTCGGATTCCTCTGTCAGGCTGTCCTGGGAGTAAATCATGCTCATGCCGCACAGCAGCTCGGGAATGGTCTCCCGGTCGTTCTCCTCGATTTCCTGAAAAGCGGTTCGTAGCGCACGGATGCCTTCCTTGGGATGGTTTCGGATGTATACGGTCAGAAGCTCGGTTGTGCGGATGCGGTTTTTCGCCTGGATGCTGAAGGACACAGCCCCGTCGTAGTCTCCCTGGAGCTGGCAGCACAGGCTCAGCGTATCATAGATGCCGCGAAGATCCTCCTGATTCCGGTAGACGTGGGACACCCTGGTCTGGAGATACCGCCGCATCAGGGGGAAGCAGCAACGGTAGACCGTCCCGTCCCAGGCGAGGAAGCTACCCGTCTGCCGCAGCCGCTCGATCACCTGCTCCACATCCGGGTTGCCGGTGAGAACACGGGCCATATCAACGGTGAAGCTGTCAAAAAACGAGGTGAGCAGAAGCAACCGCTTTTCCATCGGGTCCCAATACCGGAACAGTTGGCGGTCCAAAAGCGGGAAAAACATCTCCCGCGCCTTGGAAATGACCTCCGGCGACAGCGGATTCTCCTCGGACAGATACATTCCCATGGCCAGTACAAGGGACGGGTTTCCCTGGGTCAGCTCCCAGACATTTTCCAGCACATCGGGAGCGGGAACGAAAAATTCCATGCGCTCCAGCAGCTCCCGAAGTTCCCGCAGGTCCAGCGCCAGGTCTGAGTGCGGCATGTGTTCCATCTGCCCGGTTTCCAGAAAGGGCAGCAGCCACTCCGGGATAGCCGCCCGGGACAAAAGGATGCACCGGGTATCCGGCGGCAGGGTGCGGAGGAGGGCCAGTACAGCGGCGTCCCCATCCTGATAATCGTAAATCGCATGGAAGTCGTCCAATACGATGATTCCGGTGGTGTCTTTTGCCGCCTGTTTCAAAGCGTCCCGATCCCACAGGCTGACGTAGGTATGGGGCCTGTCCGTTAAAAGCGTTTCCACCACAGAGGTCTTTCCCCAGCCGGTATGGGCGCTGATGAAAACAGACGCGCAGGCTTCCAGCGCCGCTTGCAACTTTTGAACAAACGCCTGCGGTACGATGATTTGGTCGTTTTCCTTATCCATTGTCGATCCACGCGATTCCTTTCCATGCGGATTTGGAAGAAGGGGTGCGCCGCTTTTTTGCAACGCACCCCTCCGTCTCGTTCCGGCATACGTCTTTTGCGAGGCAGATTTTCTCTTTTACTCTGATTGCCCTTCTAAATAGTTTTTCAGCATCTGCGCTGTTTGCGCTCGTGTTGCAAGACCCTTGGGGTCCAGAATACCGCCGCCTTTGCCGCTCATGACTCCGTTCTCCACAGCCCAGCGCAGGGCCTCCAGCGCGTAGCCGCTGGCCTTGTCCGCATCGGTAAAGTGCAGTTCCTTATCGGTAGCGGCGGGGCTTCCGGCGTACCGCCAGAGC
>OFEY01000814.1_pt1 | contig 23782 bp, 25 predicted proteins | sample 1521251 | NCBI WGS metagenome assembly OFEY01 (sample SAMEA3504100, study PRJEB24116) | mouse gut metagenome | biome: mouse gut; feature: mouse-associated habitat; material: faeces | place: Denmark | collected 2011
GGTGCTGCGGCATTTGTCCCCTGTGGCAGTGGTGGACGAGAGCCACAACGCCGGGTCTGATTTGAGCGTGGAAATGCTGAACAATCTGAACCCGTCCTTTGTACTGGACCTCACCGCCACCCCCAGGAAGAACAGCAATATTCTCTCCTATGTGGACGCACGGGAGTTGAAAAAGGAGAACATGGTGAAGCTTCCGGTGGTGGTGTATAATCGCAACTCCCGCCAAAGCGTGATCCAAGATGCCATCCAACTCCGGGGCAGCATTGAGCAGCAGGCCATAGCGGAGGAACAGGCGGGCGGGGCGTACATCCGGCCCATTGTTCTGTTCCAGGCCCAGCCCAAAGTCAATGAAGACAGCGAAACCTTTGATAAGATCAAGGCCATGCTGGTGGATATGGGGATTCCGAAGGAGGAGATCGCGGTCAAGACCTCCAAGGTGGACGAGCTGGGGAAAACGGACCTCATGAGCCGAGATTGTCCCATCCGATACATCATTACGGTCAATGCCCTAAAGGAAGGGTGGGACTGTCCCTTTGCGTACATTCTGGCCTCGCTGGCCAACAAAACCTCCAAAGTGGATGTGGAGCAGATTTTAGGCCGCATTCTCCGACAGCCCTACGCGAAGCGGCACGGTTCCCCGTTGCTAAATACCTCCTATGTGCTGACCTGCTCCAATGATTTCCGAAATACCTTAGACAGTATCGTCAGTGGTCTTAATATGGCTGGATTCAGCCGAAAAGACTTCCGGGTCGGCGAAGTGCCTGAACCAGCTCCCGCGCCTAAGCCAGATGAAGCGGAACAGATGGAATTCAGCGAAACCGCTCCCGCCGCAGAGACAGATACGTTTGATGATGTTGATACGGATGCAGTAAAAAAGTCACTGGAAGTCGGGACCGACCGGCCTGATTCTCCCCTCGGAGAGATGCTTCAGGACGCGCAGCGTCAGGCGGACAGCTACGGTGCGGAGATGAAGGAGAGCGGCAGCGCAGGCTTTTGGGGAGGTGAACTGGGAGAGATGTTGAACCAAAACGCCATGCAGCCTCAGTTTGTAACTGAAGCGTCCGCTTTGCGTATCCCGCAGTTTTTCCTCAAAGGTACGCCCGATCTGTTTGGCGGGGAGTATGAGCTGCTGGAGGCGGAAAATCTGTCGGAGGGGTTTTCTCTCAGCGGCCAGGACGCGCAGATCAGCTTTGAGCTGGCCACTGGAGAAATGTACCGGATTGATCTTCAAGAAAAAGGGGAAGCGATTCCCAAATATATGCGGGCTTCTAAAGAGGAAAGCGAGTATATCCGGGAACGGCTGGCCAAGCTGCCGCCGGAGAAGAAGGTGCAGCAATGTGTTTCTTTGATTTGCGGAAGCATCAACCGAAATGACCGCTATGCCGCCCAGGAAATCAGCGCATATGTCCACCGCGTGGTAGAGAACATGACGGAGGACGAGCTGACGGCAATGGAGACAGCGATCCCCACTTACGCGCGAAAAATCCAGGACAAGATCGACGGGCTGGAGCGGGCGTATCGTGCGCTTCAGTTCAAGAAGTGGCTGGACAGCGGGAAGGTGGTATGCAGGGAGTCCTATGCTCTGCCGCCGGTCATTACCCCCGTCGAGACAATTGATACGATCCCATATTCCCTATACGATGCCGAGAAAAGCGATATGAATCAGGAGGAGCGGAACCTGATCGACATTGTGGTGGGGCTCGGAAACATTAAGTGGTGGCACCGCATTATTGATCGCAAGGGTTTCCGGCTCAATGGGAACATCAACCATTATCCTGATTTTATGGTCACGACAAAGGCAGAGAAACTGGTGCTGATTGAATTCAAGGGCGATGATCGGGACAACAGCGACAGTAAAATGAAGCTGGAACTTGGCCGTCAGTGGCAAGCCCAGGCAGGGCCAAACTATCGTTATTTTATGGTTTTCAAAAGTACAGATTTGGGGATTAGTGGTGCATATAGGTTGGATGAATTTGCGGAAATTATGAAAGAATTATAGGATTTTCAGTTATGTTATTTTTCAAATCTTGAGCAGCAGTAAACAAAGATACCGCAAAATAAATCATATCTTTATTCTACCCTGCGATATTCTTTAAAAACATTATATCTGCACCCCAGGATTCAATCCACTCTACAGTTGCTCCAAGTTCACATTATGCAATTCAAATCCTTAGCAGGGTCATTGGATTATTCTTAGCCCTTGCCATATTTCTTCCGCAAACTCTGATGTCCTTTCTGATCCTCCCTCCGCAGATCATCTGCCGTGTACAGTTCCCACCTCGGTTCCGGCACACGCAGGTCTAGAACCTGCATTACCTCTGGATAGTGCTTCGCAGGGTCAAAGCTATATCTCCTGGCCACAAGGCGCTGCCAGTCAGTCTCCTCCACCAGTTCCGCTTTGTCCGTCTCGTAGCTTGTCAACTCTTGCGTCACATCAACCCGGCGCAGAAATTCTTCAGCCATCAATTTCCCTTCCAAATATTCGATCCGCGCCAGGCGGGCATTCTCACTCCATGCACTGTACTGGTCATAGTCCATGGGGATCAAGCCGCCGCGCTCACTCGGCGCAGCATCCTGCCAACGCAGCAGCCGGGCATACATTCGATCCCGCAGCTGATTGCAGATCTTGAGCGCACCATCTTGTTCCTCCACCAAGTTGCGCTTAAACCGCGCTCCTCTCTGTTTACACGGATATCCATCAGTCACCCGGTCACAGTACCGGGTGATCTTTTTCGTTTTCGGGATAAACCCACCCCAGCAATAATCACAACGGGCAATCCGCTGATCGTGCTGCTGAAAATAGAGCGCCAACTCCAGAAGCCGCAGCCCAAAGATGGAGGTAACTGCAAACGTTCTATGTCCCGGTTCCGCATCGGGCAAAGCAGCTGGATCACACAGCCCGCCAATATCGGGATATACCCGGCACAGCTTCTCAAACCGCTCCCGCTGCTTTGCCCGCTCCATCCCATCAAAAGTCATCTCAAAAACATTCCGCAAACATGTCTGCACCCGAATTGGCTCTTCTAAAATATAAAGTAGTTCCGCAGCAGCATTCAGCAAAAATGAGGCGCTGCTATCGTCCTCTGTCTGCAAACTTTGATGGAGAAGTTCTCCCAACACAAAGAAACTCACCGGGTCTATCTTTTGAAGCATAGACGGCAGCAACAACGCTTCCGCTACAAAATCCTCAAAGTCAGCTACCGAAATATCGATCCGATCCTCAAACAGTGGATGCTCCTCACGCAGATGTTTGATTCCTTTCCGGTATTCTTGGTAGTCGACTTCTGTAGCCGCAATCAAATCCTTTGCGGGCGTGGCAGCGGGAAGTTGTTTTTCCACTCCATATCCATTGCAGAGTACTGTAGAAAACATTCCTGCGCTTTTCTCCACCAGCAACAGCTGAGACCTGCCAGATATTCTGTGCATTCTATCCTCCAAAAAGATCACTTCCTGATGTAAACTCTTTTGATTTCATTATATCATGGACGCAGTCCAAAGGAAAGGGCCAGCGAACACGAAAAATTTTTTCTCTCTGCAATTTAATTCTGAAGAAAGGAAAAGAACCACATAATGAAAGCATCTGAGTATAAAAATTATGACGACCTGCCGCTGTTTCTCAATGCAGCAATGGTCGCTCAAGTCCTGGGCATTTCCGCTGCCAGCAGCTACGAGCTGATGCATGAAAAAGATTTTCCCGTCCTGAAAATTGGCAGCCGCATGGTCGTACCGAAAGAAAAGTTTATTGCTTGGGTTGAACAGAATACCACTGGAGGCAGCGCATGAGTAAAACATATAAAAACTATTTCCCGCTGCCGAATGTGATTTTCTCTCTCAACTTGTCTCCCGGAGAAATCGCCGTCTACTCCTACTTGCTCTACTGCGAAGACCGCAAAACTTATCAGTGCTATCCTAGCTATAAAACCATTGGCCGTGCAGAGGATATGAAAGCCTACCTGGACGCCGCCAACGCCAGAGGACTCCTACCGATGTTCTATCTGGCCGCTGGTCAGCGGCCTCCGAAAGGGTGAACTGGTAGCCCTCCTCTGGTCTGACCTGGACATCGAGAAGAAAACCATCTTCGTCAATAAGCAGTACGTCCGCAATCCCAGCGGAGAGCGGACCCTCTCCCACCACTGGAGAGATGTATCATCCCGACTCCGTAGCCAAGCTCCACAAAAAGATCCTCAATGATGCCAACCTCGAGCACATCCCACTGCATTCCCTCAGACACACCTTCGCCACGGTCGCTCTTCAGAATGGGATCGACGTCAAAACCGTCAGCAGTATGCTGGGCCACTACGACGCAGGCTTCACTCTCCGCACCTACACTCACGCCACCCGTCAGGTCCAGAATCAAGCCGCAGAAACCATGGGAAATTTCATGGCCCAGGTCATGTAACCCAAAATAGACTCCAGAGCACCTGCCAAAAGAGGGAAGAGGTTCCTATCCAGACCTCTCCCCTCCGTCGTGTTTTTCCTATTGTGGGTCACGGTGTGGGTCAGCAAAAACCCGCAAAAATAAACCCGCCAAAAATGTTCCGAGAACAACGAAAAATCCTCCAAAATCAACTGATTTCAGAGGATTTTTGGAGTTGCTGACCTCATCCTTATCAACTGCTTGGAAAACCAGAAACCGCTGGTATTCAGCAGTTTCCGGGCTTTTTTGTTCCAGAAAAATGATGCTTTCCGTCCTATCCGCTCCACTGTCCCCATCCGCTTCCTTCCCCGTGTGGGTCAGGTTGTGGGTCAGCGGTCTGACTAACGCAAACTTTGTGCTACCATAACTAAAAGAGCAGACCTCATAGCACCAGTTTTTGATTGCGAACCACGGAACGCACCTTGTAACTCTCCATCAAATATATTTAATAGCCTTCAACCTCTGATATGCCCCTTGAATATCGCCTGTTGAAAAATGCGGCTTTATTTCCTTGACCTTTTCTACGATTGGCTTTTCGCCGACTCCCCACGCATTTTTTGTGTACAGGTTTGCAATATAAATAATCGTTGAATACAGCTCCAAATCCTTTGCTGACTTACCGCGAATAAAGTCAGATATATCTTTCAACGCCTGTGATTCATCATCCATTGGCTGCACGGAAATCTCTGTCTCCCCACTTTTCGTTACCTCCAATCGATATCCGATATAATTATTATAAGGATACATCGTAGATGAGATGAACCCCTCCTCAACTAGATCGTCAATATCAGCCATGACGTCGGAAGCATATGGACCATATGTATAGATAGAAAAATCATACCCAAGTTTTATACCCTTTACCTGTTGCAACATAAATACTGCTTTCATAACCGCCGTTTTGCCCAACTTGGGATTTTGCTGTAGCAGATTCAGTATTGCGCTTTTCCTAATACTTAAACTCATAATCTGCACCTATTCCTTCCTGTGAAATAAAAAGTCTAGTTGTTTTGGGCAATCCGGGCATAACGTTTATTAATTTCGATTTAAAACTTAGCGGGTAGCTTTTATCTTCCGTTGCATCGTAAATCGGAACATCTTTATCCAGTTTATACCATTTTGTAACCGCCCCCTCATCAAGAAACCCACCGTACTTCTTTATGTCCCGTGACACGGTCCGCCGGTCTTTTTTCGACAACTCCGTATCCCACTCTTTCCTGCACTTATAAGGGGTTCGTGTTAAAATAATTTTCCCGTGCTTTCCGCCCCTACCATCTTTGAAGGCACCATACATTGCCCAGTCATCCAGATCTAAATACTTCTGTACACTTTCCATGGAAGTCGGCGGTAGAAACCTGCCGTCTTTATAATTGAAACTTTGCAGCACTTCTTTTGTAGCATTTTCTACATGGTAATCAAAAGCCCGACGAACAGGGTGGAAGTAAACCTGTGAGAACATCTGGTAACGAGCGATTACTAAACTCTCTGCCACATGCCAGCCACCTGCTTCAATAGCCAGAACACAGTCTCCTCCCTCCTCCGCAGATGGGCCGACAGTAATACAATTCACTAACCGGTTTCTGTCATAGTTTCCATAATTAATGCCTAAGTGCAATGAATCCCTCAGAAGATAGTCTGCTCGATCTGCATCCAACTGTCCGGAAATCAAACCGCTCCAAATCATGGACAACCTAGTAGGGGGAACAGTTTTATCTCCTAATAGTCCCATTATCTCCTCCACCTTGATCCCAAACGATTCCCCAACATGGTGGCTTTCAATGAGGTCTTTGAAAATGTACTTTATAGCCGCTATGCTATAATCCTCATGTGAATATCGTTTCTTTCCGCCATCTTCATAACGTATATGCGTTCGAGGAAGAAACGGCATAGACTCCTCACCGGCATGAGAAAACGGTGCATGTCCAATATCGTGCAACAAAGCGGCAAGCCGTATAATTTTCCGGGTTCTTGCCAAAGCATTTTCCTCAAGCTTTAGTCTTTCACGATTTTTCTTCTGTCTGACAATGTTGTCAAATATATCCGATGCCATCTGGACAACACCAAGCGAATGCTCAAAGCGGGTATGATTGGCACCAGGATACACCATGTCTGTTAATGAAAGCTGCTTAATCCGCCGTAGCCTTTGGTAATATTTTGAATTTATGATATCCATCTCTTGGGCATCCAGTTTTATAAACCCATAAATAGGGTCTCGGACTTTGTAGTCCTTATCCCATCGGGATGGAGCAGGCATAGCATGTCCTCCTACAAATTAGTTCACAGTCTTTTGGCTACTGTATTCCCTCAGCTGAAATGTCGGCACTTGTATTGTACATTTTGTAAGCCCTATTATAACCGGACAGCAGAAAATGTGCAAGCTTTTTCTCAATGTCATTAAGTTAAGGCTTCCAAGCGCCCCAAGAAAAAGCCCACCACCTTCTTACTGAAAAAGGTGGTGGGTATTTTTTCGGGTCTTACATGCTATCAAAATGACAAAAATCGTCTGAATTTACTGTCCCATAGCGCGATAGCGGAAGGTGACAATCTGTCCACGGGTACAGGTAGCGGCGGGAGAGAAGTTGCCGCCGCCTGTTCCGCTGTGATTTCGTTCTCTATCGCCCATGCCACAGCTTGCGCATGGACTGCATTCGTGTAAAAATCAGCAAATCCGCAAATATATCACTTTTTGCGATTCGAATACCATAGAAAATGGTCAAACTTTCTACGTCTAAAAGGAATATCGATACTCTTTTGATCTAGGAGTTCTTCAATGCAGTCATTAAAAGCAAGATAGTTACAAGTAGTCCGCCATTCTCCAATAGCGGACTTTGTAAGTTTGGGTATATAATAAGGCAGGGCATCTTTCACTACTCTATCAAAAATAGAGTAGTCGTCTCGTTCATAAATTTCTACATTATGATATGTGCAATATTTGGATGCAAAAGAAAAGAGATTGATTTGCCCATTACTTTCGGCAAGTTGACTGACTAATAACGGATCTCCTTGAGAAACCCGAATATCAAAGTCTTGGATACTCAATATCAAATCCACTATTTCAGAAAGGGATATTTTCTTTATATGTGTACTTATGTGGGTGGAATTTGTTAAATCAATGAGTGCAACTTTCATCGCAACCAATTCTCGGTCAACATTCTGGGGAAACCGTTTTAAAACATCATGTATTAAGGTGAAGTTTGAGCCATAGTCTGAAGTTGCAAGGACTTGTTGATGAACATATTCGATATTTTCTCGTGTAAGGGGCAGATAATCTTTTTTGTTGTCAAGATTACGCCCATACGATATTGGTGTACAAGAACTTGATATCATAGATTGTGTTTCTGTTTTCGAACTCTTTTCTTGAGCAACTTTTATTGCTTTTCTAACATACCAATGAGGTCCTCGTTCTCCAAAGGATTCAATGTTAATTCCATTCAGCGACAAATAGTTTCTCAATAAGGAACGCTGTTTTCCCTGCGGTATTTCGCCAGTAGAAAGGTCAATCATATAGGGATACTTATTAAGCGGGCCATTTTTATATAGGGCATATTCTTTCCCCTCAATGGTGATGACTGTATCTGCGTCTTTATATCTTTCTATCATTTTATTTTACCACTTCATTTCAAAAGGCCTCGCCAAAAGCCAATGAAAACGCCCAATAGAAATCTCAACATAAATTATCCCTCCGATAAATTTTATATATGTACCCTGTCCCTCCTTGACAAAGTCCAAAACTTTCAGATAGCTCTTTTAAATCAATTTTAGCCTATCGCGGAAGAAATTGCAATAGCGTTTTCGGGAAAAGTCTGCAAAAACAGACTTTCCATCTTTTTCATTGTCATATCCCGGACTTGTTGATTCTTTCGTGTTATATTTTTGATTCTTGCGGCTTAAGGAAATAGCCACCTATTTTTATATCATTTTGTAGACAAGTTGAGAATTTTATTTTCTCTTAACTAAATGCTAGTTTCTGGAAAATTTTCCCACAGAAAAACAGGGGGGTGCAAAAATAGCTTTAACAACGTATTTTGGACAGGTTGCAGTTTGAGTGCAAGCGTAATTTCAGCGAAAAAGGAGAAAACCGACCATTTTCTGGTGCATTGACCAGACATGTTGAAATTTTACTGAACCGCAAATCTTAAAAGTGGATTTGCCTGCCATTAAGATAAGGCGGCACATTTTTTTGAAAAATCCCGCGATTTTGGCTCTAAAACCGGCCTTTTCAAAAATAGCGCCACGAAGAAGGGCGGGAGTTCAACCCCCAGCCCCTCTTTTTTTACGCCGCCACGCGATAGGTGAAGCCAACGAAGCCCTTCACTTTCAGTTTGCGCTTGTCTCGCCGTCCCTCCCGGATGGGTACAGTGTATCGGCTGATTTCTTGAAGTAGCTTCTCACTGTCGGCGCTGTTCGTCCTGAAATACTCCCGACAAAGGGCTACCGCCATCTTGAAGTTGACGCGGTAGGCATAAACGCCCTCCGGCGGTTGTTTGACAACTGCTTCCCGCACAATTCTGCTTGTGAAGTTGAACATTGTCAGCGCCGCCCATATCTCCTGCTCTGCGAAAGCGTCCCGTTTGCCGTGGAGATTCACCAGGCCCAACGTGTATTTCAGGTCACGAAAGCTGGTTTCAATTCCCCAGCGCAGATGATACAGTTCCCGGATGTCCTCTAATGTGAATGTGCGCGGAAGAGACGTGGCGATTGTCTCAAACTCTCCCGTTTCAAGCTGGAACCGGACAATGCGGATTTTCATTTGATAAGGACTCGGAAAGTCCCAACGCCCCCGGCGCGTCTTTGCGCCCGGTTTGCTTTTTTTCGGGACTTGCAGAAAGATGTAACGCTTCTCTTTATCCTCCTTCGTCTGGGTTGTCGTGATGGTAAAACCGATCTCACAATCCAACTCAAACATGGGCAAACGAGCCACTTCCCGCATGGCGGAGTGGTTCTGTTTAATGCGGATTAAAAAGTCCGTGTTGGGCTTTTCAAGCAGGTGAGCCATCACGTTGTAGCTCTCATATCCACGGTCTGCGATTATAATTGTTTTTTCGGAAAAATGATTCCTCTTTATCATCTCAATCAACGCACCGATTTCATCCTTTTGCGGCTCCGGCTGGATGAGCGCGTCGTAAAATATCTTGTTGCACAAATCATAAAGCGGGTTTAGATGTAGTTGATTGTAGCCGTTTGGTGCGCTTTCGTTTTGAACGAATGAGGGAGCTTTAGGGTTGCGCGGGATGTTGACGGAAGTTCCATCTACTGCCAACAGGCGATAACCGCGAAAGTTCCCGCTATCCTCGCAAGAAGCGTTGAATCTCTGGAACACGTCCCGGAATGTCTCCGGGCTGATTTGTGCGCGGCGCTGTGAAATGGCGGCGGGGGTTACGTCAATGTCTGCCCGATGAAGTTCCTTTGCCAAAGAGCCGCCCTCCGCTCCGATTAGCAGACAGATTACGCCAGGCCACGACAATTTGCGATTGCGGGACGGCTGGCCTGCTCTCGTCTTTTCAGCCGCTTTCCTGATTGCATAGTTGAGCGTCTGATTTATAAAATTGATATTCAAATTTGTTTCCTCCGTTGGCTGTACTAGCCGCCGGACGAAAAAAGAACGACAAACGCACGCTCCAAAACATGGGGCATGTCTTTGACGTTCTCGTTCGCTACTAACTATCTAAACCTGTGTTTATGTGAGGCTATTCAAACATGTAAGCTATAAAAATCAATCAAAAATGGAAAACAAATTCAAAATATCAAACAAAATCAAATTCTGTAAACTTAATAAAATGTGGTTATTGTGGTTTATTCAAAAATTTCCATGCGACCGTCCGTCACAACGACTGCGTATAGGGTAGCATATACTGCGCACACGTTCAATATTTTTCGGGATTAGTTTACACTTCGTTTACAATCCCGCTTTAACTTAACGATTTGCCCGGATTTCTGTATGACTGTTAAGGGGACAAATGCCCCGCATTTGCCCCCTTAAACCCTTAGCTTAATGACATTGAGCTTTTTCTTCCCCATTTTTAGAACATATTTTCTGTATACATTTTGTGCAAAGTCACTTCTTTGTTTGTCTCTATGCATTTATGCGTATGGGATCCTTAATATTTCGACTGCGTTATGGATAAGCAGTAGCTGTAGCATTCAAATACATTTTTGCACTTATCAGTCAGACCGTCTCAAAGTTCCCTGTAAGTGTCCTGTCAAATGCCTCAAAATCTGCGCCACTGTAAACAAATATCACACAGGAGCCCAGCACCACGAAGGACGAAAACGAATTGGTGGGAAGTGGTTGAAGGAGGAGTATCTTCATGCGATTTACCAGGTGCAACTCATTCCTCCACCCTTCTTTGCTATTTACGGATAGGCTCTTAGAAAACGCATTTGCCATCCTAAATTCCGCTCCACTGATCCCATCCGCTTCTTTCGCCGTGTGGGTCAGGCCGATTTCAGGGAGCAAATGGCGGACGGACATCCGACAGTGGAAAGCCCAGCCGGATCGCCGCTCACTGCTTTCCATCTGGACACCTCTCTGGGATGGAGGCAAGAACTTGGCGGTTCATTGCGTCTAAAACAAACGGTTTGAACTGCATACCCTCTTACCCCATGGTATGTCACAAATCTGTCAAAAAGGAAAGAGGCTGCCATATATCAACGTCTGCTATGCAGTAAACAAAGATAGAAGCTCTCTCAGGCAATACTCTATCGCAGAATCTGGTTCGATCTCCAGTATCGGTGGTCAGCGCCACATAGCCACCGTTCCCGAGAAAGCGCTTGGACAGTTGGGTTTTCGCCCGCTCCATAGGCGCAGGCCAGCCTCTCAACCAGTCTATTCGCCTCCTATTCGCTCACCATCTGCTTTACAGACACGGTGTTGATCGTTTTTACAATTGCAGATGTACCCAAGAACATACAGATTGGAAGCAGCACAAAACTCACAATCGTTCCTACCAGTGAATTTGCAAATGGAAATTCCGTGATCCCCAGTAACCGGGCATATGGGGTCAACAGATCAGGGATCACAAATACCCCCAGCATAAGCCCCAGGCTGTTCCCTGCAAGAGCCGAAAGGCAATTCCTCCACGAATGAATCTTCAATATCTGCCAGGATGTCATCCCTATGGCTTTCAGTAAACCTATGAGACGCCGTTCCCGCCGGACCAGAATAAAGGTCAGATTGACAGTAGTCAGGATCGTAACAAGAAGCAGCAGTGCTAAAACCGTTCCGACAGCGGGCCTTAGAACGCCTGTAATATTTTCTCCATTTGACTTTGACGCTATGAAGGAAAACTTTCCGCCATATTTCTCGGACAATTCCTTCGCATATTCCCATTTATCGGTTCCGTTTGAGAGGACGAGCATATAGTCTCCGTATGAGCCGTTGGCCCCTGCGAATTGGTCTAAATCGTTTGTAACCATCCGTATGATATTTCCGTAATTGGAAAGTGTCTGGAAAATTCCTGTGATCTCGTACTCTACCTTTTTTCCGTTCACTGCCAGTTCTATATTCTCTCCAACCTCCAGTCCATATTCCCTGGCCAGCGTCAGCCCGATGCCAACCTCATATTCCTGCTGAGGCCGCCGGCCATACAGGGACCGGTCTTCTACTTCATCATTCCACGGCAGCTCGTAGACTTCCGCCGGAGTACTTTGCCAGGCAGCTCCAGGAGCGGGCTTATACTGTGCGGTTATCTTATTGACCCCGTAGGTGAACGCTACCCTTGGATCGTTTTGCAATTCGGGTAATATGCCGCTCACCGGCGTATCTTCCAATGCCGTGATATAAATATCCGTTTTGATAAACCCCCATACCTCCGGCTCCTGATCGATATTCCGGACTGCGTTCAAGCAGCCCAGGCCGATCACGGTAAGGCAGCCAAGTATGAGAGACACACCGGCTATATACACATATTGCAGCTTTTTATTTTGCATTCCCCTGATGGCATAATACAGCTCAAAGGAGACCCTTCCATGATAATATGTGCTTGGGGACTTCCTCCGCCCTTGATCCTTTGACGGCCATGCGCCCGTTCTGACAGCGTAAGAAGCATTCAGCCTCCGCACCTTGAAGACGGCGCAGAAGCAGGCCGCCATAACAGCGGCCAGTACGACGCCCCCCGTGAGGAGCTGATAACCGCCTGTTCCGGTAAAGGTGACCGTATAGATTCCTATATCTCCGAGGACTTTTGTGATAATGCCCCTGCTCATCCAGCCGCCAAGAATACTGCCTGACACTGCCCCCGCAAAACCGATTACCCCATAGCAAAAAAGATAAATACCAACAATCTGCATTCCCGTCATTCCCAACGACTTACAGATGCCAATATTCCTGACATCCTCATCCATATCGCTCTTGACCAGAAATAAAGTCAATACGGCAATTATGCCCGCGAGGACCGTGCTTACAAAGGAAAGCGCCGCCCCCACCATCTGATAAACCGCCGTATATCCGCTTCGGATGCGCTCATAAGTATACAGCGTATCGCCCAAGGGCAGTTTGAAATATTCTTCTGCGTCACGGATAAAATTCTGCTCGACCTGGCGGCTATATTCCTCAAATCTGATCTCCAGGTAGCTAACTGCGTTGTTCTCAGCCAAAGGGAATTCGGAAAGCCGGCCGGAGCCGCACCACATACGGTACACGTTGGTACTGCTGCTGCCAAAAACAGGGTCCGCAACGATTTTTGCAACGCTTACCGTCACAGCCTTATCCGCTAATTGCAGAGAAACGCTGTCCCCCACAGCCAAGCCAAGGATATTGGCAATCTTTGTTGTGATCCAGATTTCATTCTTACCGGGCATATCCGGTTCTTCGCTGCCCAGCATTTTAGGCGAAAGCATATCGCTGCGGATCCTTTCGGGAAGTTCCAGCAGAATGCCGTTGCTCAGCTTTGTTCCGTCCTTTTCTATGTAATCAATGGTTTTTGTGTTTTCCGTTATCTGATACAAAAGCTCCGTCTGACCGTCCAGGTATTGCCTGACAGCGTCCGGCGGGATCAGCTCGCTGCTCCACAGGCAGCACATCTGCGGCCCATTCATTGCCTCATAGGCTCTGTCAAACACCGTATCCAGTTCTTTCAGTAAGATCAAGGCATTGACCAGCAGCACCGCAGTCAGTAAAATACAGATTCCCAGAAACAAATTCGGGACCTTCTTCCTTCTCAGCTTTGCCAAGGCGCATGTAAAACTTGCTTTCAACGTTACCATCCCCTCTGCTGCAGAAAGCGCATGAGTTCATCTTCCCGGCACCCTACAGGACGGGAGCCATCATCCGTAAATTTCAGCTCACCCGCTGTCTGGCCATCCTTGATATAGACGACCCGTCCGCCTCTGACAGCAACCTTGACATCATGTGTGACCAAGACAATTGTCTGCCCGTTTCTGTTCAATTCATTCAGCAAGTCCATAACAACGACTGACTGCGCTGAATTCAAGCTTCCCGTCGGTTCATCACACAGCAAAAGCGGCGGCCTGTTGATAACCGCGCGCAAAATCGCGGCTCTTTGCTGCTGCCCGCCCGACAGCTGCGAAGGATACTTTTGGATATGCTCCTTCAGGCCAAACTGCCCGCATAGGTTTAAGATGGTATCCCTCATGGAGTCCACTGCTTTTCGGCTTCTTCTCAGCAACACTGGCATCATGATATTTTCATAAACCGTAAGGTCAGGAATCAAGCATTGCTGCTGAAAGACGATCCCAATATTTGTCCGCCTGAACACTGCCTTTTCCGTTTCGCTCATCTGGCTGAAATCCACCGTTTGACCGGATTGGGTATACCGGATCGACCCGCTGTCGAAAGGATCGATACCGGCGAGCAGGTGCAGCAGGCTGGTTTTTCCAGACCCGGACGCTCCCATAATCATGACAAATTCGCCTTTACCGACTTGCAAATCCACATTGTCAACAACCTTGTTTTCCATCGACCCTTCCTGATATTTTTTGGTCAGGGCTTTGACCTCCAACAGCTTTTCCATGTTTTGACTCCCTTCGCTGTTTCATTTTCAGGCATTTCGGAGCATTCGTTTTATCCGGAACGCCAAGATTACATAGACGGTCTTTATGATTGCGGTATAGAGCAATGCGAGGATGATTTGCGCAAAAGAACGCCAAACCAAGCTGAGATCATCCATATAGTTGAGCAGCGAGAATGTTCCCAACAGCGCGATCAGGCATCCCAATGTTAAAGTCAGGGCACTGGCATATCTGACAGCCTGTACGGCCAGTTCCATTTCTTCCTTTGACAGACGCTTTCCAGGCAGACACATTTTCCAAGCGTTCATATAGTCATGAAACCAGCCGGAAATGGACATGACCGCCAATTTCAAACCCAGCAGGTAAAACAAAGTTGGCAAGTCAATCATATCAACCATACTCCCCGTCCGCAGGGAAGCCGCAAACAGAATCAAAAGGGCCAGGCCACTCAGCGAGATACCTGCAATCGTACCGATGCTTCCGCTCCTGCTTCTTTTGTCCATTTCGTTCAATTCACTGACCAGGCCAACAAGATTGCTCTCGGATTTTTTCGCGTATTCTTCAGGCGGGAGCTCCTTTTGTAAAAATTCCTCGCCCGCAAGGAGCTCGTTGATATCGACCTTCAGCACGGAGCTGAGTTCCAGAAGGAGCGATGCGTCTGGCAGTCTATACCCGGTTTCCCACTTGGACACCGTCTTGTCTGTCACGTTGAGTTGGTCCGCCAGCTGCTTCTGCGTCAGATCCTGCTTTTTCCTCATGTCTGAGATGAATTTCCCGATTTTGGCTTGATCCATTATCTTGACCTCCTTGTCATACAACAAGCAATATAATTCTTGCCTTGAAACACCACATCGAAAGTGTATATCCTTGTGAACGCTAAATGCAACCCCCAGGCAGGAGAATGGCTCTCCAATTTGGAGAATTCTATAAAATCAACCGGTTTCTCCTGTCGTTTCGGGCAAAACAGCTATATAAAGCTAAAATATCAATCATCCTGCCAAAGCTAATTAAAGGAGGCAGGGGGTAGTTGAAAAAACACCCCCTGCCTCCTTATAGCCGATTCAATTCTACCCGCAATTTCTCATTTGCCGTGCTTTTTCCTCGTCTGTCTTTGCGGCCTTTAACAGCTCAATGGTAAAATCGCGCTGCGCGGCGGCGTGCTCTACCCAGGCGTTAAATTCATCCCGGTCCAAATTACCCTTCATTACTCGCGCATAATATTTTTTATATGCGCGCTTGTATATCTTCCAGGTTTCCTCACTCTGGATCTTATTCTCAAACACCGCCCTGGCGCCCACCTCCCTGCAGGTTTTATCCGTCTCTCCAGGAGCGATCCGGCCACAATACATCGTCTTTTCACCCTGCACATGAAGAAACCACCGTCCACACAGCCGGCATTGACGCGGCGCATTACCTTTTGCAATGGCCTTGCCCAATTCTACATACAAGAAATCGCGCAGGCAGGAAAAGACATACCTCTCCACCATGACCACTGTATCGTCCACAGCAGGATGATAGGCAAAGCAAACAGAACACTCCGCACTGCCTTTTTCCGGCTGGAGAAAGGGCTCTGCCGGTATTTGCTGTTCCATTACATACGGCTGAAGATGCCCGCCGAATGTCTGAAGAATATCTTCCAATCGCCGCATCAGCAGCAATCCGTCACCGACATTGTCTGTTAGATCGTCTCCGCAGAAAAACGCTGTCACCGCAGCACCATAGTGAAACGGGCCTACATCGCCGATCCAATACCCACTGCTTCCAAAGTCTACAGTCAGCGGAAAAGTCAGTCGCGGGAAACCCATCAGCTTAATCTCCTTTGTGATAGATTATTTTTATTAAATTCTATATTGACAACCTCCGAATCGCATGTTATCATACGACCATTTTACAAAGACTATACATCAAGAAAGAAAAATAGTCAACTAATGAATGTCAATTATTTGATTAGGAGCCTTCAACACGAAAGAGTCTATCCACAAAACCTATGATGACCTGCCGCTGTTTCTCAATGCAGCTATGGTCGCTCAAGTGTCAGGCATTTCCACCGCCAGCAGCTACGAACTGATGCATGAAAAAGACTTTCCAGTGTTGAAGATTGGCAATCGCATGGTCGTGCCGAAGGAAAAGTTTATTGCTTGGGTTGAACAAAATACCACAGGAGGCGGCGCATGAGTAAAGCATATAAAAACTATTTCCCGCTGCCGAATGCGATTTTCTCTCTCAACTTGTCTCTCGGAGCAATCGCCGTCTACTCCTACTTACTCTAACTGTGAAGATCGTAAAACTTATCAGTGCTATCCTAGCTATAAAACCATTGGCCGTGCAGTTGGTATGAGTATTAACACCGTTCAAAAGTACATTGCCGCACTCGGCGAAAAAGGATTCATCATATTGAGAGCACCAGCGTCATCACCAAATCCGGTCAAAAGCGCAATGGAACCCTTCGCTATACCATCCACCCCATTCAGGAAGCGGTAGACCTATACCACCAGCGCCAACTCCGAACGCTGGAGATAGACGTAGCCAGATCCCGCCTCACAGCTAAAGCCGCCTTGTAAGCCCCTGTGAGCCAATTTCTGACCCGCTTACCACATAGGACAACGGGAACCACCTCCACAGAACAAAGAGCCGCTGTAGGCCATCTGTGGCAGAGTGTGGAAGCAACGATCCAAAAGCCCCCCCGCCCGAACGCGGCAAAATAGGGAGGAGAAGAAAAAGCAGGAGAAAGCCCTGGCGCTTTCGCAGCGCCAGGGCGGCCACTTCCACCCGCAGTGCGGGCGGTTGAGGGGAACGGGGGCTGACGCTTTTCCAGGAGGTCGAAATGGCGGTTGACGCTTCTATCCCAAGAACCACCGAAAAACGCCGCTGTTACGAGATTTTCCGTGACGCTACCGTCAAAGAGAGGAGCTTTTTACCTATGACTACAGAGAAAGCAGATAAAAATCGACACACGATCTGGCTGACCGATGGGGCATGGAGTGCAGTAAGTTGTCACTACCGCGAAGACAACTGTTCAACGCATAATGAGTACATCGAAAAGGCCATCCGTTTCGACTCCGGCTACCTGAATGCCCAAAATGCCAACACCTATCTCCCACGTATCCTCTCCGATGTCCTGGAGGGCAAACTGGATGCGCTGGGCAGTCGGATGGGACGGCTGCTGTTCAAGCTGGCGGTAGAACAAGGCATGACCGCAAATATTCTCGCCTCAGACATTAACGCTGATTTGGATGACGTAGAGAAACTGCGGAGCCGGTGCGTCCGGGAGGTCAAACAGATCAACGGCGAAATCAAGCTTGAGGATGCTCTGAAATATCAAAAGAGCTAGGATTGATCTATGGTAAAATTGATTCAAAAAAGCGGCTACATCAAATCCGGCGGCGCAGGCGGCTACATGAAGTACATCGCAACCCGGCCACGGGTGGAGCGTCACGGAGAACACGGACTGTTTAGCAGCCACCCTGTATCTCTGGATACCTCCCTGAAAGAAATCAAGGAACACCCGGGCAACGTGTGGACGTTCATCTGGTCGCTGCGCCGCGAGGATGCCGCCCGGTTGGGTTACGACCACGCCGACAGCTGGCGAGAACTGATCAGGGCACATCAGGTGGAAATAGCCGAGGCGATGAATATCCCGCCAGACCAACTCCGTTGGTGTGCAGCGTTCCACGATGAAGGCGGCCATCCCCACGTCCACGCCATGGTCTGATCCGCCGACCTAAAACGCGGTCATCTGACCAAGGAGGGAATCAACGCCATCCGTTCCCAACTCACCAACGATATTTTTCAGGACGAGCTCTACTCGCTCTACCAGGAAAAGGATATTTCCTACAAGGAGTTGATTTCTGCAACACGCCAATCCATGCGTGAACTGATAGCCGAGATGCAGGAAACGGTCTGCGACAGTCCGGCAATCGAAGAAAAGATGTTGGCGCTGTCGCAGTCCCTGGAGACAGCCAAGGGCAAAAGGGTATACGGCTACTTGAAAAAATCCGCCAAGGCGCAAGTGGATGGCATCGTGGACGAGCTGGCGAATATCCCGGCAGCGGCGGAGTGCTATGCTAACTGGAACAAGCTGCGAGATGACCTGGAGAGTTACTGCAAGGATACACCGCGGCAGCATCTGCCACTCTCCCAACAGAAGGAGTTCCGGGCTATCAAGAATCTGGTGATCCAGGAGGCCGAAAATCTGCGCCGGAATGTTTTCACTTTCGAGGAGACCGACATGGCGGAAGAATATACGGACGTTCTTCCCGAAAGCAACGATTACGAGGCGGTGCTGGGCTACTACCAGGCGGTGGAGACGCTGGATGCCGATGATGTTACCCAGGCAGAGAAGCGGAAGGCACTGCAATCGCTGGAGCAGATTTGGGACAGCGGTTTTACAATGGCGGCACATCATCTAGGCAGGGCTTGTGGAAAGGTTTAGGCGTCCTCCCAGATGACAAAGAAGCTGAATTCTGGTTCCGGCAATCTGCTGAAGCCGGGGTTGCCTGCTCCCAATATGCCCTTGGGACACTCCTCCAGGAGCAGGGACGAATGGACGAGGCGATGATTTGTTATAAGCAGGCCGCTGACGCAGGAAACCGGATCGCCCAGTATCATCTGGGAAAACTGTATCTCCAAGGGCAAATGGTTCCCCAAAACATCTCAAAGGCTATCGAATACTTGACCGCCGCTACTGAACAAGGAGATCAGTATGCCCAGTACGCTCTCGGCAAATTGTATCTCGCTGGCAATGAGGTTGCGCATGACAAGGAACAGGCCGCCTACTGGCTGACACAGTCTGCCGCACAGGGAAATCGGTACGCGCAATTCCCCTTGGATCACCAAAATGAATATCAGTCCCCGGCAGTACTGCTGTCGGCCACCCGGCTGCTCTACCACATGAGCCGGGTATTCCAGGAGACTCCTCTGCCCTCTAATCCGGCAGGGCATCATACGGAGAGCAAGCTGATACAACGGATCAGAGAAAAGAAAATCGCGGCAGGCCATAAGCCGGATGACCACGAAGAATACAAGGGTCCCTCACGATCCATGTAGCCCCGTCAAATTTTGAGTAGCAGAAAACAAAGAGAGGTTTTATGAAAATGATAAGTTTCTGAAAACTATAGCCAAAGGGTATAGCTATTTCCTCGGAGATAGGGTATCGTGTGTTGCTACCAAATCAAAGGAGGCCGCGATACCATGTACGACTATATGCAGGCCCTACGGGAAAAATTTTTCTCAGATAATGCCTATACAGAACGGCGGCAGGAAATCGAAACCATGCGTTGCAAGCTGAGCCATACACTGGACAAACAACGGCGAAAGCAACTGCTGCAGTTGGTGGATGCAGAATCACAACTCCGTGATGATATGACCCTGGACAGTTTCATTGCCGGTTTCCGGCTGGCCTGCGGAATCTGCAGCGAACTCGGAAAAGACAACTGGTATTCCTACGCAAAAGACATGGAGCAGCGACTCCGTGAAACATTTGACGAGAGAAAGAAAAACTCTCCGACCCGAGGACATGAAATCCTACCTCGCCGCCGCCAACACCAGAGGCCTCCTCCCGATGTTCTACCTGGCGCTGGTTAGCGGCCTCCGGAAAGGCGAGCTGGCAGCCCTTCTCTGGACTGACCTGGATATTGCGAATAAGACTATCTTCGTAAGCAAGCAGTATGTCAGAAATCCAAATGGCGAACTGACCCTCTCCCACCCCAAGACCGAGACCTCTGTCCGCAGGGTCTCCATCCCACAGGAAGCGGTAGACCTCCTGATCCAGGAGCACAGCAAGCATCCCAACAACCAGTACATGTTCCCATCACCCGCCACCGGTGAGATGTACCACCCCGACTCCGTTAAGATCCTCAAAGACGCCAGCCTAGAACACATCCCTCTGTATTCCCTGCGTCACACCTTTGCCACAGTAGCCCTCCAGAACGGCATAGACGTGAAGCAGTATGCTGGGCCACTACGACGCAGGCTTTACCTTCCGTACCTACACCCATGCCACCCGGCAAGTTCAAAATCAGGCAGCAGAAACCATGGGAAATTTCATGGCCCAGGTCATGTAGCAAAAGCAAAAAATATTAACCAAAAGAGGGGAGAGATTCCTATCCGGACCTCTCCCCTCCGTCGTGGTTCATCCTATAGTGGGTCAGCGTGTGGGTCAAACAAAAATCGCAAAACCAACCCACCCAAAATGTCTTAAAAACAAAACAAAATCCTCCGAAATCAACCGATTTCAGAGGATTTTTGGAGCTGCTGACCAGATTTGAACTGGTGACCTCATCCTTACCAAGGATGCGCTCTACCGACTGAGCTACAGCAGCATATAGCGGAGAATCCGCATTTATCAAAACAAGCCGAAGCCTGATTATCACGTGGCGACCCAGAACGGGCTCGAACCGTCGACCTCCAGCGTGACAGGCTGGCGTTCTAACCAACTGAACTACTGGGCCAGATCTGATTGCCATATTTGGTGGGAACAACTGGACTCGAACCAGTGACCCCCTGCTTGTAAGGCAGGTGCTCTAACCAGCTGAGCTATGCTCCCAAGGGTCCGCCTTTCCGAACGGCAAGGATTATTATACTAAAACTACCTCGTTCTGTCAATATGTAATTTCAATTTTTTGAAAAAATTTTTACACGTTCGCGCTATGCCCGCTTTCCGCCGAAAACCGGGTCCTCCAGGCCGGAAAAGTACCCCTGTGGAAGACGGGGCCTTCCCGGTCCTCCACAGGGGGGCGCTCACTGCAGCATTTGCACCAGCATCAGGATCACGCCGTAGGCCGCGCTGGCAGCTACGCCGAAGACGATCACCGGGCCGGCAACGGTGAACATCTTGGCCGCCATGCCGGTGATCAGGCCCTCGCTCTTGAAGTCGATGGCCGGAGAGGCCACCGCGTTGGCGAAGCCTGTAATGGGGACAAGGGTGCCCGCGCCGCCGTAGCGGCCCAGCTTATTATACAGGTTCAGGCCCGTCAGCAGCACCGACAGGAACACCAGGGTAATAGAAGTAGCGGTCCCGGCGTCGGTCTTGCCCAGGCCGAAGGCGGTCCATGCGTCCATGACGGCCTGGCCCAGCACGCAGATGCCGCCGCCAATGGCGAAGGCCAGGGCGCAGTTTTTGACGATAGGGGAGCTCTTCGCCCGGTCTTGTACGAATTTTTGATACTCCTGCTTCGAAATTTCCATAGTGCATCTCCTTCCAGGTGTCTTGGAGATAGTATTTGCCGGATCCGGCGGGATATACTGCTTCACTGCTCCTTTTTCCGCAGTTCCTCCAGAAATTTCTCCGACGCCTTGGAAAAGACCTGGAATTTTTTCCAGGCGACGCTCATATGGGCGTGGACGGCGGGGGACAGCGGGCGGAAGCACAGGACGGCATCCTCCTCGGTCAGGGTGATGCGGCGGTTCCCCCGGATGAACAGGGTCTTTCCCAGCTCCTGCTCCAGATCCATCAGCTGGCGGGACAGGGTAGGCTGGGAGAGGTGCAGGCATTCCGCCGCGCGGCAGATGCGCTCCTCACGGGCTGCCGCGAGGAAGTAGCGCAGAACGCGCAATTCCATAAGGGCGACCTCCTTTTTTGCCGGTGGGTCCAGTGTACTATAGAGTCGTCATAGCCGTCAGGTATGACAGGCTATTCAACATAGGCATTTGATATTTTAAGGAGGCTGTTTTATAATGGACACCTGAGGCTTTGGAGGAGCGGCGGCTGTGAGGGAAAGCAGTCCGGACATAAAATAAAAAAGGAGATATGATCAATGCGAATGACAGGAAAACGGTTTGCGGCGCTGATGCTCGCCCTTGCGGCGGCGCTGATGGCCTGCGCCCGGAGGCATGAGACAGCGCCCGCGCCGGAGGAAGGACGCATTTTGATAGCTTACTTCTCGAATACCGGCAATACGGAAAATATTGCGGGACATTTGGCGGAGATTTTGGGGGCTGACACCTGGGAGATCACGGCGGAAACGGCATACAGCGCCGCCGATTTGAATTACAACGACAGCAACAGCCGCGCGAACAGGGAGCAGAACGATCCGGACGCGCGGCCCGCCATTTCCGGGAGCGTTGCGGATATGGGGCGGTATGACGTGGTGTTCCTGGGGTACCCCATCTGGTGGGGACAGGCGCCGCGGATCGTCAGCACGTTTTTGGAGAGGTATGACCTCGCCGGGAAGACCATCGTGCCGTTTTGCACCTCCGGCAGCAGCGGGATCGGGACCAGCGCGGAGGCGCTTCACGGTCTGGCGGATTCGGCGGAGTGGCTGGATGGCGGCCGGTTCTCCGGCGGGGCTTCCCGCGGTGAGGTAGAGGAATGGGTAAACGGGCTGGGGCTGACGGTCCGGAAGGAATCCGCAGCCATGGAAGGAGACGCCGCAGTGCTGCACATTACCATTGACGATACGGCCCTCACGGCTTCGCTGGAGGATAATTTCTCTGCCGCCGCTCTGCGGGAGCTGCTGGGCGGCGGGGATGTGCGCGTCACCTTGTCCCTGGGGCAATAAAAAACTTGACTTGGAGCTTGGTCCATGGGTTAAGATGGAACTATCAAAACAGGCGGACAGCCTGTTGGAATGGAGGAATACGACATGGTAAAGCAGACGGCGGGCCGGGATCAGCTGGGGGCGTTCGCGCCTCAGTTCGCGGCGCTGAACGACGACGTCCTTTTCGGGGAGGTCTGGTCCCGGGAGGGGCAGCTCTCCCTGAAAACGCGCTCGATCCTTACCATTTCCGCGCTGGTGAGCAAAGGAATGGTGGACAGCTCTTTTCAGTTCCACGTGGTCAACGCCAGGAAGAACGGCGTTACCAAGGGGGAAATGGCGGAAATACTGACCCATCTGGCCTTTTATGCCGGGTGGCCCAACGCCTGGGCGGCCTTCCGGGCGGCGGTGGAGGTGTATAAGGACGACGCCGGGGCCGATGGAGGCCTGTTCGGGCTGGGCGCGCCGAACGAGGCGTATGCACGGTACTTTGCGGGCAGGAGCTATCTCAAGCCGCTGACTGATCCTAAGGAAACGGTCTACATGGCCAACGTGACCTTTGAGCCGGGGTGCCGGAACAACTGGCATATCCATCAGGCGGCAAAGGGCGGCGGACATATCCTGCTCTGCACCGGCGGCCGGGGGTGGTATCAGGCTTGGGGGCAGGAGGCTCGGGAGCTGCTGCCCGGGGATGTGGTGACCATCCCAGCCGGGGTAAAGCACTGGCACGGCGCGGCGGAGGACAGCTGGTTCTCCCATGTGGCGGTGGAGTGTCCCGGCGAGGGGACGTCTACCGAGTGGTGCGAGGCGGTGGATGGGACGCAGTATGGTGGTCTGGACGCCGGGAAGCGGAGCGCTTCCCGGGCTGATATTCGTCATGAAGAATTTTCTTGACACAGCTCCTTGGCCGTGCTAAAATATCACT
>OFEY01000845.1_pt1 | contig 23177 bp, 23 predicted proteins | sample 1521251 | NCBI WGS metagenome assembly OFEY01 (sample SAMEA3504100, study PRJEB24116) | mouse gut metagenome | biome: mouse gut; feature: mouse-associated habitat; material: faeces | place: Denmark | collected 2011
AACGGATAATGGAGCAGTTTGTTCACATTTTATTTACTCATGCGTTTGTCGTGAAAATTCCTGCCGGCATATCGATACACAGCCCGCATCTAAACACCCTGCATAAAGTTTTGACAAATCAAAATTTTTTCATTATACTATTCTTTTAGGGGGAAATTCAAACTATGCTTCGATTTTTCTATGTTATCCTTTTAAACTGCTGGCGCGGTTTTTATATTATACCTACTATGCGTTACAAAGCGAATCGTCCCGCCAAATATACCCTTCAGGAGCGGTACGACTATGCCAAATGGGTGGTTCACCAGATGCAGCACACCGGCCGGATCACCACAAAGGCCTACGGTCTGGAACGTCTGCCGAGGAAAAACGGTTATGTCATGTACTCCAACCACCAGGGAAAATATGATGCCCTGGGTATCGTGGATATGCATGAGCGGCCCTGCAGCATTGTGATGGACGAAGCCCGCTCCCATGTGATGCTGACCGCGCAGTTTCTCGACCTTTTAGAGAGCAAACGCCTTATTCTCGACGATATGAGACAGGGCCTTAAAATTATGAAGGAGATCACCCGTGAAATCAGAGAGGATCACAAAAATTTCCTGATCTTCCCGGAGGGCGGCTATACGGATAACCACAATATGGTCTGCGAGTTTAAGGGCGGATCTTTCCGATGCGCCCAGAAGGCGGAAGCGCCCATTGTTCCCGTCGCCATCATCAATTCCTGGAAGGTCTTCGGTGCGGGAGGACTCGGTGCCGTGGAAACGGAAGTACATTTTCTCCCTCCCTTATATTATGAAGAATACAGGGAGATGAATACGAACGAGATCGCCGCCACAGTCAGAGACCGCATTCAGCAGGCTATTCTTGACAATCTGAGCGGAGAAGATCTGGAGACGCTGCAAAGGCAGTTATCTGAGCGGGGAAATGCATAATATCTCCGCTCCAGTTCAGTGAAAATAAAAATTTATAATTATCTTATCTTTTTTTCATTGATTTATCACAAAATCGTGTTACAATGGCAACTATTACCAATCATCCGGTATTTCACACTTTATTTTAGTTTTAAGAAACAAATCCCGCAATGTGAGCAGATCTCACAATTTTATTGATTTAGAAACGAGGCGACTTTATGATCAAAACATTAGCTGCACAGGTGAAGCAGTATAAACTCCCTTCTCTTTTAACGCCCTTTTTCATGGCCTTGGAAGTCGTTGTGGATATTCTGCTTCCCAGGACAATGGGACTGTTGATTGACAAGGGCATCCAGACCGGAAGTATGGCGGACATTTTTCTCTATGGCGGATATATGCTCTTACTTGCCTTCTTCGGTCTGGTATTTGGGGTACTGGCCGGAAAATATGCGGCCAGAGCTTCTTCCGGCTTTGCCTGCAATGTCCGCGACGCCATGTACACAAATATCCAGAAATTTTCTTTTTCCAATATTGACAAATTCAGCACGGCCGGGCTTATCACCCGTCTGACCACGGATGTGACCAACTTACAGAACGCCTTCCAGATGATCATCCGCATGTGCTTCCGGGCGCCGCTCACACTGATCTTTTCTCTTGTGATGGCTTTTTCCATCAGCACAAGGCTGAGCATGGTCTTTGTCGTCGCCCTGGCGATCCTGGTGATCTTCCTTGGGCTTATCATCTCCAGGGCCATGAAATACTTCAACGAAGTCTTTGAAAAATACGACGATTTAAACGCCAGCATTCAGGAAAACGTCTCGGCGATCCGCGTTGTCAAAGCCTTTGTGCGGGAAGACTATGAAAATGAAAAGTTTAAGAATGCCGCGGGGGGCATCTATAAGATGTTTGTAAAAGCGGAGTCCGTTGTGGCAAACAACGGCCCTGTGATGATGCTTGCCGTCTACTCCTGCATGCTTTCCCTTTCCTGGCTGGCCGCTCAGATGATTACTGCTGGAACGCTGACCACCGGAGAACTGACCACCCTGTTCTCCTATGTGATGTCCATTCTGATGAGCCTGATGATGCTCTCCATGATCTTTGTGATGCTGACGCTTGCGGCGGCCAGCGCCAGACGTGTGGTGGAAGTGTTAAACGAACAGCCGGATCTTGTGAGTCCCGAAAACGCTCTGATGAACGTTGCGAACGGCGGTGTGGATTTTGAACATGTATTTTTTTCCTATCCCGCAACGATAAAACACACCGGGAAGAAGCCCCGGAAGAATAAGTCGGATACGCCCGAGGCTTCCGGCGCAGAGCAGGAACGTTCTTCCGCAGAATTTGTATTAAACGACATTGATCTCCACATCCATCCCGGGGAAACCATCGGCATCATCGGCGGCACCGGCTCCGCCAAATCCAGCCTCGTAAACCTGATCAGCAGACTCTACGATGTGTCGAAAGGATGCGTCAGAGTAGGGGGCCGGGACGTCAGAGAATATGATCTGGACACCCTTCGGAATGAAGTAGCAGTGGTGCTGCAAAAGAACGTCCTGTTCTCCGGCACGATTTTGGAGAACCTGCGCTGGGGCGATAAGGATGCTACCCTTGAGGACTGCGTGCGCGTCTGCAAACTGGCCTGCGCCGATGAATTTATCGAGCAATTCCCCGACAAATACGAGACTTACATCGAGCAGGGCGGCACCAACGTGTCCGGCGGACAGAAGCAGCGTCTCTGCATCGCCCGCGCTCTGTTAAAGAAACCGAAAATACTTGTTCTGGACGATTCTACTTCCGCGGTTGATACTGCCACGGATGCACGTATCCGTCAGGCCTTCCGGGAGGAAATACCGAACACAACCAAATTCATTATTGCTCAGAGAATTTCCAGCATCCAGGATGCCGACCGCATCATCGTTCTGGAGGACGGCGGGATAGACGGCTTCGACACCCACGAAAATCTGCTTAAAAACAACGCCATCTACCGCGAAGTCTACGAGAGCCAGACAAAGGGCGGCGGCGACTTTGACCAGAAAGGAGGGACTCTGTAATGGCACAGCCGAAAGTAGTTCACGGCTCCGGAAGGCAGGGCGGACACGGACCGAAACCCAAACTGGATAATGCAGGACTTTTATTAAAGCGCCTCACAAAATTTCTGATGGGAAAATATGCGTTTCCAGTCATTATCGTGCTTCTGTGTATCCTAGGCTCCTCCCTGGCCACCGTGCAGGGCACATTGTTTATTCAGTCTTTGATCGATGATTATATCACACCGATGATCGGCGCCTCTTCGCCGGATTTCGGTCCGTTAAAAAGTGCGCTGTTGAAAATGGCATGTATCTACATTATTGGTATTTTGTGTTCCTGGGCCTACAATCAGATCATGGTGAGAGTCAGCCAGGGCGCTTTGCATGACATCCGTGTCACATTATTCACAAAAATGGAGTCGCTGCCCATCAAATATTTTGACACACACCCCCACGGTGATATCATGTCGGTCTACACCAACGACGTGGATACTCTCAGACAGCTGATCGGTGTCAGCCTCCCGCAGCTTGCGTCCAGCGTGATCACCATTGTCAGCGTGTTTGTCAGCATGCTCTATCTGAGCGTTCCTCTGACCATTATCACGCTTTTCATGGTAGGCGTGATGATGCTTGTCACCCGCAACGTAGCCTCCCTTTCCGGAAGATACTTCATGGCGCAGCAGCAGGATATCGGGAAAGTCAACGGTTATATCGAGGAGATGATGGAAGGCCAGAAAGTGGTCAAGGTATTCTGCCATGAGGAAGAAAGCCTTGCAGGTTTCAGACAGCTCAACGAAAATCTTCGTGAGAGCGCCAACAATGCCAACAAGTTCGCTAATATTTTGATGCCGCTGAACGCCCAGCTCGGTCATGTCAGCTATGTGGTCTGCGCCATCGCCGGCGCACTCTTTGCTGCAAACGGGCAGCTTGGCCTGACCATCGGTACACTGGTTTCCTTCCTGACGCTCAACAGAAACTTCAACCAGCCCATCACCCAGGTCAGCCAGCAGCTCAACTCGGTTGTCATGGCCCTTGCCGGCGCCGACCGTATTTTTAAGCTGATGGATGAAACGCCGGAAGTGGACGAAGGGTATGTAACGCTTGTCCGCGCGAAGAAAGATTCCGATGGTAATATCGTAGAGTGCAGGGAGCGCACCGGCATGTGGGCCTGGAAGCACCCCCATCAGGCGGACGGCACCGTCACCTACACGGAACTGACCGGCGACGTGGTGTTCGACGACGTGGATTTCGGCTATAACGACGATAAGATCGTGCTGCACAATATCAAAATGTTTGCCACCCCCGGCCAGAAGATCGCTTTCGTGGGCAGCACTGGCGCAGGCAAAACGACGATCACCAACCTGATCAACCGATTCTACGATATTCAGGACGGCAAGATCCGCTATGACGGCATCAATATCAACAAAATCAAAAAAGACGATTTACGGCGCTCCCTGGGTATCGTGCTGCAGGACACCCATCTGTTCACCGGCACGGTTATGGAGAACATCCGCTACGGAAAACTGGACGCCACCGATGAGGAATGTATCGCGGCTGCAAAACTGGCCAACGCCCACGGCTTTATCAAGAGGCTGCCAAGCGGCTACCAAACGCTTCTAACTGGGGACGGCGCAAATCTCTCCCAGGGCCAGCGTCAGCTCCTCGCTATCGCCAGGGCTGCCGTGGCGGATCCGCCGGTACTGATTCTGGACGAAGCTACTTCCAGCATCGACACCCGGACGGAAATGCTTGTGCAGCGGGGCATGGATTCCTTGATGAACGGCCGCACCACCTTCGTCATCGCCCACAGGCTCAGCACCGTCCGCAACAGCGACTGTATCATGGTCCTAGAGCAGGGGCGGATCATCGAGCGCGGCAGCCACGATGAACTGATCGCGGAGAAAGGGAAGTATTATCAGTTGTATACGGGAATGAAAGCGGAGGGACAGTAATGCCCCTCCCTATATTTATCTAACAATATTCTTTTATATAATCTGCAAAATACGGCAGCGCCAGTGAGATATAGGCCTGCCTCCCTTCTAAGATCCCCCGCTTAAGTAATCTGTCCCTGTACATCGAGTAGTTGCCGGCTTTTTCTCCCATCAGTTCAAGCACTTCTTCCCTCTTATACTCTTTTTTCTCCGTGAGAAGCGCTGCTAAAAATCTGTCCCCGTCCGTCATTTCCTCCCAGATCTTTTCGTAGGAATAAGCAAATAACTCCGCTTTTAGATCCGGTATGATATCCTCTAAAGTCTCCGTATCTCTCTTTTTAAAATACAGTACGCCAAGCTCCTGAAATGCATAGGCATATCCTTTTGTGCATTCCGCCATTTTCCGCGCTTCATCGCCTTCCACCGGAAGCTGTTTTTTATACATGGCAGACATTCTTATCATATTTAACGGTTCTGTCTTTAGCGTTGTAGCCCTTCTGAAAAACGTAAGGTTTTTCACATTGCTGACTTCCTGTATATTTTCATAAAGCCCCGTACACACAAGATACACCGGATAATTTGCTCTGAGCCATCTTCCATATTCGGAAGCAAACCTGATCATTTCCGTTGTCTTTGACACCTCATCGATTCCGACAAGAATCCGCTTTCCCTTTTCCTTCGCCTGCTGAATCATAGTCTCCACTTCTACGCCTATGTCAAAAAAATCGTTCGCTTTTTCAGCTCCATATCCGATCTCTCCGCCGGCTCCGAAGAACGTTGCAGAAATATTGATGCTCCTGCCTTTTGTATCGCTCCCGCCAAATCCCTCTTTATGAAGCATTGCGGCAATCTGTCCCAGCATATCTCTCGTGGGATTTAAATCAAAGACAAGCCAGCCCTTTTCTTTATTTTTTTCATTTCTCAATTCCTCCTCGATCTTTGCAAGTATTACAGTTTTTCCGGAACCCCTGACGCCGGTAATTTTATATACAGACTCAGATGGCATCTCGTAACTGAAATTTTCCAGGATTTCCTTTGTCTTATCTATTGCTATATAGGTATACTCCGGTGTTTTGCTGAATGTCGTTGTGAAAGGATTCTGCATGCTGTTTTCCCTTTTTATACTTTTTATTTCTCTTTATACCTTTTTATATCTTTTTATACTTTTGATATTATTTTATAGTTATTTATACTTTTTTGCAAGTAATATTTGTAGCTTGAATGCAAATTTTTATAGTTGCCCTGTCATTATCATCATATGCATCCCATGGTCACACTATCCTCTTTATTCATACAACAGATAAATTCTTTTCCACATCGACATTTTTCAAAAGTACCTCCCCCTAAAGTCAATCATAAAATAGTAAATTATAATTGACTAAAATCCGCAGCGCCTCATTTTTTCAGCATCTCAATCACTGCATCATAATTTTCCGGCCGATGGGGAAACGTACAGTTACTGCACACCTTAATCCGCTTTCCGCCCGCTTCCAGATACGACGGATTACCCGGACAGTCTGTCCTGACATACAGCGGACAGTAGCAGAACAGACAGTTGCATTCCTCCAGGTCCTGGTGACAGTGGAAATACTGACATGCTCTGTTTTCAAAAAATCGACTGGAATGTTCCATAATCTCTATCCCTTTCTAATAAAAGCCGGCAAACACCGTGGCTCCTATCACGGTACACAATCCCGACATAACGATCGCAAGGCTGCTCATTGCGCCCTCCTCTTCCCCCATCTCCATGGCTTTTGCGGTTCCAATGGCATGACTGGCCGCTCCGATGGCAAGTCCTCTGGAAACTACGCTTCGAAGACGGCATATTCTGCATAGAAATTCCGCCGTCATATTTCCGAGTATTCCCGTGACAATGATCACCGCGACTGTAATCGTCACACATCCCCCCAGTTCTTCCGATACTCCCATACCGATGGCTGTTGTGATAGATTTCGGCAGCAGTGTGACATACTCCTCATGGGACAGACGAAAGGCCCGGGACATGAGCAGTACGGAAGAAAGGCTCGTCAATACCCCCGCGCCAATGCCCGCCGCAATCGCTGCCACGTTCTTTTTTAACGTTTCAAGCTGTTTATACAGGGGAATCGCAAGGCTTACTGTCGCAGGCGTCAACAGGTAACTCAGATACTCTGCGCTGTTTAGGTAACTGTCATAGTCTATTTGAAATAGCGACAAAAAGGCGATCACAAAAACAACTGACAAAAGCAGCGGATTGAATAGCGCCAGGCCTGTTTTCTTTTTCAGGATCATCCCCGCATAGTACGCACACAAACTGATCACAACGCCCGCCGTCGCCGAACCGGCAATTATCTGCCTCATTTTTTGTCACCTCTCTTTTTCCGGACTATCATAAAGTCTGTAACCCTTCCGGTTACCGCCATGACAAGCACCGTAGATACCACAGTGATCACGGAAACCGGAAGCAGGATCGGCTGCAGGCGGTCCCATGACGACATCAGTCCCACCGCCGCCGGAATAAACATCACAGGCATGATCTCCACCAGAAATTTTGCGGCTTTTTCCACTCTCTCAATGCGCAGCTTTCCGGATATCAGCAATCCGAGCATCAACACCAGCCCGTAGATACTGCCCGGTATCGGCAGCGGAATCACCATCTTCATGATCTCCCCCACGCAGGTCACCGCCAATATGATCGTAAACTGTTTCAGATATTCCATAAAACCCTCCCTCCACTTTCTGTGTCAATACTGCACTCGGCAAAAATATCTGTAATCTGCTGCCCATCCAAAAGATTATAACATATTTTCATAAAAAATCACTGAAAAAAACCGCCACCCCTTACGAAGTGACGGTTTTATTCCGTTCATCAAGTCAACTGTGCTTATCTCTACTTTTCCTCCAGGTATTCCTACCACCCCAGCTCCAAAAGCCAGTTATTTAACCGCCGCTCTCTATCCTTCTCCGGCATCTCCGCGCCCGCAGGCGACCTGTACTCCCCCCTGATATTACCGTCCACAATGTACAGCACTCTGGAACATCTTGCCGCCACTTTCGCATCGTGGGTGACCATCATGACTGTCGTGCCCTCCTCATTCAGCTTCACCAGTTCTTCCATCACCTCATTGGAAGCGTTTCTGTTCAGTGCCCCGGTGGGCTCATCCGCGAACAGAACCTTCGGCCTATTGATCATGCTCCTGCAGATGCAGGCCCTCTGCAGCTGCCCGCCGGATACTTCATTGATGTCATTATCCGCCACTTCAATAATATCCAGCTTACGCATCAGCTCCTCGCCCCGCTTTATCTTTTCCTTTTTGGTTTCGGAAGTCTTTTTGCTCTCCACTGCAGGCAGCACGATATTGTCCAGAATCGTCAGGTTTTTCATCATGTACATCTGCTGGAAAATAAATCCCATCTCATCCAGACGCAGCGCTGCCAGTTCTTTACTCTTTAATTTTGTGATATCCCTCCCGTCAAACAGGACTGTTCCGCCGGTGGCCGCATCCATACCCGATACCGCATACAGAAGCGTAGATTTACCGGAGCCGGAGGGGCCCATGACTGCCACCATCTCCCCTTCCTCCACCGAAAAATTCACGTTTTTTAACACATTATTCTGCCTCTTATTGATCACATATGTTTTGCACAGATCTTTTACTTCCAGTACTGTTGCCATCTTCTATTCCTCCTGAACTGCCGCGCGTTTTCCCCGCCGGCATCATCACTATATATTTTATACTTTATATGCTGCCCGATCCGGCCATTTCCCGGCACTGTTCGGAATGCCCGTCAAATTTCCCTCTCGTCATAACTTACCATATCTTATTTTCTATATATTCTATACTATATATTTTTACTCAATATTTGCCGTATCACTGCTCTTTATCGTCTTTGTATACAATGCCGTGATCCAGGTCACCACAGCCGTCATCGCCAGCACGATCCCCGGATACAGGAAGAAGATCTGCAGCGGATCAATCCTGTAATCTACATCCGTTGCCCCCATCATACCGAAGATCGGCGTGATACACAGTTTCGTCATCGGACCAGACAACACCGCTGCCAGGATCACTGCTGTAAGCGCCACCAGCCCGAGGCGGTACACATGCCACCGGATCACCACACCGTCCCGGAAACCCACCGCCTTCAGAATGGCGATCTGACTCTTCTCATCCGCAATAAAGCTTCTCTCCATCAGAATCGTCACCAGCAGGACGACCACCAGCGTGATCCCCAGAAGCAGGAACTGCACATTCTCCAGCGTATCCACCACCTTCGTACAGTCTATACAGTATTCCGTGGCATTCATCACCTTGTCGTTATCGTACAGCTCTTTGATCCTCTCCTTCCGGCGTTCGATCTCCTCCTCCGTGGGATCATCCGTAAAATCGATCTGGTAGGAGAGGGCGCTGGCAACAAATCCGAAATCCGTGGGTGCATCCTCGTGAAGCCTGATCACTTCTCCGAGCTGGTTCATGGTCTGGAAATATGCCGTCACCATGCAAGTCTGATCTTCCCCGCCGTAGTGGATCGTCAGCGTGTCGCCGATCTTTGCGCCTGTCATCTCGGATATCTGCGGTGTAATGGTGATCTCCTGCGCATTTTCCGGTATGCTTCCCTCGGTATAAGCATACTCCGTTATCTCCGTGTTCACACCCTGCTGACAGGAGAAAACGTAACGGTTCCCGTCAAATGTAATCGGATATTTATACTGCAGTTCAATACACAGCTCTGCCGGCATTCCCTCTTCTTCCAGCTCTTCCCCCATGTCCTTCAGCTGCTCCTTCATACCCTCTCTGGAGCCGCCGTTCATAATTTTCATAGTTTTTGACACATCTGTCATATAGAGATCGCTTTTTGTCCCGAAGGAGTAGATCAGATTCGGACTTTTTATCGTCGCACAGGTATTTACCAGCATCAGCACAAACAGCGTGCAGAGTCCGAACGAGATCATGATCGTGAGAAAACGTCCGGGGCCGCTCAGAATATCGTTTGCCGCCAGAAAAAATGCGCTGCCCGCGGGACATGTATGGATCCGCAGCACGCTTTTATTTTGATACCGTTCTCCGGTCTGGCCGTTTCGGATCGCATCCACCGGCGTCAGTTTTTTCACTTTCCCCGTACAGAAAAAGGAAAACAGAACTATGACTGCCACCACCAGCACCGCACCCGCCAGATTGATCAGAGCGCCGCCCTCGTTACCGAGCACCATCTTTTCACTGACAGAATTAAGCAACAGCCTGCCGAAGGGAATACTCATAAGAAAACCGATCACGGCGCCGGCGACGGCCATCATCAGATATTTTACAATATACAGGCTTCTGATCCGGCCGTTTGTCAGACCGATGGCCTTCATGACGCCGATCTCCCGGTATTCTTCCGAGATCGTAAAACTGATGGAAAATTTCAGCACCACAAAAGATACGATAATCAGACAAATGCTCAAAATCAGCATGACAAACGCCACCACCATATCCATCACATAGCACATTTTGATCGTAGCGCGGGAACCGTCAAAAGCCACGTTTGAGGCATCCGACATGGCCGCTTTCACCGCCTGCACATCATCCGTATCCACATAACAGATCTCGCCGCGGTAGTGGTCGTAGATCACCTCATTGTCAAGAAGCGCCTTCATATCCCTGTCATTTAATACAAACCGTGTATTTCCCATCAGGTCGGAACCAAGCAGCGCATCCTTGGCTGTACCGCTTAAAGTAAGAGACAGTTTTGTGTCGTTATGGTCTATGCAGATCACATCCCCCTCTGAAAACCCGTTATCTTTCATAAAACTGCCCGAGACGTAGACATGCCCCGGCGCCACCTCCATGATCGGTTCATTGTCTGCATCAAAAAACGTGATGGCCGACGTCTCTATGTCCTGAAAAATCGTGGCATTCTGGCTCTCCACGGCGGAGCCGTCCTGCGCCGTAATATTGTCCTGGGCGCCGAACACAACGCACTCCCTGCGATAACTCTGTATCGCGCTTTCCTCCTCCAGCACTTCATCCAACGCGCCCACCGCATTATCCCCCATGGTGATCGTGACAAAATCCCCCACTCCCGCCTTATCCAGATAATAGTCGGTGCCGTTTGCAACGGTTATCACATTATTAACACCACTGGCCACAAACATGGCCGCCAGAACAATGAACAGAAACAGTATGGCGTTCATCGTCTTTTTTCTCTTCAGATCGTTTCTTAAAATATGGAATAACATTCCTGTGCTCCTTTCTCCTGTTATGAGACCATCATACAGGAGAAATTGTGAACAAATCCTTAACTGTCATCTGCCATTTCCCGCTCACGCCTTGCGCACCGCCACCGGCGCCAGCCATTCCCTGACGCCGCCTGCGATTCCTCCCTCACGCCTTCCGTATCACGACCGTAACCTGGAACTTTCCATCCGAAACCTGTGCAAAAACCTCGCCGTCCATCTTGCGCATCAGCGTTTTACAGATATACAGCCCCAGCCCGTTTCCCTTCACCCCCTGGCTGTTGCCGCCCCGATAAAAAGGGTCAAACAGGTTCGGCAGTTCTTCCTCCTTCAAGCTGTTGCCGGAATTCTCAACATGAAGCAGCTTACAATCCTCCTCCTCTTCACAGGAAAGGCAAATCCTTTTGCCATCGCCGTACTTGATGGCATTTTCCATCAGATTCTGCAGCACCTCGATCAGCCTGTTCTTATCGCCCTTTAACAGGCACTCTCCGCAGTCCTCCACCTTAAATTCCGTATGGATCACAGCCAGCCTGTCCCTGTAATACCGCTCTGTCTCCCGCAGAATCTCCGACAGATAAATCTCACCGTTTTCCACTTCCAGGTTCAGAAAATCCTCTCTGGAAGCGGCGACGATCTCCTCCACATATTTTTTTATTTCTCCCGCGTTTCTCCGGATGCCCTGCAGGGCTTCCTCTTTTTTCTCAGGCGTCTCATACAGATTCTCAGCCAACGCTCTGGAATACAGTTCAATGGAAGACAGGGGCGTTCTGATATCGTGAGACAAAGATAGAATCAGCGTTTTTCTCTCCCTCTGGAATTCCAGTTCCCTCTCCCTGTTATCTTCCAACTTCTCACGAAGCATATCCATCCCCCAGAGGAAACGCCCAAACAGTTTGCTTCTCTCCTCCTTAATCGGCGCGGACAGATTGCCTTTTGCCAGTTCATAAGAAAGGCCGCTCATGGCGTGGAAGGGCTTTAAAACTTTCCTGTAGACATAAAAAAGTACGGCGCCTGTGAGAAACATCATGAAAAGCAGCGCACCGTTCATGTAAAATAATGGTCTGTAGTTTTGATCCGCCCGGTATTCTATTCGATATAATTTACCGTCTATGTCCTCCACCACATAATCATGATTGCAGACTTCCGCCATCGAAAATGCCCGGATGCCGACGATGGTTTGATACGCAGACAGGTCATAAGAGATGATCTCCTCCTCCGTCAGCTTCCGATCCCGCATCTCCCGGACAATGCGGTTTGCCTCCACACGGTAAAGCCTTCCTCTGTCGCTGTCCTTTTCATAAAGATACAGGCCGTTGCAAAGCAAAAGCAGCGCGATCTCTGCCGCCATGATCAGACAAAAAAATCCCTTAAATTTACTCAAATCTGTATCCCGCTCCCCACTCTGTTATAATATGCGCCGGATTTTTCGGATCCGCCTCCAGCTTTTCCCGCAGCCGCCTGATATGCACCGTCAGCGTCTGTATCTCCGAGTCGCTGTCACTGCCCCAGACAGTGTTGAAAAGATACTCCTTTTTCAACGTGACATGCCGATTCTCCATTAAAAGTTTCAGCAGTTCAAATTCCTTCTCCGCAAGTTCGATCTCCCGATCCCTCACAGATAATGTCTGCTTTACGGTGTTCAGCCGGAGTTCTCCCGCCACGATCTCCTCCTGCCCGTATTTGCGCTTGAAGATCCCTCTGATCCTGGCCAAAAGAATATCAATGTCATAAGGTTTTTCAATATAGTCATCGGCTCCGATGTTTAAGCCCTTTAACTTGTCATTTTTCTCCGTCTTCGCGCTGGCGATCAGGATGTGCGCGTTGGAACTCTCCCTGATTTTGGAACAGACCGCAAAGCCGTCCATTCCGGGCAGCATAATATCCAGTATGATCAGTTTGGCGCCATATCGTTCGTACAGATCAAGCGCCTTTTCGCCTGTGTTTACGGCGCTGACGGTATAGTTTTCCTTTCTCAGAAAGTCGCACAGAAGCGCGGCAATCTCCGCGTTGTCTTCTACGATCAGGATGTCTAACATGCGGTTTCCTCCCTTTCCGAATTTTAATCTCTATATTGACAACCGATTAAATGCGGGTATTTTTTCATCAAATCCGGTGAAATATCAAATGAAATCTCTGATTCAATAAGGCTCTGTATCGTCATTTTAGCATCTTCCAGCTTTTCTGTTTTCTGCACCTGCCCGTTTTCTCTGAATGCTTTGATGATCTCTGCTACATTCCTGCCAAACAATCTGGCCAGTTTGATCTTTTTTTCTTTTGTTACTTCTCTCACTGTAATGGTATAGTCAAGATCGTCATTCATACACGGCGGAAAAAAACTCGCTCCAATCACTTCAAACCCACAACTGCTGCAGGAAATAAGCATACAGACACCATCCAGCTGCACCGTCCAGGTTTCCCGCCCGCATTGCGGACATTTCCCGGTCTTCGGCGTCTCATATTCTTTGCGGATACAATATTGGCAGACATTGTCAGACATACAATAGCGCATCAGCTGGTAATTTACATGGTCATCCAGCGCAGTTTCGTATTGTACCAGTTCATTGGGGTTTGCGGCGCACAGCTTTTCCCTGTCAACACACGCATAATTCCCCCACCACACGGGAACTGCATAACTATAGTGCCCAAACGAACGGCATACGCTGCACCATGCCCAGGCCCCGCCTCTGTGGGTATTCTGATATCGATTTATATAAACATGCCCGCTCCTGCTGCCGCAGTCGGGACAGACCACCGGATAGTCCGGTTTTCCTTCCGCAATAAATCTTAATATCTGATCTATGTTTTTACTGTTATGCCATTTGATATTTTCTAATTTCATCTTATTCTCGCAGTTGCAGGTAACGATTTGGGTTTAATAATGGTTTGTTTTTCATATAATCAGAGAAAGTTGCCGTCGGCAGCATTTCAATTCATCGTACACCTGCATTGGTAAAACAATATGCCCTGCAAACAATTGGGATAATATACTTTCACCACGTACCCAAAGAAAAGCTGACAGACAATCCGTATCAAAAAAATATCTATCAGTCAATTATTTCCCCTCCTGTCCCGCTCTCATCTCCAAATGCGATATCATCCCGAAAAGCATCTAAAAGCAGTTCATCTATTTTTCCATATGAAACCAGCTCGCTCTTTCGTAAATTCTCCACCTGTTTTAAATAATATCCATAAGTTCTTTTCTGTAATTCAAGTGGAGATGGCCTGTACAGTTTATCATCATACCCTAATCCCCTCGCAGTTAACATTACGCCAAAACTAAATTCTTCTAATTGTCTGCGCGTCAAATAGCCTTCTGAAACCAGTCTCCACAACATTGCCTGATGGCTCATACCGAAATACTGTTCCAGTGCAATAATATGATGCAAATTGATCGGCATTTTTTTCAGCTTCATTTGTTGAATCAAGTTTCTTCGAGCACACATTAAATTCGGATAACTCATCAAAATACAAGTGATAAAATTCATGAGCGAGAGAAAATCGCTGCCTTCCATATGACATAGTTGAATTCACAGCAATCAATTTAACTTTTTCGTTTGCAACGCACATTCCACTGATATTTTCCCCTAATGGGTAATATACAATAGTCAACTTATCAATCTGATTCGCTAACGAAAATATATCTACAGGTGAATTGACATCTTCACCCATCCGTTCTCTTAACTCCTGCGCTTTTGTATTAAGATCAAGTTTATCCATTCGTTTCCTCCAATACTTCTGTCATAAATTGACTGTTTATTACTATTTTACTGATATCAGCAATTACTTTAAGATCAGCCTGGCTTACCTCCTGTGCCCTGTATGCAAACTGAATTGGCCTTGCCACGACATCTTCATTTGCAAATGCCGCCAGACTATAGCCATAAAGGTTGACAAGATTTTCCAACTGCGCAACAGTCAAATTTCTTTCTCCTGTTTCTACTTTAGAGATAAATGTCTGGGTTACACCGAGATATTCCGCAATCTGTCCCTGTCTCAATCCGGATTGTTCTCTCATCAGTTTTAATTTCTCGTATATAGCCGCCATAATTACCCCCCTTCCTGTTCCAATGATATTATACATCAATTTTGTCATATTTCAAATATATTCTTTTACTTTTTTATGACTTCGTATATTTACAATTTCAACTCGACTTCATATTCCATTGTCACTTCGTCCTCAAAATTTCCCCGACTGCCATCCTTTTCCTTCCCCAAGTACGAACCCCATATTCTTCTTACAAACGCTTCGCTTTCTGTACCGTGCATTCTTATCTCTAAAAGAGAGGCTATCCTGTCTCTGTCTGTAAAAATAGTAAAATAATTTTCGTTCAATGCATAACCATATCCGGTTCCAAACTGACGACAAAGAGACATAAACCGTCAAAGATCAACTCCCCCAGCTGTCTCTTCAAACTGCGAATCCTGTTTATATTATAATCAATTCCCTCATACCGGAAAATTGTATCCAGCATGGCGGAAAACAGAGCTTCCTTTGATTCATAATTCCATGGATCAAAGCTGCCGATGATAACAATATCATCCTTCCGTTCCAGTTCCTTTTTTACATTATTAATGATCGTTGTCTTTCCCTGCCCGCATGCTCCCGAAAGACTGATAACATATTTTCTGCGGGGCTCACAGGTGCGTATGATATCGCTGATCGTTCAAATCAATTCTCTTCGGTTAAGCAAGTCGTAATCCTCTGCTTCCTTTTTCAAAATAAATGATGCCGCCTGTACCGGTAATATCTCCCTGATAAAGTTCTTTCAGGGTGTACGTATTATAAATCCTCTTATCTTCATTCCCAGTTAATTTATGGTTGCGAAAAATCAGGCTTACCACCAACAGCAACAGCATTCCCGCTGCCAAAACAGGTTTATAAATATTAAATTGTGCATCTCCCGTTATATAAAGAGCTAATGTATAGGCAAGAAGTAAACTCCCTGCAACCATGCCGGACATCAAAGCCCTATCAAACTCTGTGACTACTGGCGGCCGCAACCATTCCCAGGCTTTTGTGCTAAGTATGACAACACAAAAGCAAAGCAACGCTACAAAGCCGAATCCCACCGCTCCAAGATTACTCAGCATAAAAGAGCACCCGTCAAAAATATCCGCTATGATAATGGTCATACAGATTATGATTCCCCACAGGAGTGTTCTTTCGGTTATGTATTTTCTGAATAGTGCTACCCTGTCCTGCCATACCGTTTTTTTGCTCTCATACCCTTTACTTCGCATACCGTAAATCACTCCTCTTTTTTCATAAAACTTCCATTCTCATGCAATTTCTTATCATCACTCTAAAACTTGAAAGGTTATGAGATATTGTATCGAATCGCCATCATATGAGCATCGCTTTGAAGCAGTTCCCCGGTAATTCTTTCAGATTCTACTGATAGCAGTGATGTCAGTGTCATCGGAGCAAGCCATAAATGCACACTACATCCTTGTTCAGTGGCAAGAGGATCTTGATGAAAACCTAAAACGGGCCGTAGGAAGTGCGATTCAAGTAACGAAAAACGCTATCGCAATTTGCGATGAATTGCAGCGTCCACATCTATTAACAGAAATCGGCAAGGAGCGCATCCGCCGCGCCGCAAAGAAGATCGCCGCCGACAACCCCGGCAAGTTCTTTGACGGCGGCTTCCGCGTCTTCAAGCTGGCCGACACCAACATGGCCGATGTGTACTACTCCGCCGGGGAATACGACCAGAGTATGCTTGACCAACTGGTGAGCAACATCAAGCCCGACCGCACCGACCTGGACCTGCTGTTCGGCTGCCTGCTGGAGTGGGGCAAAAGTTTTTGTTGGAGCTTGGAAAAGGATACCTGTTTGAGGCCAGGCAGAAACGGTTCACTTACCGGGAAGAAAATTTCTATGTAGACCTTGTTTTTTACAACCGCCTGCTCCGCTGCTATGTGCTGATCGATTTGAAGATTGACAAGCTGACTCATCAGGACTTAGGGCAAATGCTGATGTATGTGCATTACTATGACCGATACGAAAAGCTGCCGGACGAAAATCCGACCATCGGCATCCTGCTTTGCAAAGAAAAAGATGACGCTCTGGTAGAGATCACTTTGCCGGAGAATTCCAACATCTATGCGTCAGAATATCAGCTTTATTTGCCGGACAAAAAGGAACTTCAGAAAAAACTCAAGGAATGGATTGCCGAGGAAGCAGGAGGTGAGGAGTCATGAAGATACAGTACAGACACCAGAAGTTCCAGGCTGACGCTGCCAAAGCTGTGGTGGATGTCTTTGCCGGACAGCCCTATCTGACCCCCACCTATATGATGGATCGCGGCAGCGGCAACTATCAGATTGGCGTGAATGAGGAGCGGGATTTCACTGGCTTCAGCAACCAACGAATTGTGCCGGAGCTTTCCGATCAGCGGATTCTGGAGCAGCTGAATAAAATCCAGCGCGCCAATCGGATCAAGCCGTCGGACAAACTGGAGGGGCGGGAGGGCGGCTACAACCTCACCATTGAGATGGAGACCGGCGTAGGCAAGACCTACACCTATATCAAGACCATGTTCGAGCTGAACAAGCACTACGGCTGGAGCAAATTTATTGTCGTTGTTCCCAGCGTAGCTATCCGGGAGGGCGTGTATAAGTCCTTTGAGATGACCCAGGAGCATTTTGCCGAGGAGTATGGGAAAAAGATACGCTTTTTTATCTACAACTCTGCCCAACTGACGGAGATTGATCGTTTTGCGTCGGACAGTTCCATCAATGTGATGATTATCAATTCCCAGGCGTTCAATGCAAAAGGCAAGGACGCCCGCCGGATTTACATGAAGCTGGATGAATTTCGTTCCCGCCGGCCCATTGATATTATCGCGAAAACCAACCCAATTTTGATTATTGACGAGCCCCAGTCGGTGGAGGGCAAGCAGACCAGAGAACGGTTGAAGGAATTCCACCCGCTTCTGACCCTGCGCTACTCCGCCACCCATAAAAGCGACAGCATCTACAATATGGTGTTCCGGCTGGATGCTATGGAGGCTTACAACCGGCGGCTGGTCAAGAAGATTGCCGTAAAGGGTATCACCGAAAGCGGCAGCACCGCCACCGACAGCTACCTCTATCTGGAAAGCATCAATCTCTCCAAAAGCGACCCCACCGCCACCTTGCAGTTTGAGGTGAAGATGGCCGGCGGCGCTCCGAAGAAAAAGAGCCGCATCGTCAAAATTGGAGACAACCTTTACGACTATTCCGGCGGATTGGAGGAATATAGAAACGGCTTTGTGGTCAAGCAGATCGATGGGCGGGATGATTCTGTTGAATTTTTGAACGACATCAAAATTTTTGCTGGAGATGTGATCGGTGCGGTGGATGAAGACCAACTTCGCCGCATCCAGATACGGGAAACCATTCTCTCCCATATCCAGCGGGAGCGCCAGTTGTTTTACAAGGGTATCAAAGTCCTCTCGCTGTTCTTCATTGACGAAGTGGCAAACTACCGGGAATATGATGCGGCTGGCCAGCCAGTCAACGGAAAATATGCCGCCATGTTTGAGGAGGAGTATGAGGACATTATTGGAAGTATGCAGCTTGCCATTGGCGATGATGAGTATCTCAGGTACTTGCAGGCTATCTCGGCATCAAAGACCCACGCTGGTTATTTTTCGGTGGACGGCAAAGGCAAAATGGTCAACTCCAAGGTTGGCCGTAAGGAAACGATCTCTGATGATGTGAGTGCCTATGAGCTGATTATGCGGAACAAGGAGTTGCTGTTGGACCGCGACCCAGTTCGCTCCCCGGTGCGGTTCATCTTCTCCCACTCCGCCCTGCGGGAGGGCTGGGACAACCCGAATGTATTTCAGATCTGCACCTTGAAGCAAAGCGGCAGCGATGTCCGCAAGCGGCAGGAGGTGGGGCGCGGCCTGCGCCTGTGCGTCAACCAGAGCGGCGAGCGAATGGATACCAATGTTCTTGGCAACGATGTGCATAACATTAACATTCTCACTGTTATTGCCAGTGAAAGCTACGACTCTTTCGCCAAAGGTCTGCAAACGGAGATAGCCGAAGCGGTCTCCGACCGTCCACGCGCTGTAACAGTGGAATTGTTCGTCGGCAAAGTTATCAAAGACGAGCATGGCAATGAGCAGGTCATCGACCAAGCCACGGCCTCCGCCATCCACTTCGATATGATTGTCAATGGTTATATCGACCGCAAGGGCGCGCTGACTGACAAATATTATGAAGATAAGGCAAATGGCGAAATCAAAGTAGCGGAAGAAGTCGCAGACTCCGCCGCCTCAGTGCTTGCGATCATTGATTCCATTTATGACGAGCGCAGTATGCAGCCGGAAAACGCCCGCAGCAACAATGTGGAGCTGCAGGTGGATGAGGACAAATTGGCCATGCCGGAATTTAAGGCTCTTTGGTCAAGGATCAACGCAAAATCCGTCTATGTTGTGGATTTTGATACGGAGGAACTGATCCAAAAAGCTATTGCCGCTCTGGACAGCAAGCTGCGCGTCTCCAGAATTCACTTTCAGGTAGAGACCGGGGCAATGACGGCAATCCAATCCAAAGAAGAACTGCTTTCCGGTGCATCCTTTGTGAAAGAAGAATCCGCCAGCTACAGTGTAACTATGACGGCAAATTCCAATGTAAAGTATGACTTGATTGGAAAGCTGGTTGATGAAACCGGGCTGACCCGCAAAGCCCTTGTTGCCATTCTAAAGGGCATCCAGCCTACTGTATTCAGTCAGTTTAAGGATAACCCGGAGGAGTTTATCGTCAAAGCCGCAGCTCTCATCAACGACGAGAAAGCAACAGCGGTTATTGAGCATATTACCTATGATGTTCTGGACGACCATTACGGTACAGATGTCTTTACTGATCCGACTATCAAAGGCAGGCTTGGCGTAAACGCAATGAAAGCTCAAAAGCACCTGTACGACCACATCGTTTATGATTCGACCGGGGAGCGGGACTTTGCCGCAAATCTTGATACAAATACAAATGTCGCAGTCTATGTGAAATTGCCGGATGGATTTTATATCGCAACGCCGGTCGGTCATTATAACCCAGATTGGGCTATCGCTTTCTATGAGGGAAGTGTCAAACACATTTACTTTGTAGCGGAAACAAAAGGCTCTATGCGTTCCATGCAATTGCGGTTGATTGAGCAATCCAAAATTCACTGCGCAAGAGAACACTTTAAAGCTATTTCCGGCGATGGAGTAGTTTACGATGTGGTGGATAGCTACAGAACACTGTTGGAAAAGGTTATGCGGTGACAGTTACGGCAGAGGGTTTTCAGTTCTTTGGCGCTGATTTCTTTGACCATGTGTCCCCTGTCAATAAAACCGTAGTGGGTGGAGATTTTTGACAGTTCATCCAGAATATGGCTGGAGATTAGGAACGTAACCTGCTGTTCCCGGTTCAGCTTTAAAATCAGTTCCCGGATCTCGATGATGCCCTGCGGATCAAGACCATTAATGGGTTCATCCAGTATGAGAAAGTCCGGACTGCTGCAGATGGCGATGCCGAGCCGCTGCCGCATCCCCAGTGAGAAATGTCTGACTTTCTTTTTCCCGACATCCGAAAGTCCGGTCAGTTCCAGAATTTCTTCCAGGGTGTCAAAAGAGGGGAGCCCGAGTATACGGTATTGCTGTTCCAGATTTTCTGTGGCGCTCATATTGAGATAAACGGCTGGGGTTTCTACGATTGCGCCTGTTCTTTTGCGGGAGAGGCAGATATTTTTGTCGTCGGAAGTTATGCCGTAGAGGGTGTAGCTGCCGGCGGTGGGGTGGGAAAGCCCGCAGATCAGGCGCATCAAAGTGGTTTTTCCGGAACCGTTTTTTCCGATGAGGCCATAGATGGCTCCTTTGGGAACATGCATGGACAGCCTGCAGAGCGCATAAAAATTGCCGTATCTTTTATCCAGATCATTGCATGTCAAAACATAATCCATGATGATGGCTTCTCCTTCCTTATTGTTTTGCATATCCCTATATTACAAGAGAAGCATTCAGAAAACGGATAAGAAAACAGTTAAGATTTTGTTAAGATTTTTCCCCGATCAGATGAAATCCGATCCCCCAGACAGCCTCGATATATTCTCTGCCGCCGATCTCCCTTAGTTTTTTCCGCAGGTTGCTGATATGGGTTTTCAGGGATTGATCGGTGCAGTCCGGTGTTTCCTCGCTGATCCGTTCTAAAAGATGGGATTTTGCGATGATCTGGGAAGGATGCAGCATAAGGATCTTTAAGATGGCGGCTTCCGTGCGGGTGAGCCGGGCACTCTTCGGGGGATTCGCAGATGTATTGCTTTCGGATAAGGAAACCGTGCGCATCGTCGTATTGAAGCACAGATCACTGAAATAAAGGATATCGCCGGCGGGAAGGGTACATTTGCGCAATGCCGCGGTGATCCGCGCCAGAAGTTCCCGGATTTCGAAAGGCTTTGTGATATAATCCGCGGCGCCCTTCAGCAAAAGCGTTACCTTACTGTCGAGATCCGCCTCTCCGCTTTTTTTCATAATAAAGATAGTAGATAATCCCCACAGAATCCGCTAAAAACCAGCCGATCGGGATTGCCCACCAGATACCTCTGACGCCGATGGCGGGAAAAGGAGAGAGCAGGTATGCGAGAACCACTCTTGTGCCCAGTGAGATTACGGTCAGCACAAGGGACATACCGGGACGGTTGATCGCCCGGTAGAGCCCGTAGAGCATGAACAGCACGCCGATCCCGAAGTAGAAGATTCCCACGGTGCGCAGATAGGACATGCCGACGGCGAGTACTTCGGTCTCCTCCGGCTTGATAAACAAAAGCAGGAGCTGCCTGGAAAATACGACGACAAGCACGGAGACGATCAGAGAGAACAATACCACGCATCCGGCGGCGGAGCGTATCCCCTTTTTGATCCGCTCCGGCTTTTTTGCCCCGTAGTTCTGGGCGATAAAGGTGGAAAAAGCATTGCCGAAATCCTGCAGAGGCATATAGGCAAAGGCGTCGATCTTCACGGCTGCCGCGAAGGCTGCCATAACGATGCTGCCGAAACTGTTGACAAGTCCCTGCACCATCAGGATTCCCAGATTCATGACCGACTGCTGCAAACAGGTCAGAAGGGAAGCGTTTGTGATCTCCTTTATGGTGGCGGAAGAAAACCGCCTGTTTTGTTTTTCAATACGCATAAAAGGGCATTTCAGCATACAGTATAAGGCAATGCCGATGCCGGAAAACCACTGCGCCAGTATCGTGGCAAAGGCGGCTCCCGCCACCCCAAAGCCGCAGGATAAGATAAAGTACAGATCGAGAACGATGTTGATCACGGCGGATATCCCTAAAAAGATAAGCGGGATGAGGGAGTTGCCGAGAGACCGCAGGACGGCGGCAAAATAGTTATAAATAAAGGTGGCGCCGATACCGAAAAAGATCACCCAGAGATACTCCCGCATCAGAGAATATGTGTCGGCGGGGACCGAGAGCAGCACCATAATGGGATCGATAAAGAGAAAGACGATCCCGTTGATCAAAACCGCAAGGGCGGCAATCAGGAAAAAGGAAACATAAAGATCTTCCTGGAGCTGTTTTTGATTTTTTTCTCCGAAGCGGATGGAAAACATGGCGCCGCTTCCCATGCACATCCCCAGCAGGATGGAGGTCAGAAAAGTCATCAGCGCGTAGGAACTCCCCACCGCCGCAAGCGCCGTAGTGCCCAGATATTTACCAACGATCAGCGTGTCCACTACGTTGTAGAGCTGCTGCAGCATATTGCCGCAGATCATCGGAAACGCGAATCGAAGCATGTTTTTTGTGATTGGTCCTTCGGACAGGTTTCGTTGTGCCATTTGATACAATCCTTTTTTTATGTAAAAAGTTTTATTTTTTTCCGTATTTCAGTGCGCAGGCATGGCAGGTTCCAATGCATTCGCCGCACTGGATACATTCCGCATCGCCGACTTTTTTGACGTCCATTTTGCAGTGCCGGATGCAGGCGCCGCAGTTGTTGCATTTTTCTTCATCGATCCGCACGCCGAACAGGGCAAATTTATGAAACAGCCCGTAAAAGGCGCCCAGCGGACAAAAAAACCGGCAGAAAAAGCGGAAGATAAAAACGGAAGACAACAAAATTCCTGTAAG
>OFEY01000855.1_pt1 | contig 22976 bp, 26 predicted proteins | sample 1521251 | NCBI WGS metagenome assembly OFEY01 (sample SAMEA3504100, study PRJEB24116) | mouse gut metagenome | biome: mouse gut; feature: mouse-associated habitat; material: faeces | place: Denmark | collected 2011
TACTGAGGGCAATCGGAACTTCGTGTCCGATAAACCTTTCTGATTAGATTATACAACAGGGCCACTTGTTTTTCAAGTGGCTCTGGTTAATTGTTTGGATAATATAACTTCATTTTTTTATAATTGCCTTGCTCTAATAAAACTGTTTAAGATGTTTAAGCATGATTTACTTGAATTTCATATAGGTGCATGGGCATCATGTATTTGTATTCTTGTTATTATTGGTATCATTATTTATAAGATTGTTATGTTTCTTTTTCCATATTAAACATATTACAAAACCAAGACTATAAGCTATTACAAATGATGTCATTACAGATAAATAAAGACCTAATGGTGTAAAATACAAGAATAAAATACTTAATATGAATGCTAAACCGCATAACTCAAAATATACTTTATCTGCTTTGTCAAATTTTTTCATGGTTAGTGCCTCCTTTTTGATACACTTATGTGTGAGGGGTTTGTTTTGTTTTATCGTAAATAACCTATTTGTATGCTATCTTCGTATAATGATATGTACATATGTTTTGCTTGTAATGATAGTTTTATATTACGTAAATTATCTTTTAATGTTTGGCTGTCTATTACTATATCATTATCTATCTCTATTTTTATATAATTGTTTCCATGGATACTTATAAACTCAATTTTACTATTAGTATTATAATGAATGACTATACTGCAATCTTTAGATTCGTTAGGTACTATCCAATAACCTTCTAAGTGCTCACTTTTATAATCTTTAATATATCCAGCTAATTTGCATTGACTTTCTGCTTTTTTATAATCATCTATGTTTATTATTGATTCGGTTGTATATATTTTAATTGAATGGTCTGTATTCATATTTGATATACCTCTAAATTATATGTTGTCTATTATTCTTAAAGCTTGCTTAAATATAATCTTTGGTTTGCTATAAGTTAATTTTAATATAAGCCCTGAAATTCTTCTAAATGAAAACCCTAATCCCCCAGCTATGCTGGGGAGAATAGAGTAAGCGGAAGCGGAGAGGATATCATAAAAAAGCCTCCTGTGATACAATGAGTAAGGTGTCGCAAGCCAAACTCAAAGAACAGGAGGCGTCCACATGGACAAGAAAAGTTTATCACATACTACATGGAAATGCCAGTATCATATTGTTTTCATCCCAAAATACAGAAAAAAGAAGCTGTATGGCCAGGTAAGAACCGATGTACGGGAGATCATTCAGACACTGTGCGGGTATAAAGGGGTTGAAATAGTTTCAGGAGCGGTATGCATAGATCACGTACACTTGTGCATAAGCATACCGCCGAAGATGAGTGTCTCGAGCTTCATGGGATACTTAAAAGGGAAAAGTACCCTGATGATTTATGACAGGCATCCGGAATTGCAGAATAAGTGGAACAAAGCATTCTGGGCAAGAGGGTACTACGTAGCAACAATAGGCAATCTGACAGAAGAAGCAATTAAGAAGTATATTGCAGAGCAGTCAGAAGAGTCACGAAAAGAAGATAGTGAAGGAGCCGCTTTTTAGCGGTAGCCAGTAAAAGAGCTTGCGACACCCGCCTTTCAGGCGCGCAAGTATTAAAGGCCCCTTGGGGGGCCTCTTGCAAACCCCCACTTGAAGTGGGGGTTGGTGACTTAGAAATCAAATTATTCGAAGTATACATCCTCTCCTGGTGCATTAGGATCGTAGCCTCCAGATACTGGGAGGCCTGAGAACGCTCCACCACCTATTGGGGCACTGCCTGGGTCACTTCCACCAGAGGGCTGGCCTCCGCTAGAACCTCCATTTGAGGCTGGGGGTTGGGTAGTGCTACTGTTGCCTCCACTGTTATTGGTGTTGGTGGATTGCTGGGGTTGGGGTTTGGTTCGGGAGACTAGCTTGGCACTGACCATTTGGGTACTGCCATCCTCGGTTTTGAGGACTAACCACTCCTTGTCTCCATCCTCTACTTTTCCATTACATACTATCTCTTGTGCATAGGATAAACTCCCTACTTTGTCATAGTCTGTTCCGGGACCTCCTCGGAGATTACAACTTTGCAATGCGTAGAATGTAGTATCCTCCATAGGATTTATGGTGTAGTCTGATTCTGAGATGGTATCTTCTTGGTCTGTTATCTCCGCTTGGATGTCCTCTTCATTTATCCCCGAACTTATTCCACCTACATTAGAATCATCTGTATTTTCCTCTGTAAGATCAACAGTGGGAGAGGGGGAAGGCTCCGGGCTTTCTATGCTTTCTTCCGGCTCTGGTGCCTCTACTGTTGTATCTGCCATGACTGGCTCCGCCTGTTTACTGCAACCTCCTGCACATCCACTAACTGTTAACATAACTGCCGTTAATATAACTGCTGATTTAAACAATTTCTTATTTACCATTTCAGTAACCCCTTTCCTATGGTTTTAAACAATGCACCTGCTTCCTTAAATAAGCTGATCTCTGCTCCGCCAAGCAGGCTTACATCAAAATTGAATAAAGTGAAATTTTCAAAGAGTACTATCTTTTTCCCCTCTGCAATGTCACTCTTTATCTCCTGTTCCAATGCTTCCAGTGCTGATTTCCCTTTGGGTGTAATTCCCTTTACTTCAGGCATCATTTGAAACTCCAGTTCCTCCTCTGAAATTTCTGTCATGTCAGATATGACATACCCTGTTTCTGTCAGCTTGCAGATGTCCTTTGCCAGCCTGTTAAATTCTTCTGTTTCTTGATTATCTGCAAAGTTACAGAGTGCTTCACTAAGGCTGGGGAAATCTTCATGTTTGTCGTAAGCGTCAAATCCTTCGCTCCCTATAAATTGAAGCGCCGCTTATTTGCGGCGCTTACTGTAGCAGTCAGCTGGAAGTGTCTTTGACCACGGCATGAGCGGTTCCAGTCTTGATTCTTCTATCTTTCCATTTGCATAAATGAGTTGGGGCAGCTCTGTCAATAGATGTCTCACATAATAATAAACATTTAGATTGTTCGCACGGGCAGTTTCGGTAAGGCTGTAGATAATGGCGCTTGCCTGTGCTCCCCGTACTGTATTTATCGTTACCCAGTTCTTGCGTCCGATTGTAAAATTTCTCAGGGCCCGTTCACTGGCAGAATCGTCAATCGGTACTTCTCCATCCGTGAGAAATACTTTGAGATATTTCTCCTGATTCAGACAATAGTTTAATCCTTTGGCTGTTTCTCCCTTCGGCAGAACTTTCTGGTCAGCCAATGTTTCACGGATCCACGCAAAGAACTCCTCAACCAGCGGTTTGATTGAGGCCTGCCGTTCTTTGAAACGTTCTTCCGGTGTCAGGTCTTTCAGCGCTCCCTCCAGGTCATAGATGGCTCCGATTCTTACGAGCGCCTTGTATGCAATGGATGACCGGACTGCTTTCTGGTTCCCTTTGCCGAGTGCCTTGATGGCATTGGAAAAATGGCGCCTTGCATGTGCCATGCAGTTCGCGTTTGTCACCCCCTCCAGATCCCGTTCCAGTTTATGGTACTGTTCCAGACCGTCTGTCATGAGAAATCCGGTAAAATCTTTATAATACTCTTTGGGGTGGTCGCCGTGTCTTGTCTTCTGGTATTCATATATAATGATCTTCGGCACAGGACTGAGTTCGCCAGTAAGATGAACCCACATATAACTTTTGCTCCCGGCAGGCCTGCCGTCATGGATTACCTCTAAAGGCGTTTCGTCACACTGATTCACATGGGCCTTAAGCTGCCGCTTTTTCATCCATTCATACAGCGGAAGAAAATATCTTTCTGCTGACCATACCGTCCAGTTGGACATGGTCTGTTTGGACAGGTTCAGGCCATTCGCCTGAAAATCCCGGGCAATACGGTCAAGGGGATTGCTGTTTACATACTTTGCGTTGATAACTGCCGCTTCCAGGGAAGGAGTTGCGATGCTCCCCTTAAACAGGGTGGCAGGATGGTCTCCACGGAGAAATTCATCCTGATGCAGCCCGTCTGTCCCAACATAGACTTTAACAACGTGTTTTTCCGCGATCCATCGGGCTGGTTCAAAACGAAGCTGCCAGAAGGTCTCGTCCGGCATACTTTTCCAGTTCCCTCTGCCAAAAGCGTCATCCAGTTCTTCTGCCGGGACATCATGGAAGAACTCTTCCTGTGGAAAGTCTTTAAGATCCTCTTCACGCTGCCCTTTCTTCTTATGTTTTCGCGGCGGTTTCATGGCAGAAGCAACAGTTTCTTCTATCGTTGGTTCCGGCACGTTTTCATCGCAGTTTGCTTCCGCTTCATTAAAAAAGGAAAGCTGTCCTGCGATCTCATCCAGTTTTTCCGTATTGCGGCCGAAACGCTGCTGGTTCGCAAGGCGCACCTGTTCCATAAGGTTTTCATAATCATGCTCCAGCCTGTCAAGGCGGTCCTGCATCTGATAGATGACATCGTTCTTGGATTCATGGTCCATCGTATTCAGTTCATCCGGTGTAAATTTCCTGCACATAATGGCCGCCTTTCTTTATAGGATAAGTATAACAGAAAACAGGAACAAATGCCATCTGGCCCCAAAACGGCCATCGTCATTCTGCCATACCGCCAGCACTGCACAGATGCTCCGTGCCGGCATTGAAAAATATAGGGTTTTCAAGGTTCCGACGTTTCTTCCAAAGCTCATGACAGCAGATGGAAGCTTTCATGCGCAGGCTCGTTTCATACAGAAACAGACATTTTTTATGCGCTGAAACAGCGGTATATTTTCTCTGTTTTGCACAAACATTCAGTAAATTTTTTGGGGATCCACATCTTTGACCTTCGGATCCAGGGGATTTAACCCCATCATCAGATAATGGAACTGGTCCTCTGTAAGGTCTGCAGCCTCCTGTGTGTTTCTCGGCCATGACAGTCTTCCAGCTTCGAATCTTTTATATAGAAGCAAAAAACCCGTGCCCATCCACAAAAGTCCTTTGCATCGGTCAGACCGCTTTCCGCAAAACAGAAAAAGAGTTCCTTTTTCAAAAGGATTCTGCCCATACTTATCGCCTACGATTGTTGCCAGGCCGTCAATCCCTTTCCTGAGGTCGACTGTGCCGCAGGCGAGAACTACGCGGCGGATACCGGCAGCATCTTCAAGCATGGGACGCCTCCCTTATGATCAGGCTCAGAAGGGAATCCGAAATATCATTGGTAATCTCGATCTTTAATGTAGAAGTACCGATGACTGCAACCGTGCTGCCTGAAATCATCTGTCCGTTTTTCTTTGCTGAAGAGCAATAGGGAATTTCAACAAAAGAAAATTCCGCCTTTTCTGCCACTGCCGGAACGGCATCGCTGTTTTTCCGCATTTCTTCATAAGCCTTTTGCCGGAATTTCCGCTGCCAATGATAATAGCTTTGTTCGCAGATCCCGTTTTCATCCATCCAGTTCTTTGCCGACTGTCCGGCTGGACGCTGTCCGCATGCTTTAATGATTCCCTTCCAGTATTCGGCACGGACTTCATGAGTGCATTGATCCATAGTCTTTAGTTCCTCCTTGAAAAAATCTATTGCTTTTTTCAAGTATGGACTAAAAATGACTTTAATGAAAGGCGGGCGTTTTGACGCTTACTGTTTGTCCGCTATAAACTCTTCTAAAGACCGGAGCAGGATCAGTGTTTCAAACTGTTCTTTTGTAATGTTCTGAATATCCATGTGTGTTTTTCCTTTCGTATGTAAATTTAGTTTGGGTTGATTATACCATCTCCCTGCATAGCGTTCAATGCTTTTAGAAAACTTTGTATTTCCTAGAGCATATAGGCATCATGTAGAATCTTTACATGGAGGTGCTTATATGATAAATGGATTAGGTCAGCGGCTACAGAAACAACGCGTTTTACGCAATTTTTCTCAAAAAGAAGTTTCTTCTTTTATCGGTACGTCTGCTTCCGTCATATCTAATTATGAAAGCGGAGAAAGAACCCCCAGTGTTGAAATCCTCATTGCACTTGCACATTTATATCACTGCTCTGTTGACTATCTGCTGGGAATTGATAAAGCTGATACTGTTAAACTTCTTGATGTGTCTATGCTGAATGATGAACAATACCAGCTTTTACAATCATTTTTACTAAGTTTACAGAAATGACAAGGCTGTATCTGTATCACATACCCTGTCATTCTTGTGTTATATCACCGCCTTTCCAGCTGTCTGTGTTATATCATTTCTTTTAGTTCGGACACTTTGGCTTGTAGTTTTAAAATATCCAGTGTTTCTATCATTTCTACATAATTCAATACAAGCCTTAAACTACACAACTCATAAGAATCTTCTATCTTATTTAGCGTCCGCAGTCCCAGACAGATTAGTTCAAGATTGCCAGCCAGATTGTGTATCTTCAATTCCAGTGTATCAGCTAAATCTTCAACCTTGGCTAATTCAGCCTGTAGCTTTACCGTATCTTTCATATCGCTCCCCCTTTCTTTTTTTGGTGGAGGGGATTGTAACGCTGTGACAGTGGGATTACAAGCCCTATAATAAAAATTTTCAGTCTGCCAAATATACTGTCAGTTTTTTGATGTCTGCTGTTTTATTTTTTCCAGTACCAGTGGCAGACATTAGATTTTGTTTTTGTCCCACTTTTATATTTTTAACATGCATATTGAAAAGCATGAAATAATTGATTTTATGTGTGATGATGTAAAAGTAACTTTTACATCAACCTGTTTATATAGGTTTAACTAAAAATACTGGCTTACATATATAAGCCGTTGCCGGCTGATGGCTTACGGAGTTTGTTATAAATCGTCTGACGGTTCGTATTGAACCGCTTCGCAATCTCTATAACAGACATGCCCTTTTTATGCAAATATTTTACTTCATCAATGTCTATATCCTCCCGGCTGTTCTTCACCCGTTTATCTAACCGATTTTGCAGTACATCCTGCATCCACAGCAAATCCCGGTTTTCCTTTTCCAGTGTCTCTATTCTTCCTTTATATGTTTCCATTTCTCTTTCCAGACGGTTCATTTCCCTCTTTGCATTGTTTAATCTTCTGTCAAGGTTCTCATTTTCTTCTGCAAGCTGTCCCATCACATATCCTCGATATGCCCGTTTTACACTTTTTAACATAGTTTCTATTACTTCTATAGTATCCATTCTGTCAAATGTATAACTCAAATTTACATAATCGTCGCCCAGTTTTTCGTGTATTGCAGTATTCAAATGAAATAACGCAAGGTCAAGTTCCCTGCTTCTTATATTCTCTCCCATATCAAGCCCTCCTTTCAAAAGTCTATCGGCTTATTATCTGCCTCATATGCTGTTACTTTTCTGTAAAATGTACTTCTGCTTATATTCAGTTGCATACTTGCAAAAGTAGCCGTTATATTTCCAGACTTCCATTGTTGATAAATTTCATCAAATGCATCTAATTGTTTTGCTGGTCTGCCTTTGTATTTTTTTTGTTGTTTCGCTATCTCTATGCCTTCTCTCTGCCGTTGCCTTATGTACTCTCTTTCCAACTCTGCCACCGCTCCAAATATCGTAAGCATGAACTTGCCAGCCGGAGTGTTTGTATCAATGTTTTCTTTTTGGCTGATAAACTGCACATGCTTACTGTTTAACTGCTCTGTCAGTTCTAATAAATCTTTTGTATTCCTTGCGAAACGTGAGATACTTTCCACAACTACAGAATCACCCTCACGCACAAAATTCATCATTTCTTGTAAGAAAGGTCTTTCCATATCCTTACCACTCATTTTGTCAATGTATACTTTATCCGCTCCCATTGACTTCATAAGTTCCTCCTGTCTTGCCGTATTCTGTTCTTTTGTACTCACTCTGACATATCCGATTTTCATAGTGTCTGCTCCTTTCTCAACTAGACATTAAGATGTGAGATATCAAAAATTTTCATCATTCCAGAAAGTGTCCTAAAAAGCTATACCCTACCCATGCGAAACAATCATACAATTTTCGCACATGGAAACTGTTCCAGTAGAGCGTATACCCTACTTTTGAAACACTTCTTGAAACATATTTCATTTATCCCCTTTTCTTTTCAGAGCAGAATTAAAAGTACACTTTAAAAAATAAAAATGCCTGTATCCATTTCAATACAGACATTTCTTTATATCAACAAAAGTTGAAACATTTGAAACATTTGAAACTGGCTCTTTTTCACTCACATAGAGGCCCCAATCCTCACCCAACTGTTGGACCCCTCTATAATCCTCTATATTACCCTTAAACTATGTCCAAATATTTCATACAGTATTTTCCCCGGACCGTCCCCAGACCCCTTTTAAAAACCCTCTGGCATACATTATCTTAAATTTTGTTGGAACTTTGTTGGAACGCACCCTTTTTCAATCCTTGGCACACTCCCTTTTTTACAGTCAAAAAATCTTCCCCACGTCTAAATCTTCAGTAAAAAAATGACAGCAAAAAAATACGGACTTTCAAAAAAGCCCGTATTTTCAAGGAAAAATCGGCGTGACAGGATTTGAACCTGCGACTTCTACGTCCCGAACGTAGCGCTCTACCAAGCTGAGCCACACGCCGAAAATATGAAATTTTTACTTGCACCTTGACGTCCCGAACGTAGCGCTCTACCAAGCTGAGCCACACGCCGTTATAAAACAGCTATATCTGCGTAAAAAATCTTTTCTGATTCGGTGAAGAATCCGTACGGACTACTTTATCCGCAACAACTATGATAATACCTTATTTTGGGTATGATTGTCAAGTGGAAATTTATTTGGTTTCAGCGCATGCCTTGAACCTTCCCGGTATTTATGCTAAAATTCGGAACAGCGTATCAGAATCTTTCTAATGTAAAGAGTATGGAGTAAAACGCATAGGGAAATATCATAAAAATGACCTGAGACTGAATGGAGGGTTTGGATGGAATATACAGGGGAGAGAATAAGAGAACTTCTCATGGAGATGGCGGAGCCTGAGTATACAAAATTTTCAGGCGCGCTTCTGGGGCGGGAGGCGGTGATGCTGGGGGTGCGCCTCCCGAAAATACGGGAACTTGCAAAGAAAATTGCAAAGGCCGAAGGCAGGGAATATCTGGATAACATGTTACCTGATGAAAGCCCGGAAAAACAGGCAGAAACGAAAGTACAGGACGGTTGTAAGGAAGAGCAGAAAGGCTTTCCATATATGGAAGAGCTGATGCTGTACGGCATGGTGATCGGCAGCATGAAAGAAAGGCTGGAAATATTATTTCCCTACATAAAAAGATATGTTGACAGGATCGATAACTGGTCCCTTTGCGACAGTTTTTGCGCCGGCTTAAAGCAGACAAAAAAGCAGCCTGAGGCGATGCTGGAATTTTTGCAGCCGTATCTAAATTCGGACAGGGAGTTCGACCTGCGATTCGGTGTGGTGATGCTGATGGATTTTTATGTGGTGCCGGACTATATAGATGAACTGCTTAGGATCTTTGACGGTATTCATCATGAGGGATATTATGTAAAGATGGCGATAGCGTGGGCGCTCTCTGTCTGCCTTGTAAAGCAGTGGGAGAAAAGTTTTGCGTACATGTGTTCACCGGATAACCATCTGGATGAATTTACTTATGTAAAAACGGTGCAGAAGTGCCGGGAGAGCTTCCGGCTGACAAAGGAACAGAAAGAACTTTTGACGAAAGAGAAGGAAAAACATTTTGCAAAGCGGAAAGTACGGAATGTACAGGAGAAGTAATAGAGGGCGGAGGAAATAGAAAGATGTATACGATGGATCTGAAAACATTAAAACCGGATACGGACCTTTCGGCAGCAGCGACGGCAGTCCTGAAAAAGGGAGAGGGGCGCAGTTTAAAGGCGGGAGGGCTCTGGATTTATGATAATGAGATAGCTGAGGTGAAAGGGACCTGTGAAGACGGCGATATCATTTCCGTGGAAGATTTTGACGGCTATTTTATGGGCTATGGGTTTATCAACAGCGCCTCAAAGATCAGGATTCGTATGCTTTCGCGGAGAAAGGAAAACCGTATCACGCCGGCGTTTTTGAAAAAGCGTGTGCGGAATTGCTGGGAATACCGAAAAAGCGTAATTGATACGGAAAGCTGCCGCCTGATCTTTGGGGAAGCTGATTTTCTGCCGGGACTTGTGGTGGATAAGTTTTCGGATATACTTGTGGTGGAGTCTTTAGCGCTCGGGATCGACAGATTAAAACCTTTTCTGCTGGAGAGCCTGAGAGAGATACTGGAGGAAAACGGCATAAAGATTCGGGGCATCTATGAACGAAGCGATGCGAAAGTGCGGCTGCAGGAAGGAATGGAGCGGTTCAAGGGCTTTATAGGGGAGCCTTTTGAGACAAAGGTGGAAATCAGAGAAAACGGCGTCCGATATCAGGTAGATGTGAAAGAGGGGCAGAAAACAGGGTTCTTTCTGGATCAGAAGATCAACCGGGCGGCGATTCATAAACTCTGTCCCGGAAAAAGAGTGCTTGACTGTTTTACCCATACGGGTTCTTTTGCGCTGAATGCGGGTATAGCGGGGGCAAAATCCGTACTTGGCGTGGATGCCTCTGAGCTTGGCATAGCGCAGGCACGGGAAAATGCCAGACTCAATAACCTGGAGGATAAAGTGGAGTTTGTGTGTGCGGATGTGTTTGAGCTTCTGCCAAAGCTTGAAGAAGAGGGAGAGCGGTATGATGTAGTGATCCTGGATCCTCCCGCTTTTACAAAATCCAGACAGGCCACAAAGGGTGCGGTAAAGGGCTATCGGGAGATCAACCTGCGGGGAATGAAACTGGTGAGAGACGGGGGATTTCTTGTAACCTGTTCCTGTTCCCATTTTATGGAGGCGGAACTGTTTGCAAAGACAATCCGGGAAGCGGCAAAAGGTGCCCGCAAAAGGCTGCGCCAGGTAGAATTTCATACCCAGGCGCCGGACCATCCGATCCTCTGGGCGGCGGATGAGTCCTATTATCTGAAGTTTTATATTTTTCAGGTGTGCGGAGAATTATAGGTAAGGCAATCAGCCTTTTAACAATATTCATTACACGCTCTGATCACTATTTCGGCTTCCTCATCCGTCATCTCCGGAAACAGAGGCAGTGTGACGCAGTGGCGGGCAAGATGCTCCGCGTTCGGGCAGTCCCCCTCCTGATATCCCAGATCCGCATAGGCTTTTTGCAGATGGCAGGGTACGGGGTAATGTCTGTGGCATTCTATACCGCGCCTGCCCATATAAGATACGAAATGTTCGGGATCTTCTGCCGTGATCACAAACAGATGGAATACGGGTTCCGTATTTTCGGGATGAACCTGCATGGTTATGGCGGGATTTGTGATCTCTTTGTGGTAACGCCTGCCGATCGCCTGCCGGCGCATAGTCCATTGCGGCAGATATTTCAGGCTTATGCTGAGAACGGCTCCCTGCAACCCTTCCAGCCGGTAGTTATAGCCGATCACATCATGGTAGTAGCGGACTTTGCAGCCTTGGTTTTTGATCGTGGTTATCGTGTCAAAATATTCTTTTTTATGACAGGTCACACTGCCCCCTTCCCCGAAGGCGTAGAGATTTTTTCCGGGGTAAAAGCTGAAACATCCCAGCTCTCCAAGGCTGCCGACAGGCTTTCCTTCATAAAGTGCGCCGTGTGCCTGGGCGCAGTCCTCCACCACATAGAGTCCGTATTTGTCGGCAAGAGCTTTTACTTTGGCAAATTCAAAGGGCTGTCCGTAAAGATGTACACCGATTATCGCCTTTGTCCTGTCCGTGATCTTTTCTTCTATTTTGTCGGGATCGAGTTCCCAGGTGTCGGCGGTACAATCGACAAATACCGGTGTGGCGCCTGTGTAGGTAACGCCCCATGCCGTGGCGATAAAGGTGTTTGCCGGAACGATCACTTCATCGCCTCTGCCGATACCCAGCGCCATCATGGCGCAGTGCAGGGCGGAAGTACCGTTGTTGACGCCGGCGGCATAGGGCACACCGCAGAACCGGGCGAACTCCTCATCAAATTTGTCGGCAAAGCTGCCGCCGGAAAAAGCGGTTTCACGGCAGACCGCCTCTATGGCGTCCATATATTCCTGTTTATGTTTTTCATAATCTCTGGTCAGATCAATTCTTTTGAGCATATTTTTCCTCCTTTCTGCGTTGCTTTTTTCTCAGGCTGACTGGCCTGCGCAAGAACACTCGCGATTGAAAATTTTAATGTTCAATCTTTTCTCCTTTATTTCCGGGGCAGTGAGCCGGATGATTCCATGCGGAATTCGCGGTGCAGCCGTTTCATTTGGATCAGATAATTTTTTATGGTTTTCCATATTTTGACCGTGGTATTGTAATCCTCCTGCCATTCTACCGGCATATCATAGATACACATGCCCATGCGTTCCGCACGCAGCAGAAATTCTATGGTATAAAACCACCCGTTGTCATTGCCGCAGGCGGCAATCAGCTTTTCGGCAGCTTCTCTGCGCAGAAAAGTAAAACCGCAGACGGCATCGGTTGCTTTCATATGAAAGAATGCCTTTAACAGAATGATAAGCCCCATGGACGTGATCTTCCGATACCATTTCCGCCCCTTTGTGTCGGAGGCCTTGGAAAAACGGCTTCCGTTTACATACTGCAGTTTCGGATTCTCCTGAAAGAGGGAGACGGCCTGTCCGAGGTGTTTGATGTCTGTGGAGAGATCAATATCCATATAACCTACCAGGGCGCACTCATTTAAAGAGATTCCTCTGCGGAAAGCGACGCCGACACCCCGCTCACCGACACGTACGTAGGAAACCTCGGGATATTTTTCCGCAAGCTGCCTTCCGATGTCCGGTGTTTCGTCGTCTGAGCCATTGTCCAGAATGGTGATTTTACAGGGGATAGTGAGGTTTTTGCGCACGTAGGCAACGGTGCGGTCTATGCCGTTTTTGAGTCTCAGCCGTTCATTTAGTACCGGAAATAAAATGTTGATATCTGTTGTGGATTGTTCCATGAGTTCAGGAATCCTTTTCTGAATTTATTTGTCGGGTTACAATAAAACAGGTTACCGGGATACGATCTTCTCAATATCCGAGACAAGATACTGCTGTTGTTTAAAAATAAGATTCAGCATGACGGATAAATATTTTAAAATAATCGTAAGCAGGGCAAAGACACCGAAAAATCCCAGAGACAGAAAACTCATGGTGGAAAGCCAGCCTTCCACGGGTTTATTTTTGTTAAAGATGTCGGAGATGGTATACAGTCCCATACCTACGGATAAAAGCAAAAACGCGCCGGAGACAATCGTAGAGATCCGCTCCATCACATTGGTAAAATAGATAAAGGAGTCAAAGGCAAGAGAGGTGCGCTCCGAAGCTGCCGCACTGTGCTGCCTGCCCGTGCCCTGATGGATACTGTCATAACTGATCGTTGCCGCACAAAGTCCGCAGTTCCTGTAGACCGCTTTTCGGTAGGGAATATAATGTCCCATGGCTTTGATGCGGTTGATGGCGCGGCGGGATACCAGACGGAAGGTCTCAGGTCCGATCTTACCGCTGCCTCTGCTGGTCTTATTATAGAGGGCATAAAATATCCGGGAAGTAAAACGGAGTTTTCCGCGGCTGCTGGCCGATACGATGTCGTTTCCCTCAAGGAGTTTTTCATAGACGGATAAAATGATTGCGGGATCGTAATCCACAAGGATACTGTCAAATTCGTAGACAAAGTCACCGATGGCAAGATCACGCCCGGCGTTCATGGAACTCTCCAGTCCGTGGAAAAAACTCATATGGGCGACATTTACCATAATACCGATCTGATTTTTGCTGATATATTCCCGAAGGATATCCATAGTATTGTCGGTGCAGTCGTCATCCACACAGATCAGCTCATACTGTTCAAATTTTTTATCACATACCGGAAGCACCTGATCCAGAAAGTGTTTCAGACAGGCGCCGTTGTTGTGCAGGTATATGACCAGGGAAATAAATTTTTTATCTTTCATATTTTTCCTTATTTCTGCGTTGCTTTTGGATCAGGCTGCCTGGCCTGCGCATAAACGAGTTTGTGACAAGCAGCGCGCAGACACAAATCTCGCGATTGAAAATTTTAATTTTCAATCTTGCCTCTATTTTTACGAAAATGCGGTTTGATCACAGGTATTCGTCGAGATCATACACCGTGTTGATCTTGCCGGACAGTACACTGATGAAAGTGGGGGATGTACTCATGACACGGATTGCCGTGGGCCTGGAATCATCCACTTCCGAACTTTTTAAAATAGGCTTCATGGAATACAGGGATTCCACATAGGAATAAGCATATTCCGGTTTCAGGAATTTATCTGCAAGATGGGACATATAAGGCCAGGCGGAATCCGGTTTATGGATGCAGGTATTGCAGTTGCCCAGCTTCCCGGGAGAACAGCCCGTATACTCCGTTTCGATACCGCGCTGACAGCCGAAAGACGGTATTGACTCGTAGCTGGTCACATGCGGTGTGAAGGTTACGGAAGTCAGGGAATGGAGTCCTGTTTTTCCAAAGGGCATAATGGAAAAGAAAGGACCGTCCATAACGGTGATGCCGGTATCCTGTAAAAGCTGCGAGGGCCTGCAGAGTATAATCTCGCAGAGTTCATATTTGATATCAAAGAATGTTTTTTCAATACCGTCCGTTTTATGAATAATCTGGTTGACGGAGGCATAGGTGGCATTTAATACAAAGGGCGCATCGAAGGTTTTTTTATCTTCAAGAGTAATCCGAAAAATGCATCCGTCTTTTTCGATTTTATGCAGCCTGACACCAAAGAGCATTTCGGCATTTTGGTTTTCCTTTAATCTGTCTTCATAATATGCCTGAAGTATTTTTGCGTCATAGGTGTATTCTTCCGTCAGAAAGGCACCGTCACACATACCGGGATTAAAGTATCTTCCGGGTGAAGTTTCCAGACATTTGATGCCTGCCGCGGCGCAGAATTCCTGAAACTGCTTTGCATTGGTCCAGGAGAACTTTTCTGATGTGGCGTAGATCTGGTCAAACCGGTCGTGGATACAAAAACCGAAATCTTCATAAAACCGTCGAAAATAGCCGGCGGATTTTATCGCGGTGGTAAGGCTTCTGGGATAGTGATAGCCCATATGGACTCTCGCCTGATTAATATAGGTAGCCCTTTGGAAAGGGGCATTGTCATATTCGAGAACAAGGACGCGCTCACCTTTTCGGACACAAAAATCAGCGGCATATAAGCCGTAAAGTCCTGCGCCGATAATGATCTTATCATAGTGCTGTGCCATAGAGGGTGGTCCTTTCCTGAAACAGTATGTTCAGTATAGCGCTTTTGATTTGGGATTGCAAGAGGGTGTTGTCGGGGTGATGTCGCTGAAGTCCAAGGCGGGGGGCGGACAAAGTGATTGCGGGAGAGGGGGGAGGAGTGCTATAATAAAAGACAATGGAATTTGAGTAACTGAAAAATTATTTTATATAGAGAGGAACCGGTTATGCGCTTAAACAGTATGTGTATCAGTTGTCTTGTGGGGAAGCAGGAGAGGAAGATTTCGGGGTTTTCCGATGAGGATAAGAAAACGGCTTATATGAAGGAGATCACGAAAATCATCGGAGAGAGTGATGATGAGGCCAGTTCGCCCTATCTGGGGTATTTGTTTAACCAGGTGTATCAGCGGTATTTCGGGGCGTTAAAGGATTACACGGAAATTAAGAAGGAGTATAATGCTTTTGTGCTGGGGATGGAGGGTGCGCTGTATGATGAGATTTTGAAGGCGGAAGATCCGCTGGCGCAGGCGATCATTTATGCACGTATCGGAAATTACATTGACTTCGGGGCTCTGCAGCATGTGGAGAAGGAGGTATTTCTGGAACTGTTCCGGGATGAGGGGAAGAACCGGCTGGATGGTTCCGTCTATGAGAGTTTTCTGAGAGACTGCGGGAGCGGGAAGAGATTTTTACTGCTGACGGACAACTGCGGGGAAGTTGTTCTGGATAAGCTGTTTATTAAGGAACTGGAAAAGCGTTTTCCCCATCTGGATATCTGTGTTATGGTGCGGGGGGAGGAAGTATTGAATGACGCCACGATGGTGGATGCCAAAGAGGTGGGGCTCTGCGATGCGGCTAAGGTGATACATAACGGAAACGGCATAGCGGGTACGATAGAAAACATGCTGCATGGAGAGGCGAAGGAAGCGCTGGAGCAGGCGGACGTCATTCTGGCAAAAGGACAGGCAAACTTTGAGACGCTGCATGGCTGCGGCAGAAATATCTACTATTCGTTTTTATGTAAATGCGACTGGTTTGCCGGACGGTTTCAGGTAGAGAAAAATACAGGTATGTTTATCAGGGAAAGGTAAAAGAAAGGCGGGAAGAGACATGTTTATTATCTGGGGATTCAGAGATTTGGAGAAGGAGTTGGGAACGGTGGGGTATCTGCACTGCAACAGATGCAATAACGACAGCAACTGGCGGCTTCAGAAGAGGACTTCCTGGTTTACACTGTTTTTTATCCCGGTGATCCCCTACAGGACCGTATATTATGTATACTGCCCGATTTGCCATTGGGCAACAAAGGTGCCGAAGGAAGAGGCAAAGCGCATCATGGAAAATAATGCAGGCCGGGGAGCAGGCTGAAACAGGCGTTAACGGATGGATTCCGTGATAAAATTTTGATTCGGTGTATGGACAAATGGCAGAGGTTGTACTAAGATTAAAAAAATAATATGTTACCGGAGGAGGAGGAGAGGATTATGGAAAAAAAGCAGCTTGACTGGTCGAACCTTGGTTTTGCTTATATGGAGGCGGACGCAAGATTTGTTTCCCATTATAAAGACGGGGCGTGGGATGAAGGCGCAATCGTTGCGGATGCCAATATTGTTTTAAATGAATGTGCCGGCGTGTTTCAGTATGCCCAGACGATTTTTGAAGGGCTCAAGGCTTATACGACGGAAGACGGGCATATCGTGTGCTTCCGCCCGGACCTGAACGCGGCGAGAATGGCAGATTCGGCGAGAAGGCTGGAGATGCCCGTATTTCCGGAGGAGAGGTTTGTGGATGCCGTTGTGCAGGTGGTAAAAGAGAATGCGGCGTATGTTCCGCCTTTCGGCTCGGGGGCAACCCTGTATATCCGCCCCTATATGATGGGAACGAATCCGGTTATCGGTGTAAAGCCCGCGGATGAGTATATGTTCCGGATTTTTGTGACGCCGGTAGGTCCTTACTTTAAGGGCGGCGCAAAACCCCTGACAATCAAGGTGAGCGATTTTGACAGAGCGGCGCCCAACGGCACGGGGCATATTAAGGCAGGGCTGAATTACGCCATGAGCCTGCATGCGATCGTAACGGCACATGCGGAAGGCTTTGCCGAGAATATGTATCTTGATCCTCAGACCAGAACAAAGGTGGAGGAGACAGGCGGCGCGAACTTTATTTTTATCACAAAGGACAATAAGCTGGTGACGCCGAAGTCGGAGAGTATCCTTCCTTCCATCACAAGGCGTTCGCTTGTATATGTTGCACAGCACTATCTGGATATGGAAGTGGAAGAGAGAGAGGTGCTGTTTGAGGAAGTAAAAGACTTTGCGGAATGCGGGCTTTGCGCTCCGCCTGCCGTGATTTCTCCGGTGGGCAGGATCGTAGACCACGGAAAGGAAATCAATCTGCCCAGCGGTATGGAAGAGATGGGACCTGTCACAAAGAAACTGTATGATACGCTGACAGGGATTCAGATGGGCAAGATAGAGGCGCCCAAGGGCTGGATCAGGGCGATACTTTAAGGTGCGGGTATGGATGAACAGGAAAGAATGATAGAGGAAGTATTACGGCATCTGGACAGTGAGATGGAAATGGGAGCCTGGAGGATGAGTGTGAATTTCAACGAACTGCAGGAGGAAGAGAAGCTGATAGACCATAAATGCTGCCATGTATACGGAAGGCCCGCAAATGAGACAGTGGGGCTGCTTGATATGTATTCGGACTCATCGATGGAAAATTAGAGTTCTTTTTTCAAGGTCCCGGGCGTAGTCTGAAACATCCGGTAATAGGAGCGGGTGAAGGTGGAATAGTGCTGAAATCCGGAGGAATAGCATGCGTCTGTTAATGACATACCGTGACGGATCTTTTCCCTCGCCCAGAAGAGGCGTTTCGCGTTGACATATTTTCCGATGCTGCAGCCGGTCTCCTGTTTAAAGATCTGCATCAGGTAGCGGCGGCTGATAAAGAATTTTCCGGAAAGTGTCTCTATGGAAAGGTCGTCGTCTAAATGTTCGTTGATATAGTGGAGGATTTCTGTGATCTTCCGGTTGGTGGTGCCGGTCTCGATATAGCCGAAGGAATCGGTTAAAAAACATCTGTTGAGCTGTATCAGAAACTGGACGAGAAGGGTACTGGCGTATAATTCCGCAGCGTATTCCTGATCATGGATGGATGCCTCAAGTCTTTTGATTGATTTAAAAAGTATATCTATAGAAGAAGAGGAAGTGCGCAGCACCGGCAGGGGCTGCGCTGTTTCTTTCTGTTTTTGAAAACAGGTTTCGAGAGAGTAATCCTGTCCGGCATAAAGAGTCAGAAACTCGGATGAGACATAGAGAATAACCCGCTCATATGGGGAAGCTGAACGGATGATCGGCCTATGGACATCGCCGGCACCGATCAGGACGATATCCCGGGGTTCAAGGCGGTAGGTGATGCCTTCTATAAAATAGTCCACATCGCCGGAATAGAAAAGCAGAATTTTAAAGAAATCATGGTAATGGCAGTCATAGCTTTTCATTTTATGGTCTGTCAGGTGAAACAGCTTAAAGGGACTGTGCAGATATCCTGTTTTTTCATAATCCGTTTTTTTCATCAAAGTTTCCTTAAGAAAACTCCCGGTACAGGAGATACCTGCATCGGGAGTTTTCTTTTTGGTTGAAAATTGTTTATTCCCGCGGGCAACGAACCGGGTAACCGTGTATGCACGGATATTCGGCGATCGCCGCGAGGTTGTTGACTATGTAGGATTGACTACATTGTGGCAGCAACAAGCATAATACCCATTACGCCAAGGCCAACTAAAATAAGCGTCAATACAGCAGAGATAATAACTTTCAGTGCGGTATTCATCTTGCTTCTGATAGCGACGCCTGTAACAATTACGGCAAGTAAAGCCCAAAGCCAGCCCACACCCATTAAAATGGAGGCAAAATCCAACACGATAAAGATCCATCCCCATGCAGGAATCTTCTGATATTCCCAGGGCTGTCCTGTAGCACAGTCCGTACCGTTGTATGCCAGTACGGGGGAAGTCATAGACTGAACAAATAATGTTGCAGTTCTGTTGCCAAGCGGAATTGTGTATTCCGTATCAAGGAAATGCGTCTTTTTTGCAAATCTGTTCAATCTTTCCGGAGCGCCGCCGTTGATGCTTACTTTGCTGCCTTTCAGATCAACTGAAAAAGTGCCTTCGTCTGTTGTAACAGACCATGATTTCTTTGCCATTTAGAGTCTCCCTCTCTTTCCGTATATTCAGGCAAAAGCCGGGCTTTTGCCGATCACTAATAAATGTATCACTTTAGTGTAAAAATGTCCAGTGGGGGGATGAAAAAACAGAGTTGTTTTAAAAAAAATACAAAAAAAACACCGTCCCCACAACGTAAGTTACAGAAACAGTGCTTCGTGGGCCATCAGGGACTCGAACCCTGGACAAATAGATTAAGAGTCTACTGCTCTACCAACTGAGCTAATGGCCCGTACCGTATGAAAGGTTATAATTTACAACGCAAGAATGATTATAGTATAATGTTTTTAAGAATGCAAGTGTTTTTTTACAAATTTTTCAAAAAAAATTGCGGCAGGGCTGCCGCAGGGACAGATGGGAGCAAAATATGATTTTTGAGAGCCATGCGCATTATGATGATGAAGCATTTCATGGGGACAGGGATGAACTGCTGGCAAAGCTGGAGGAGAACGGCATAGATACGGTGATAAATGTATCTTCCGACCTCTCTTCCGTGGAGGCGACGTTGGAACTGGCAAAAAAGTATCCCTTTATTTATGCGGCGGTGGGAATACATCCCAGTGATTCGGGGGAACTGAACGAAGAGAACTTTGCCTGGCTGAAAGAGCGGTGCTTTGCGGAGAAGGTTGTGGCAGTCGGAGAGATCGGCCTGGACTATTACTGGGACAACGTGGAGAAGGACATACAGAAGAAATGGTTTGCAAGACAGCTTGCGCTGGCGAACGAAGTGAATCTTCCGGTGATTATCCATTCACGGGATGCGGCCAGGGATACGCTGGATATCATGCGGACGGAAAAGCCCGTACAAAGGCGGGGGGTTATTCACTGTTTCTCCTATACAAAAGAGAGCGCCCGGGAATTTTTGGAGATGGGATATCTGATCGGTGTGGGAGGCGTCGTTACTTTTCAGAATGCGAGGAAACTGCGGGAATGTGTGGAATATCTGCCGCTGGAGTCCATTTTACTCGAGACCGACAGTCCCTACCTTTCACCGGTTCCCTTTCGGGGTAAAAGGAACAGTTCTCTGAATCTGCCCTATGTTGTGGCGGAGATTGCAAGGATCAGGGGGATATCCGAAGAAGAAGTGGCAAAGGTCACGGGGAGAAATGCAAGAAGGCTGTTTATGAATGAATGCTCCGCGTAAAAGGAACGGGAGGTTCAGGGAATAAAGAAAAAAGAAGGATGACGAAATATGGCGACATTGGGAATACCACAAAATACAATTGCAATACTGCAGAAATATCAGTTTCATTTTCAGAAAAAATACGGACAGAATTTTCTGATCGACACATCCGTTCTGGAGCGGATTATGAAAGCGGCGCAGATCGGGCCGGAGGACTGTGTATTGGAGATCGGACCGGGAATCGGCACCATGACACAGTATCTGGCGGAAACCGCCGGAAAGGTGGTGGCGGTAGAGATCGATAAAGCGCTGATACCGATTCTGGAAGAAACCCTTGCCCCTTATGAAAATGTCACCGTTTTGCAGGGCGATATTTTAAAGGTGGATATCGGAGAACTGGCAAAAGAGTACAATGGCGGAAAACCCCTGAAAGTGGCGGCAAACCTGCCCTATTATATCACCACACCCATTATTATGGGTTTGTTTGAAAAGAATGTGCCGGTATCCGGCATTACGGTTATGGTACAGAAAGAGGTGGCGGAACGAATGCAGGCAAAACCCGGCACAAAAGATTACGGCGCTCTTTCCCTTGCGGTACAGTATTACTCCGAGCCGCAGATCGCAGCGAATGTTCCGCCTAACTGTTTTATGCCAAGGCCCGCCGTGGGAAGCGCCGTGATACATTTAAAACGCCGCGGGAATCCGCCGGCGGAAGTAAAAGACGAAAGGTTTATGTTCGATTTGATCCGCGCGGCTTTCAACCAGCGCCGAAAAATGCTTCCCAACGCCCTGATGGGCGGGGGCATACCGCAGTTGACAAAGGAAAACGTCATAAAAGCCCTGGAAAAACTGGATATTCCGGAAACGATCAGGGGAGAGAGGCTCTCTTTGTATGAATTTGCGGAACTGTCCAATATATTGTGTTCTTTATGAATCGTTTGCGGAGTGGTTAATTGTATATATCGCTTTGACTTATAACATATCCTATGATAAACTTAAAACTTAGGAAATAGTCGATTTTTGCAGTAATCTGTTATGGGATATTTTTGAGGTGAGTACCTTTGGATAAACAGGAATACAAGATAAGGTCAGAGGAAATCAGGACTTTAGTAGAAGAGAAGAATTATCGGGAAGCTGCCGATATTGCCGATACGATCGACTGGCGGAGGGTGAAGAGCGTAAAGATGCTCTGTACCATCAGTGATATCTATAAGATGGTCCGCCGCTATGAAGACAGTAAGACTATTCTGGAGATGGCGTATGAGAAGCGTCCCGGAAGCAGGATGATCGTATTTGCGCTGACGGAGTTGTGCCTGAAGCTGGGCGATGTGGTAAATGCCTGGGAATACTATAAAGAATTCTGCCAGGTTGCGCCGGATGACAGCCGGAAATACATACTGCTGTACAAAGTGTATGCGGCGCAGGAAGTCAGCCTGGAAGAGCAGATAAAAGTGCTGGAAAAGCTGAAAGAGGAAGAATATATAGACAGATGGGTTTATGAGCTTGCCTATCTGTATCACAAGATCGGTTTTGGTACGAAATGCGTGGAAGAGTGCGACGAGATGATCCTCTGGCTGGGCGAGGGCAGATATGTCCGCAAGGCGATGGAGTTGAAAATGCTTCATGAGCCCCTGACACCGAAGCAGCAGGCTGTCTATAACGGCGAGAAGCGATTCGAGATAGAACAGGGCGATACCCAGGTTATCCCGAATCTGGATGCGGCAATGGTGAAGGAAAATGAGGGAAGGCTTGTCTCGGAGGCGCCGACGGTAAGGCTGCCCGTGGAGGATCTTGCGGATATCCAGGTAAAGATTCTGGATGACAGTCCTTATAATACGATGAACCTCCAGAAGGAGCTGGCGGCGGATATGAAGCGGCTGATGGAGGGGGAGAATCAGGAGCCTATATGGGAAGGGACAGAACCCCTCTGGCAGGATAGTCAAAATGATGATTTTGTCTATGGACAGGAGGCGGAAGAAGGCGTATCTTATTATCAGGAGGATGTATCGGAGGAAGTTCTTGAAGCGGAGGATACGGAGGCGCTTTTTGATGGAGACGAGGAAGAAACCATAAACGATACCGGTGAAATATTTATTCAGGATACACCGGAAGAAGAGGAAGAGGCTGAGACGGATCATGTTATGAGCAGCCTGATGGCGCCCATGCTGGAGGAGACACAGGAGATCCCTCCCGTACCGGATATGGAAGAAGTGTTTTTTGAAGATCCGAATACGGTGGATATGTCCGGGATGATGTCACATCCGGAGATCAGAGAGGCGGCAGGGGACGTAGAAATAGAAGAGGTTGTGATACCGGAGGAAGAGCCAGAAGCAGAGAGTGTAAAGAGTGCCGTCTATGAAGAGGAAAGTTCCGTATCCGGCGTAAGCAAAGTGATCGTGCCTGCCGATCCGGGACAGGGGGTTTTAAGAACCCCAGGGGGCACGATGCAGCCGGCAGATTTTGCGGTACAAAAAACTGGTTTTGACGATATGCTGTCTCAGGAGGCG
>OFEY01000870.1_pt1 | contig 22703 bp, 25 predicted proteins | sample 1521251 | NCBI WGS metagenome assembly OFEY01 (sample SAMEA3504100, study PRJEB24116) | mouse gut metagenome | biome: mouse gut; feature: mouse-associated habitat; material: faeces | place: Denmark | collected 2011
GACCTTGGTTTTGTAATCTGAAGCGACCTAATTCTATAATGGAGTGAATAAACTATTGTTGACTGAAAAAAAATTATATAAAAGAATCCGACCGCCATATTTACCAATATGGTATACAAATGATGCTGGAAACAGGGTTTTCTTTTATAACAAGCATGATAATATGCTGTTTGTGGGGAAAAATCATCGAAGGCATCCTGTTTTTTGCAGTATTTATTCCACTAAGGTCTTTTCTGGGCGGCTTTCACCTGAAAAGCTACGGGGCATGTTATCTTTTCTCATGTTTTACCTTTATTCTTATACTGGGATTGAGCTGCATGGCACCTCCCGCCTATGTTTCCTGGTTTATCTTATGCCTGTCTCAGGCAGAAATAATACGAGGCGCCCATAAAGAAAAACTGCGCAATGAAGAAGGAAAACACTTTTACCCTAAAATTTGTCTGATTGCTCTGTTTATTGTAATCGCGGCTGTTGTGCTCAGTGTCTCAGGCGACTTATCAAAGCTGTTTCTAATCGCTGATACATGCCTTCTTGCCGCGCTCTCGAAGCTATCAGAAAAAATCTCCCGGTGCTAGTACATGCCCACCCCCGCATATATTGTAAGGACTTACTCTCTCAGGAGTTCTTATGCGCATCCTATCAAAAATCCGTAACCCTTTCACCGGCAAGATAACCGGCAAAAAACTTTTTCTGACATTGTCCTTTGGCTGCCTGCTTTTTCTCGCCGGCTTTTTAACTGTTCTTCTTCCTCAAAAAGCGCCCTCTCTTTTTGCTGACGCTTCCTACAACAGACTGTGCCGGGAGATCTTCCGAAGTGAACTCTCCGGCAATACATTAACGCTCCACTATACGCTCAAGAACCCCGCAGACTACGGCATTTATGAGGATGAAGCCCTCCTCCCGGTATATTCCGCTGAAAATCAGGCGCTCTCAAAAGCCGCTCTCACCGACTGGCTCGAGCAGCTTTCCGCCATCGATCCGGAAAACCTCTCTCCGGAAAACCGGTATGGCTACGCCCTGCTCACCCGCTATATAACCTTACAGCAGTCCCTCTCCGCCTATACCTGTTACGAAGAGCCGCTCTCTCCCAACAACGGTATGCAGCAGACGCTCCCTGTCCTTTTCTCCGAATATCGTTTCCAGCGTCGAAAGGACATTGATGATTACTTATCCCTCCTCTCCCAGACCGGCGGCTATTTTCAGGGACTTCTTGCCTATGAGCGCGAAAAAGCGGATGCCGGACTCTTTATGCCCGCAGCCAGCAGCAAAACCCTTGTACAGCACTGTGAAACCTTTCTGACGGAAGATGCCATAAACAGCGGTACTCATTTTCTTGTGGATTCCTTTGCTGCCCGCCTTATGGAATTTCAGAAAGAATATCCCGAACTTCTCAGTGAAGAAGATTTTGATGTTTATTATCAGGAAAATATCCGAATTTTGAAAGAGAATGTGATGCCCGCTTACCAGCAGCTGGCAAAAGAAATGACAGAGCTGTCAGAAAACGTCACCAAAAAAGAGAAACCTTCAAAAGCTTCTCCGGACACTGCCCGCACTGCGGAAAAACAGCGCTATTATACGTTGCTGATCCAAAAATCCACCGGCTCCTACCGCCCTGTGGAAGAGATTCAGGAAATGCTCTATGCTCAGTTTGACACCCTGCGCCTTTCACTGACACAGCGCAGAAAACAGACGCCTTCCGCAGCTTCCCGGCATACGCATCCCCTTTCCGTGGAAGATATCCTGGCCTTTTTACAGCAGGATATGCAAAAGGACTTCCCCCCTCTGCTCTCCGGCTCCTCCTCCCGGTCAGAGGGTATCCTGAAAAAACAGCTTCCTCCCATCTCCTGCGACATTAAATATATCTCCAAAAGCCTGTCCGCCTCCAGCGCGCCGGCATTTTATTTAACGCCCCAGATGGACGCCTTCCATAAAAATGTAATCTACATCAATCCGGATTCTTCTCTGGAAGGAACCGCCCTCTTTACCACCCTTGCCCATGAAGCATTTCCCGGGCATCTCTATCAGACCGTCTATGCAAGGGAGAGCGGCATTGCCGACAGAAAAAATCCGCTCCGCGGCATTCTCGACTATCCCGGCTATGCGGAGGGCTGGGCACTTTATGCGGAGCTGGGCGCCTACGACTACGCCGCAAACTATTATACCGCGGACACGGAAATCCTGAAAACCTCCCGGTCACTCGAACTCTGTCTCTGCGCCCTTTTAGACCTTCATATTCATTATTACGGCTTCACTTTGTCCCAGACGGAAACACTGCTGGCGATGTTCGGCATTCCCAAAGAAGCCGCCCAGGACATTTATGCCTACATCGAACAGGAGCCGGCAAATTACCTGAAATACTATCTCAGCTACCTTGAGATCCTTTCTTTAAAGGAAGAAGCCGCGCAGCTCTGGGGAGAAGAGTATTCCGACTACCGCTTCCATCAGTTTTATCTGGACGCCGGACCATCGGACTTTTTATCTCTGGATGAGAGATTGCAGAACACCAGATAGCACCTGCCACACACCGTCTGACCGCGGGCGTCCTCCCGCACAGGCATTGCCCCCACGGATACCGCAGCCTACAGATACCATGCCATCGCCATGCTCACCGCGATACCCACACCGGTCGCCAGGAGACCCCCGGGCAGCGTCCACCTTGTCTTTTTCACCTTCGCCGCCATATAATATACGCTCATCGTATAAAAACAGGTTTCCGTACAGCTCATCATGATTGAAGTCAGAAGTCCTGTACGGGAATCCGGTCCGTACTGCTCAAAAATATCGAGCACCAGCCCCGTCGCCGCAGACGAAGAAAACATCTTGATAAATACAAGCGGCACAAACTCCGCGCCGATTCCCATTTTTTCCGTCAGTCCGCCGAAAACGCTCCCCAGCATCTCAAGAAACCCCGACGCCCTGAGCACTCCTACCGCGATCATCAGTCCCACCAGGGTAGGCAGCACCGTTACAACGGTTTTCAGCCCGTCCATCGCTCCCTTCACAAAAGCATCATATACATCCGTCTTATTCAGCACTCCGTTTAATACAATATAAAATATCAACGCCGGGATAATAATTACCGAAAGCCGCATCAACATCCGCTTTTCCTCCCGTACCTCAGTTTGATATAGATGATGCCGGCCAGCGTAGAACAGCAGGTTGCTAAAATTGCCGGCAGGATAATCCCGGAAGGATTCAGGGAACCGTATTTACTTCGATAAACGATCATATTGACCGGAATAAGCTGCAAAGACGAAATATTCAGAATCAGGAAGCCGCACATGGCATCGCTTGCCGCCCTCCCTCCCTTTTTCTCTCCATCCCCTTTATCATATCCCGGTGTGCCTCTCTCCTCCTCCAGCTTTGCCAGTTCTTCCATCGCCTTAAGCCCCGCAGGCGTACATGCCCAACCCAGCCCTAAAATATTCGCCACCAGATTTGTCGCAATAAATCCTCTGGCCGGATGGCCTGCCGGCACGTCAGGAAACAGAAAACTGATAAACGGCTGCAATTTCGCCGTAAACTTATCAATCAGCCCTGCCTGTCCCGCGATCTCCATCAGCCCCACCCAGAGCGCCATCGCCCCCGCCATCGTAATACAAAGTGTCACCGCCGATTCCGCATACTCCAGACAGGCATTGCTCACCGCCTCCATATTTCCGGTAAACAGCGCATAAAGAATCCCGACCAGAAGCATCCCTGCCCAAATATAATTCAGCATATATCTTCCCCCTCAAAGTCTTGTCTCTATATCTTTATGCGCCTGTCCGCGAAAAATTACTTTCCATTTATTCATCTTCCTCCGGAGAAAGCTGATCCTGTGCCGGAAGCAAACTCTGATCATAAACCGTCCCCCTGCTTTCATAAAGCTTCGCCCATTTTAAAGTACTCTTAGAAGTACTTTTTTTATTATAAAAAGTAAGCATTGCCTCTGCATATCCCATGGATCCGGCTTTACGTTCTTTCGCTGTACGACTGATTTCTCTGGGTGAAAAACGGCCTACCTTCTCCACGAACATATCATCCTTCAGGGCGTCTTCATAGGCAGCAACCAAATGTGCAATTCCCCGAAGAATATTACTGGTCAGTGAATCTGCCTCCCCTTCCCATGTAGCAATACACAATCTGAGGCATCGCTGCAAAATGTCATAACCATATTTGCGATATAAATTCTCCAGTGTTGCAACGCAGCAGATACAGCCCGGCCTGCTGTTTCCGCATATTCGCAAGTCAAAGGATTCTACCAGAGCTTTGATGATCAGCTGCTCATCATTCCCGGCTTCAATATTTGCCGCAAAAATTTCATAGGGCAACAGTTTTTTGACGAACCTCTGTTGATTGGCAAATATATCCGCCTCCTGTTCGTACTCCAACTCATCATAGACCATGCACCATACCGGTGTGTCACGGGTTCCCGAAACAAGCGCCACAATCTCAATCGTGTGCTGTCCGTTAAATACATAATTTATGCCCTGCCGACGACTGACCTTTACCGGATTTATCTGACAAAGATTAAAATGTTCCGCCGCTCTGCGAATATGATCCTGAGAAAGATGTCTCTGATAATCCTGATTGGAAACCAGATTCTTAATTGGAATCTGTTCAAAATGAACATCCGGCACATATGGATTTCTTTCCATGTCAGTGAACCTCCTTTAAAGCAAGCAGCATAATCTGTGCCGCCTGTTGCAATCGATGCAGTTCCTGCTCCAGTTGATTTTTTCCTTCTAAAGTAAGCAGCGAAAATTTTGCCACGGAACGTGTACGATTAATAGAACTGATCCATGACGGGATCGTCAATGCAAGGCTGTTAATCTCCGCATCCGGGTCAAAAGCCGGCATATCTTTTATACTGGTATTCTTCATTATTTTTTTCTCCACCGAAGCCGGCTTTTTCTCCTTGATTCTTCCTGGCATTGTCAGTAATTTTACTATTTCTTTCTCCGTCTTTCCATGACATTCCATAACCCTCTCCATCGAAACTTTCATTTTACCCGCAAGAATCAGACTGACCAATTCCGGTTTTATTGATGCAATATAATCCATGGAACAGGCATATATCGAATACCTCGTGACAGAACATCTATTCAGCTGATATTCTCTGGCAAGCTTCTCTCTTGTTCTGCCGGCACTGCTCTCATAAAGATTCCGGCCTTTGGAAAGTTCTCTTCTGACACGCTCCTTAAACTGATCGGTACCGGCAGCATTGTGCGCCCCAATGATTATATCCGCATTATATCGCTTTCCTATCAGATATCGTCGCTGGTTCTCAGGCAGAAACCTGCTGCGCAGTTCTTCCTGGCAAGTACCTGATATAACCTCCTCCCTGACTCGAAAACTTATATTTTTAATTTCAAAGTTGATACCATTGGCTTTGCATATCTCATATTGCTCAAATCCCCGGATAATATAACCATACCAGACTACCACAGGCTGACGGCATCCCTCCTGTAAAATCCTTTGCTCCAATGCAGCATATTCCTTCTGGCTATACGGAAAAATCAAACGCCGAAATTCCTCATCTATTTTCAGAGTACAACCACATTCTTCTGTCATATTATCACTTCCTCCCTATTTCTTCCGCACAGGACATATCAAATTGAACTAACTGCCCCTCTGAAATACAGACACCATACAGACGATACTTCCCTCCGGTTTTCCAGGTCTGGCAAATATTACCAAGCTGGCTGATCAGTATTTTACTGTATAGCTCACAGGATTTGCTTTCTGCAATTCTGTCCCAGCGTATCGCATTCGCCGTTTTCAGCTTTCGACTTGGCAAAATAGCAAGTGTCAGTGTCTCCGGATTGACAAGAAGCTGAATATATTCCGGATCTCCTAATAAATGGAGCGTACTTCTGTGAATCCGAATCCTTCCATTTTTGCCGTCGATAACAATCATCGGCATATTCAGGCTATTGTTTTCCATCCATTATCACCCCTTTTCATGACTGTAAACATCTTTTATTCCAAATACTGTGTAACCGTCAAAAATATTAATCTGTAGCTGCCTGCGATGCTCTTCCACCGGCAGGCCAAACTGATTTTGCCATTCCGAAGGGAATATCGGTGTACGGCTGATTCTTTCTTTCCCTCCTTCCTGCCGGACACGTTGATATATTTCTGTCGCTGTCAAATCAAAAATATAAAGCTGCTCACAGTTTGTGGTGATCAGTTTCCCGATCAGTTTATAGCGATATTTTGTATTCCACTGCATCATCTCTGCCAGTTTTGCATAAAAAATTCTGCATGTAATTTGCTTCGGCCTGCGTTTGCCCGTATTGCTGCACCACCGGAAAGAATCTTTTTCATCTTCTCCGCAGGGACGTACTACCAGTTTTTTTGTCTGCTGATTAATCAGTATCTGGATATACTCCACTGTTGGCATTCGGTTCAGACAAGCCGTATTCACATAAACTCTGTTGCCATTAAACGTTATAGACGGCTCGAAAGTATGGGCAAAGAATTCCCCGCGAACAACCTGATAGCCATCATAACTGAAATTATCTTCCTCTGTCATTTTCTCTGCTGTTCCCATGAATCAATCCTCCTTTTGCAATTCTCTCAGAATCTGGCTTATGTTTTGTTCAATATGCTCTTTGGCGCGGGGCTGCGGTTCATTACCATAATATGGTTTTCCCTGCACTGTCATATTCCACAAACCGCCATTATCTATACTGCTGCTGAATGATCCCCGTGTATGTTGGTAAAACTCATTGCCGAAACTCCGTGCCCAGAGCAAAGGATAGGCAACTATCTTGCCGCGATAGCCGGACATATTTACAGGTGTAAACTCAAACTCCAAAAGATTATTATCCTCACAAAACTTCTGAACCTTTTCTTCGGGTATGAGCACTTCCGTTTCATACAAATCAAACAGTAAAACCGTTTCATTGTTTTTCTGACGACGTATTCCGGTAATTCGATAACGATATTCCACATTCCATCCAAACAATTCAAATAATGTTGGCAGAAACGCAGCTCCTGTAATTATTTTAGGGCGAAATTTCACATCGGCAGCAGTTGCCCATTTTATAGAAGTTCTAATTTCTCTCCTGCTTGGACGAACTGCCATCTGATGCCTCCATGGATGAACCAACAACTCCACATATGGGACACTATCCAGCTTTTGCAGGGCATCCATTCCAAATTTCATTCCATTTACGGAAATTGTGACACTAATCTTTGATACGGAATCAAAAAACTCTGCCCGGGCAATTTCATAACCCCTGAGGTCCGGCTCTCCATTTTGCGGACTGACCACAATGTCATTTACAAAATCATCCGCGTTGCTTTCCATCTTTTCAGATGCCATTTTATAATCTCCCGCTGTAAAAGACGCCCACCTTGGATTGACGATAACAAACCCCTTCAACGCCCCATCCGGAATTACATGCAGCTCCGGTATCCCATTTCCGCCATATTTTGCATTGCTGATTTTCCTTTGTACCGCAACAAAGTCCTCAGGCGCAATGATTGCTTCATGATGGTTAACCTGCCTGTATTGATTACGGTCTCCGCAATTTTTACGCGCTTTATGGTCAAGATAGTTTGGTGTAAAAGTTTTATGTGCCAGCACCTCTCCGCAATGCCGTTCATTCTGCAAAACACCTAATACCGAATTACTGCTCCAGATTTTGTTTCCCCTTTTTGTTGGACGTTCCATCTCAGTCAGTAAATCGGCTATCTTCCGTGTTGAATATCCATACAGGTACATAAAAAAAATCAAACGAACAGTCTTTGCTTCTTCCTCATTAATAACCAGATTACCATCTTTATCCTGATCATAGCCAAGTAAAGGAGGCGTCATAAAAATTCCATGGGAAAAACGCATTTCATAGGATAAGTTCATACTGGAACTTTTTACATGAGATTCTTCCTGTGCCATAGCCGCAGTAAAAGAAAGACTTACTTCTGACTTTGTGTTCAGCGTAAAAATCTGCTCATTTTCAAAGAGTACACCTACGGAAGGCGTCTGTTGTTTCAGCTTATTCACAATCCCTATACAGTCCACAATATTGCGCGCAAACCGGGAAACACTTTTGGTAATGATCATATCGATCCTGCCTTTCGCACAATCATCGATCATCTGTTTGAAGGAATCTCTATGTCGCAGTGAAGTCCCACTGATCCCTTCATCCGCATAAATATGTATCAGCTCCCAGTTCGGATGACGGCTTACATAATCCTCATAATAGTTTTTCTGCAGTTCATAAGATGAAGTCTGGCGTGGATCATCTGTAGAGACACGGACATAAACCGCCACCCTTCTATATATATTGTCATCATATAGATCCTCAGTCGGTTTTGCGGGAATGACCTCCAATAATTCAGGATCAATACCCTGATAACGTGTTCTTATCTTCATTTTTTTAATGTCTGTACTGCTGCCATAAAATTCTGCGTCCTTCATACACTTCACCTCTTACACTAAAGTCCTGCATCCCCATTCTCCAAATAGCTAATGACATATCTAAGTTAATTTTATAAAATAAAACCCGGTAATTCCATGTACCGGTGGTCAAAAAAATTGACCGCCAAACCAATTAAAGTTCACAGGAGTCCTCCAAATGAAAATTGATTACAACGCTATTGGTCTGCGGATCAGAAAATTACGTATGCAAAAATACTGGACACAGGAAAAACTGGCGGAAAGAGCAGAAATCGCCCCCGACTATCTATGCCGAATTGAATTGGGAAAAAAGCACCCAAGCCTGAAATCGATCCTGTTAATCGCTGAAGCTCTGGAAACTACAGCCGATGATCTGCTGATCGATGTACAAAAAACAAATGCATCTTCTTTAGAAAGAGAAGAAAAATTATTATTTGCGGGGTGCACGGAAAGGCAGAAACGATTTGTAATGACGATATGCCACGCTCTAAAAGAAGAAACGATTAAGTACGACGAAATAAGATAGAAGGAACAACCGGCTCCAGCACAGCGTATGTTGATAGTTGATATCACGCAAAATCCTTCTTTTTCAGCTTGTGCAGCGTTTCCGTAAAGAAGAGCAGCGCATTTTCCTACGGTAACGTTAACTAAGTGACCTTGAAGGCTAAACCGTTGCCAAAGCAAAACAGAACCTCCGAAACCATCTGCCGTTCCGGAAGCCCTGTTTAAATATTACGATATCTTTATATCTCAGCCTCCCAGATAATATTTTGCCGCCGAAATGAGAAACTGCATACCACTTTCCGCCAATTCTTCAATATTCTCCGGAATTCCCGCTTTCTCTTCCTCCGAAAGCCTTTCCATATACCATTCTCTGAAAAACCAGTGCTCCAAAAATCCATGACTGGCTTCAGGAAATTTTTTTGCGATCACCGGGACTCCTGCGTCCAGAAATTTATGTATCATTTTTTCCGCTTCCATCCTCAGAGGATCGGCTCCGCAAATAATGATCGAGGCCGGGGCTGCCCCCTTAAGTTCCTCCGTCTCCGCGTAGACCGGCGATACATATTTTTGATGCCTGGTTTCTTTATCTGCATAGATTTCATTCATCGAATCCAGCACTTCCGCTGTCAGTCCGATATTTTTGGTCGTTTTTTTCTTCCCCTCCATACAGGCGTCCAGATACGGATAATCCAGAAGCTGTGCCTTTAAAGAAAACCGCTTTGTCTCTTTCGCCAGGATCGCCATAACACAGGCAAGATTACCGCCTGCACTGTGTCCCCATACCGCCATATTGTCTGTATCTATTCCGTATTCTTCCGCATGATCATGGAAATAGCAGATTCCGTCAAATATATCCTCTACACCGCAGGGATACGGATGATCCGGACTTTTTCGGTAATCCAGGCCAATCACTGTATAATCAGTCGCCTCCCACATCCTTGTCCGCATTCTGTCATCATTTGCCACATATCCCTGAGAAAAGCATCCGCCATACATTTCAAATATAGCTGGTGCAGTCTTTTTCTTTTTGCTTCTGTGGATCACAGCTTCCCGCATCCCGCTTCTGCACGGTATCTCCATTTTTTCTCCGTTCAGCTTCATATTCTTTGTAAATTCCAGATTCATACGAACATTTTCTTTTGACAGCTTTGCAAAAGCCTCTCCTGCTCTACTAAACATATCTCTCTCCATCCATATAAGCCATATAAATATCAGGTGCGTTTATTTTTAATAATATCAAGCACCACTGCCAGGACCAGTACTACCCCCGATATGATCTGTTGCCAGTAGGTATGAATATTCAGCATAACCATACCGTTTGATAAGGTTCCCAAAAGCAGTGCCCCGAACAGTGCTCCTGTGATAGAGCCCTTCCCGCCGGACAGGCTCGCCCCACCCAGGATAACCGCCGAAATGACATCGAATTCCATGCCTGTCGCATTATTGGGCATCGCCGCACCAAGCTGAGAACAATAGATGACAGATGCCAGCCCGCACATAAATCCGTTCAGAATAAAAAGCCCCATCAGATTTTTGCTCACGTTGATCCCCGACAAATATGCCACGGAACTGCTGCCGCCTATCACGAAGATCCTTCTGCCGAATACCGTATATTTTGCGATCAGGGAAAACACAATGATGCAAAGCAGCATCATGATCACTGCATTGGGTATTCCCGCCGTATAGCCTCTGCCAATCCATTTTATTGTATCATTTGCAATGGTAACGCTTTTTCCGTCCGTGACAAGATATGTCGCTCCTCTGAATATTTCCATCCCTGCAAGCGTTGTAATAAAAGCGTTGATCCCTATCTTTGTGATCAGTATACCATTATAGATACCTGCCAGTGCTCCGATCGCCATACACGCCAGTATTGCCGCACCTACGGAAACTCCTTTTGCCAGCAAAGTTCCCATAACGATACCCGACAGTGCTATCACCGAACCGATCGACAGATCGATATGGCCTGCCACAATGATCAAGGTCATCGTACACGCCAGTATCCCGATATTTGCTGCGTATAAAGCGATATTCAGGAAATTTTTAACATTGAAAAAGTGCGGCGACTTTATCGCAAAAAAGATGATGACCAGGATATAGGCAATGATCAGCGGAATAAAATCAATGGATGATATCTTCCGCATGCTTTCTTTCATTTTCTGCATATTATTTTCCTCCTATTGCTGCTGTCATAATAACCGTTTCCGACAATTGTTCTCTCTCAAAAGCAGCATGTATCTTGTTTTCATGCATCACCAGCACATGATCTGACATAGCGAGAAGCTCCGGCATCTCCGACGTTATCATGATGATGGATACGCCCTTTGCGCACAGGGAGTCCAACAGTTTATAGATCTCCGATTTGCTTCCCACATCAATTCCTCTTGTCGGCTCATTCATGATCACAATTTTCGGCCCGATTTCCAGCCACTTTGCCAGAATGACCTTCTGTTGGTTTCCTCCCGAAAGAGTCTCCGCTTTCGCCCTTGGTCCCGGCGTTTTGATGGAAAGCTCCCTGATCCATTTTTCAGCAATAGCTCCTGTTATCTTATTTCTTGCCAGCCATCCGTTTTTTCCGTTCTCATAGTACGCCGTCATCATATTTTCTGAGATCGGCTGTATTTGTACCAGTCCCTCGGATTTTCTCTCACTCGGAATAAATGCGATACCGTTTTTCAGACACTCCTTTGGGTTCGACAGCCTGATCTGTTCTCCATCCAGAAAAACATTTCCCGTCGTATTTTTAAAACATCCAAACAATGTTTTTCCCAATTCCAGATGGCCTGATCCCATCAGACCGTATACCCCCAATATCTCTCCTCTTTTCAGCTGAAAACTCGCTCCGTGCACATATTTGTTTTCCAGATTCTTTACATCCAGGATTACTCCGCCCGCCTTGTTGCTCTTTACCGGATATAAATTTTTGATCTCACGTCCTACCATCAGATTGATCAGTTCTGTCTCTGTGATTTCCGAAATAGGCATATCGCTTACTGACACGCCGTCCCGAAGAATTGTGACATGATCCGAGACGGCAAAGATCTCATCCATCTTATGTGTGATCAGAATGATTCCCACACCGTGTTCACGCAGCTTTTTTATATTCTCCAGAAGATGATCCGTCTCCGTGTTATTGAGGGCTGATGTCGGCTCATCCAGAATCAATATCTTAGCATTTTCATAAATAGCTCTGGCAATTTCCACCTGCTGTTTCTCCGCCACGGTACAACTGCCCATCTGCCTGTGTACATCTATCTGCAGATCGATATTTGCAACAATTTTTTCTGCCTCCTCATACATCTTCTTCCAGTTCAGTACTCTTTTGCCTCCATGGCCGTACTGATTGATAAACAGGTTTTCCGCTATGGTCAGTTCCGATACATTTGCCAGTTCCTGATATACCACGGCTATTCCCGCCTTTTGTGCCTCCACCGGATTATGGAATCTTACCTGCTTTCCATCCACAAATATTTCACCGGAATCCGCCGGCTGCACTCCCGCCAGTATTTTGATAAGCGTTGACTTTCCCGCGCCGTTTTCTCCAAGCAGCGCAAGTACCTCATGTTCTCTCACTTCAAGATTCACACCGTCAAGCGCTTTTACCCCCGGAAAATGCTTTGTTATATTCTGCGCCTTTAAAACAACCTGTCTTTCCATAAAAACGCTTCTCCTTCCACTTATATCTCCCGCCTTTCTCTGACGGGAGATATAATGATGTAGTTTTTATACTTTTGTCCTCATCAGCGCTACCCGGCGAGATAATCCGCAAACCATTCTTCCGCATTATCTCTGGTAATGACTGTATGGTCTACATAAATACTCTCTTCAGGAGTCTCCCCGTTAACCATATCCACGATCGCAGGTACTACATAATCGCCATAACGATTAAAGAAAAATGCCACACCGCCTACCCAGACTTCATTTTCAGGCGCCTCAGGAGTCGCTTTGATATAGTCGAGATAACCATATTCATTTTCTGCTACCATAATGCAGTCCGCTTCCCTGCCTGCCGTTTCGATTGCCGCAAGCGCGGATGTTGCAATAACATCATTAAACGTATTGATCGCGATCTTTGTATAATCCGGGTGCGCGGAAAGGAAGTCAGATACCGCCTTCTGGGCATTCGCCGCATCGGTACCGGAATCCAGATGAATCACTTTGTCATCCGAAAAGTCCGGAAATACCTCCCTCATCCCTTCCGGAGTACAGCCGGTTCTCTGTAGCGCCGTTTCTCCCGATGTAGAATCTTCCACCAGAAGAAGGCAGTCTGGTTCTTCACCCCATCTTTCCTTTGCCACTTCCCCCAGACGTACTCCTGCTACCTCTCCCGCCACTTTATTGTCCGCGCCGAAGAAGGTTGCCCCCTCCATCGCGATATCTACGGCGATGACCGGAACTCCTGCCTCGTTCATCTTTTCCATGATAACAGGACCTACGCTTTCATCAATATTGAATTCAATAAAACCGTCAATCCCCTGACTGAGCATATTATCAGCATTTTCGACAGCTTTTGCACCATCATAATTATTATCCGCTGTAATCAAAGTAACGCCCGCTTCCTCCGCTGCCTTCTCAATGCTCTCGCGGACCTCGATCTGTAGCTGCACTTGTTCGGCAATATTGGCAAAGCCAATCACGATCTTATCATCTCCAGGTGCCTCTTCAGCAGCAGCCTCTTTTGCCACAGCTTCTTCTTCCAAAGCCGCCTCCTCGGCAACAGGCGTTTCTGCCTCAGATCCGCAGGCAATAAGCCCGAATGCCATTGTTGCCGCCAATAATACTCCCATCATTTTCTTTCTCATTTTGTTTCCTCCTGTTTAAGTGTTTTATATGTTTTTTTACTGCTCACTGCCCCATTTCCCTATAGATCCCCTCCTATTTTTCTCGGGATACATAGGAAAATCCCCCGTTTATATCGCACCGGTTCAATACTTAAAAGAGACTGATTTTTCAACTTCCTACAGATTCCTCCCGTATAAATATAAAAATACAATTATTTTTATATTGAAAATCTCGGCATGATATGCCATACTTTTCTTATGCAATATTCCCATCTGCAACTTTCTTTTAATCCTTATATTGTATATTTTAATGATATTTTAACCATTCGTCATGATAATATCTTGTCTATAAGTATTGCAATATATAAAAATCTTGTTCTGTTTAAGGAGAAATTTTATGGATCAGTTCTCGTCGAACCTAAGTTGGCAGAAAAGCCATCAGAATATGGAACTCACAGCGAATCTGGATTATTCGCCCCGTTCTCTCTGGCTGACGCCCGCTATCAATGTCGCGGATAATACGCTGCCTTTTTATGTACAGGAGCTTGGGAATACGATCGCGGGGCAGGATTATTACTGCTATCGAAAAGGGTTGGAATCCTATATCATATGCTATTTATATGGCGGAGAAGGTATTGTGGAATATAACGGACATACGACAAAGCTTATGCCCGGTATGGCATACTGGTTAGACTGTGTGCCTTCTCATGCATATTATACGACAAAAAGCGGAAAGCATTTTTACGCGCTGTTTGTCCATTTCTATGGTAGCAGTGTCAAAGATTTTTATAATTTCTTCAGTAATATCTGCTCCAGCGGATGCATTTCTCTTTTACCGGACAGCAATGTTCCCTCCTGCCTGCATGAACTGATCGAGATTTACGGAAAAGGAATACCTGATATGCAGACTGCTTTCTATGCATCTTCGCTTTTAAGTCTTTTGTGCTCCTCCATGATAGATTCTGCCTGCCATCAGAAAAAAGGGGCAATACCTGATTTTGTGACAGATATGTCAGCCTTTTTGGAAAAAAATTATGCCGAACATATTGACCTGGAATTTCTGTCTAAACACTATTTTCTCAGTAAGTCCTATTTGCAGAAGCAATTCAAAAAATACACCGGCTTATCCCCTACGGAATACCTCGCGCGCCTGCGCATATCACACGCCAAACAACTGCTTCGGACTACCACTTACAGTGTACAGCAGATCGCTGTCATGGTCGGCATTGCCGATGCGAGTTATTTTGTCTATACCTTCAAACGAATGGTAGGAATGACTCCGGCATTATTCCGCAAGATGTGGCATTTTAGAGAATAATAAAAGAACCCCTAAAACCATCCATCGTTTCAGAAGTTCTTCCCAATCTCTTTATTTCATTCCGCTCAGGCATCTATTCCCTGATCCTTGATATACCGGATCACGTCCCCTACCGTCTTGATATTTTCCAGATCATCCGACGGGAACTCCACACCATACTCTTCTTCACACTGCATGACCAGTTCAAACAGATCCAGGGAATCCGCATTCAGATCATCTTTAAAAGAAGTCTCCTCCGTAATCTGGCTTGCATCTACTGTCCCTAACTGGGTTTCTATGATTGCCGCAATTTTCTCTAACATCTTTTTGTCTCCTTTTTTTTAATTCAGCCTTATCACATTATGGTTCTGCTTCCGGTTTTTTTATTAAAGCAGACGGCTTTCTTATACTGCACAGACTATAGTTTAGTTAGACTTTTCCTATTTGTCAAGCATATACTGATAAATTTCTCGTTTACTGACTCCTCTGTCTTTTGCCACTGCCTTCATCGCCTCTTTTCGCTCCAACCCTGCCTCTTCATACCGCCTCATGTGGTCCTCAATACCAAGTTCCAAAAAGCCTTCCTGCCTCTCTTTTTTCTTTTGCAAGAGGCTTTTTCCCTCTATCACAAGCACATATTCGCCGCGGGGCTCCTGTGTTTCATAAAACGCAAGCGCACCTTCCAGCGTCGTCGGCAGCACGGCCTCAAACTTCTTTGTCAGTTCCCTGCAGATCGTGATATTTCTCTCCCCCAGCGCCCCGTAGAGTTCTTTCAAAGTCCGTATCAGATGATGGGGCGATTCATAGAGAATCATGGTCCTTGTTTCTTCTTTCAGAAGTTCCAGTATCTCTGCTTTTTCTTTCTTTTCCGAGGGCAAAAACCCCTCAAAACAAAAACGTCTTGTGGAAAGCCCTGACAATGTAAGGGCCGTGATGCACGCCGCCGCTCCGGGCAGGGATGTCACCGTGATTCCCTCCCTTAAGCACAGCTTTACCAGCACTTCCCCCGGATCGGAAATCGCCGGCGTTCCCGCATCCGTAATCAGCGCCACATCCAGGCCTTCCTTCATTTTCCTGACCAGCGTCTGCGCCTTCTCCACCTTATTATATTCGTGATAGCTTGTCATAGATGTCTTAATTCCGAAATGATTCAGCAATTTAATACTGTTTCTCGTATCCTCCGCCGCGATCAGATCTACCGCCGCCAGAGTTTCCGCCACGCGCGGCGTCATATCCTTCAGATTTCCGATCGGCGTGGCACACAGGTATAATTTCCCGGACATATATTGTATCCTTTCCGCGGCTCCCGGCCGCTTCACTCAGATCACAGCCGCCCTTTCAATAACCATATATCTCACGGATTTCCGGCATATAAACGCCCGGACTCTCATAGACGATCAGCGGCTTTTCCACGCTCATCCGTGGCTTTCCGCCGCGAACGGCCTCGATCAGCACCATATTGGGCTCTTTATCCACAAAGGGATAAACAAGCTGCATCCGTTTCGGTTCCAGTTTCTTTTCCGTCAGCGTCACAAGAATCTCCGAAAGACGAAACGGTCTGTGAACGAGATAAAAATGCCCGCCCAGTTTTAACAGCTTTGCCGTCATCTCCGCAATATCGCGAAACGTACAGCATACCTCATGACGGGCGATTGTTTTGGACATATCCGCATTCTGCAGTCCATGCTGCCCGATCATATAAGGAGGATTACAGGTTATCACATCAAAAGAGGCCGCCTCAAATAATCTGTCAGCCTCCTTGATATCGCCCGTTACAATTTCTATCTTCTCTTCCAGTCCGTTCAGCTTTACGCTGCGCCCTGCCATATCCGCGCTCTCCGGCTGGATCTCAAGCCCCCACAGGTGCGGGATCTTTGTCCTTGCCTCCATCAAAAGCGGCAGGATGCCGGTACCCGTACCGATATCCAGAAGCCGCTCTCCTCTCGCTCCGTCCGCAAAACCCGCGAGAAGCACGGCATCCATGCCAAAGCAGAATCTCTCCGGGCTCTGAATGATGCGATAGCCGTTCCTCTCTAAGTCGTCCACCCGCTCGCCCGGTCTGATCAGATTGCTCTCTTCCATAAAGCTTCCTCACCCTGCTGCTGTCTTATACGTCCGTTTCCGCACACGTGTTTACTCATCCAGCCCTGACAGCTTCTCCTTTTTTTCTTTCTTCTCCAGTTTTTCCAGTTCCTTCAGCTCTTTCAGTTCCTCCGAAGACGGGTGCTCTTTTCTGTTTTTATGACGCCTCTTAAAGCGAAGCTGCTCTACCTTATACTCTTTCAGCTCCTTCTCATCATTTACCTCTACCAGTACCTTGACAAGCTGGCGCAATATATTGACGCTCTGTACCTCACCCTTTAAGCCGTCCTCCGTTGTGACAAAATCGCCTACGTTCGGCAGTTTACGGTTTAATTCTTCGTAAATATTCTCCTCATTGTTCAGGCAGCACATCAGCCTTCCGCAGACGCCGGAGATCTTTGTCGGATTCAAGGACAGATTCTGCTCTTTTGCCATCTTGATGGACACCGGCGCAAACTCGGATAAATAGGTATGGCAGCAAAGCGGCCTGCCGCAGATACCGATACCGCCCACGATCTTCGTCTCGTCTCTGACGCCGATCTGCCGCAGTTCGATCCTTGTTTTAAAGACCGCAGCCAGATCCTTCACCAGTTCTCTGAAATCAATCCGCCCGTCCGCCGTAAAATAAAACAGTACCTTGTTGTTATCGAAGGTGTATTCCGCATCGATCAGCTTCATATCCAGTTCATGTTTTTTTATTTTCTCCAGGCAGATCCGAAAAGCCTCTTTTTCCTTCTTCCTGTTAGATGCCTCCTGTTCGATATCCTTCTCCGTTGCCAGCCTGAGCACAGGTTTCAGCGGCTGCACCACCTTCGCGTCCTCCACCTCTTTCGGCGGCAGCACCACCGTCCCAAACTCAATACCTCTGGCTGTCTCAACGATCACATGGTCGTTTCTCTTTATTTCAAACTCCAGCGGCGCAAAATAATATATTTTACCCGCCGTCCTGAATCTCACACCTATTACTTTCATCTATAACCTCACATTCCGCCGTCCGGACCTTTTGAAATTTATTATCTATCGAACTAGTTTTCCCGGATCGTAATAAACAAAAGCTCCATGACAAGCTCAAAATTTACATTGGCGCGCAGTCTGCTCTTTGCGTTATCCAATGCCTTTAAAATGTTTTCAATTCCTTCATAAGCGCTCTTGTCAGCCGCCTTTCTAATATACTGTATTTCCTCCCTGAAGATCAAGTGATTTGTATCATTTGTCGCCTTAAACAAGAGCACATCCCGATACCAGATAGAGAGCACATCCAGATACTCATTGATATCGATATGGTACTCCCTGATCCGCTTTACCGCCGCCATCACTTCATGCAGCTCCATCCCTCGGATATTTTTTACAAGGCTCAGCGCCTCATTCCGGATATTCTCAAATTCTTCACTGGTGGCGAGCTGTTTTGCCTGTCCGATATTGCCCCTGGCAAAGGCGACACATATGTCAGCTTTATAGTCCGGGACCATCAGCTCTTTTTTCAGATATTCTTTTATCAGCTCGTCCTGCACCGGCTTCATATGGAGCACCACACAGCGGCTTAAAATCGTCGGCAGAAGCGCTTCCAGATTCGTTGTCAAAATCAGCAGTACCGCATAGGCGGGCGGCTCCTCCAGTGTCTTCAGCAGCGCGTTCTGCGCCTGAGGCGTCATTTTCTCGCCGTCATTTATAATATAGATTTTATAGGGACCGGCGTAAGGTTTGATCGCAATATCGCCGTTGATCTGGCTCCTCACATCCTCCACGCCGATGGAATTTGGTTTTTCATGTCCGACATATATGATATCCGGTTGATTTCCACTCATACACTGCCTGCATGAATGGCACTCCCCACAGGGATTTACCCCTGCCGTCTCGCACTGCAGCGCCGCCGCAAATGTCTTTGCAATAAATTCTTTTCCCGAAAAGCGTTCCCCCTGTATAATATAGGCATGGGAAATCTTCTTCTGCGATATCGCATTCTGTAAATGCTCTTTTATATGTTCCTGTCCTATCACATCGTTAAAACCACGCATATTCCTCACCCCCTAAGTAAAAATATCCAAAAGCAGTCCTTCTATCTCTCCTATCTTGCTGAGGATCAAAAGATTGTCCTTCTCGTCCTTCATCAGTTCTTGTGCCAGTTCGTCCAGATTCTGATCGATCAGCCTGATAATACCGTATACACGGTGCCGTCCTTTTCTGTCCAGAAAATTCTCTCTGGAGAAATGGTGGGAGCGACTCACGATCTCATTCATAAAATCCTTGATCAGCCCCCTGTAACGCTTCATATCTCTTACATCACGGCGCTTTCCAAGGCGCTTTCCCTGCATTGTGATCTCTTCCATCAATACGGTCAGCCGCGCCTGCAGCTCCTGTTCTTCTACCCTGCTCGCAAGCGTAAATTTAAAAGTTCCGTCCGCCTGTATTTTTTCCGTCGGCTGCGGTGCCTGCACCGCCTGCGTCAGTTGATTTACTTTAATATCCAAGATATATCTCCTTCTGCCTTTCGTTTCACATCTAACGCCCCGTCAATATCAGCCTCAGCCAATATAAGCAGGAGAACTCAGCAGCCCTGCATGCAGTTTTCCCTGATATACTCTAATATCTCCGAAAGGCACCGATCCAGATTATCATTGATAAATCTTCTTTTTATATCGGCTTTTTTTATTTTTTCTTCACTGAAATCCTGCACATCCGCCAGAAACCGTCTGCACATCTCCTCATACTGGGGCTCATCCTGTGCACGTTCCCGATCCAGTGCCCGCTGCAGCCTCTCGCCGTTATCCAGATCAATAAACACCGGGATCATCTTATCTCTCCCCAGGCAGGCACGGACTTTCTCATAGGATTCCAGTGTTCCTATCATCAGATAATTTTTCCCTTCCTGAAAAGTCTCATCATCCGCCACAGTGAAATAGCGCCAAAGCCCCTGCACCGTGTGGTAAACCCTGTCTTCAATTACCCTGCCCTCCTGCTGCAGCTTCCGAAAACCGGCTTCATCCGTAAAATGATATTCCACACCGTCTCTCTCCCCGGCACGGATCGGACGGGTGGTATAGAGCACTACCGTGTGAAACAAAAACTCCTTCTGTTCCAGCAGCCTTTTATATATGGTATCTTTCCCCGATGAACTTTTCCCTATAAGATAGACAATATTTCCCATAATCCTCGTTACCGCAGCATCCGCCCTCTGGTATATAACTATTAACAGTTTACCATATAATCCGTTTGAAAAGAAGGCTTATTACCGGAATTTTCCTGTATTTCCACACTTTTATACCTGTTTTGCCGCTCCCGCATCCTGCTTTTTACCGGAAGCCTTTAAAACACATATTTTTCCCTCTTCCGAAGTCCCCGTAAGATATTCCTCCCTCTCCCCCGCGCTCTCTATTTTCCGGGTGAGTTCCCGGCTTATAACCTCTCCGGGCACAAGTACCGGAATACCCGGCGGATAAAAATAAAGAAATCCTCCGCTGATCCTTCCTACTGCCTTTTTGGGCAAGAGCCACTCCCTCTCCTCCTGTGCAGCATCATAAATACCCATATCGGACGCGGCGGGAATCATGCCGTAAATATTGTCCGTTCTCCCGCTTTTCATTATCCCGCCTTCTTGCGGCATATTCTCTGAAATTTTTCCGTCTATCTCTCTCAGCGCCTTTACAAGCCTCTCTGCTCCCTCTCCCGTATCCATAACCGTCAAAATACCAAGTACATAGGAAGGCGCCGCCATCTCCATCTGCAAATGATACTCCTGCAGCAAAATACGGTAAAACTCCTGCCCTGTCATACCTGTTCCTTTTACGGATATAACCAGTTTCCCGGGATCTCTCCTTCCTTCATGGGACAATATCCTGATCTCTGAAAGCCCTGTCGTCTCTTTTTCGATCCATTCTCTTACGGCCAGCAGTTTTTCATATTCTTCCCGCCCCCGCTCCGATACAAAATCCATACAGTAATCTATGCCCGCCATCAAAAGATAGGAAGGGCTGCTGCTTTGATATATTCCCAGATACGTTTTCAGCTTCTCCCTGTCCACAAGCTTTCCCTGCACATGCAGAAGCGCCGTCTGCGTCGGCGCCGGCAGTGTTTTATGGACACTGTTTATCACAATATCCGCGCCGCAGTCAACAGCGCTTTCCGGCGCTTTTTCCGACAGCGCAAAATGCGCCCCGTGGGCTTCATCCACAATAAGCGGAATTCCGAAGGCATGTGCCTTATCCGCAATGCTGCGAATGTCCGATATAATTCCATCATAAGTAGGAGAAGTAATTACCACGGCGCAAATATCCTTATTTTCCGCAAGCCTCTCTCCCACCTGCCGCGCCGTGATCTCCCCCTGGATATCAAAATTATCCACCATCTCCGGCAACAGATACACAGCACGCAGACGGTTTATAAGCATACCGTTATAAACGGACTTATGACAGTTCCTTGCTGCCAGCAGTTTCTTTCCTTCCCCGGCCACCGCAGATATGGCGGACAAAATTCCGCCCGTACTGCCGTTCACCAAATAAAAACTCTGCTCCGCACCATAAACCCGTGCCGCCTTCCGTTGCAGCTCAAGCAGCAGATCTTTTGCGTCATGCAGATTATCAAAACCTTCTATTTCCGTAATATCATACCTGCAGATATCTTCGACAGTAAGCGCAGGCTTCCCGCAGGAGGATATGTTTTCTTTCGGAAATCTTTTATGGCCGGGCATATGAAAAGGATAGTAGTCCGATTTGATATAATTTGTCAGTTCATCCCACAGATGTTTCACTTTCTCTTTTTTCTCCGATGTCCTTTCTGCAAATGTACCGTCTCCAAAAAAGAACAGTATTTATCCGCCGCCGTTACCACCCATGCCTCTCTGCACATAGGCGGTTTTATCGTAAGGGGCCACATATGCTTGATAATGATCTCCCTTTGTCTGTCCGTTAATTCGTATTCATACTCCGCATTTCTAAGTGCTCTTGCCGGGTGATGAAAGCCATGCAGCCTGTGAGGATTCTCCTTATCCACCTTGTGCCAGTCATAGAGAAAATAATCATGCAGCAGCGCGCCCCGCACCAGATCTCTTCGACTGTGCTCTATCCCCAGCAGTTCCGAAATTATCACGCTCTGCCGCGCCACCTGAAGGCTGTGCTCCTTTACGGATATGGTTCCATGCTGCATATTATTTTTACTTTTATCGAAATTATCAGAATGCAGAATATCCCATGCATAGTGATTCAGCTCATTCTGTATTTTTTTCAGCTTTTCAAAATACCGTTTTCGTTTTTTCTTTTTATACTCATTCCAACAGAATTTTATAGTTCCCATTTGTGCCTCCCTGTTTTTGACACTGATATCATAATAACAGTATAGCACAAATAAGAAAAGACAAAAATAAAACCCTTATAAAAACTACAATCACAGTATTGACAAGAATCGTGGGAATATCTTTATGGTATCTCCTGCTTTTAACCAAAAACTAAGGCGCACGAGGGGCGACAGAAGATCCTTAATAGTTCATAAATATACCTATTCGACAGGATTTTCCTTTTCGACAGCAAACGGCTTCCAGAGAGCATTGAAAAAATAAAAATACCTGCAAATACCACAAACGCAGTATTTACAGGCATGCTAAATGCCCAGAACCGGAATCGAACCAGTGACACGAGGATTTTCAGTCCTCTGCTCT
>OFEY01000882.1_pt1 | contig 22375 bp, 22 predicted proteins | sample 1521251 | NCBI WGS metagenome assembly OFEY01 (sample SAMEA3504100, study PRJEB24116) | mouse gut metagenome | biome: mouse gut; feature: mouse-associated habitat; material: faeces | place: Denmark | collected 2011
GATGGCAGTGAACACCTTAAACAGTTGGATTGATATATACGGTTTATCCCGCAGCATCGGCAGAACAGCGTTTCCGATTTTTGTATTTCTTCTGGTGGAGGGATTTTTCCATACACACAGCAGAAAAAAATATTTTGGACGCCTGCTGCTTTTTGCGCTGCTTTCGGAAATTCCTTTTGACATGGCAATTTACGGAAAGCCCGTTTATATGGAGAGTCAGAATGTTTTCTGGACGCTGGTGATAGGTTTCTTGACGATATGGGGGATTGAGAATTTTTGCGGAAAGCATCGTCAGTGGCTGATAAGGGGACAGGAAAACAGAATTTTGACGAACTATCCGATTGCGGCATATGCTATTTCTTTTTGTGCTGTTTTTATAGGGGTAGTGACCGCATATTATTTGCGGGTTGATTACAGGCTGTACGGTGTTCCTCTGATTGTCCTGTTTTATTTCGGAAAGCGTGCACAGGTCCCCCGGCTGTTCACCTGCATCGCCGGATATCTGTTGTTTTTGTGGGAGCCGTACTGCATATTCGGATTTTTGCTGATCCTGTTTTACAATGGCACAAGAAAAAAGAGAGGGGAGGGATTCCGATATTTTTTCTACCTGTTTTATCCGGTGCATTTATTGATTTTGGGACTGATCAGGGTGGCTTTTTTTTCGGGGTGATGTTATACTGAAATTGACTTGGGAAAGCATATGCATGAGAAGGGCATATGCACAATCTGATAACAGTGGATATTCCGGTGCGTTGAGGGATATCTGCGGAACTGGAAACAGCAGAAATCGCGAAACGCACAGCTTCATATACGGATGCGTATTTTGCAGGCGTATATGCAAGCTCGGGAAAGTGCGTTGAGGGATATCTGCGGAACTGGAATGGAGGGTACGGTATGAAACTAATGTTTATCGGGGCGGACCATGAGGTGACGGGGAGCTGTCATTATCTGGAAGCCTGCGGAAAGCGGATTCTGATTGATTATGGTATGGAGCAGGGTGTCAACGTCTTTGAAAATGCGGAACTGCCGGTACAGGAGTCACTGATCGACTATGTACTGCTGACACATGCTCATATCGACCACTCCGGCATGCTGCCGGCGCTGTACGCAAAAGGATTTCGGGGGCGAATCTTTGCGACGGAGGCGACAGTTGATCTTTGCGGCATTATGCTTCGGGACTGTGCCCATATTCAGCAGCAGGAAGCGGAGTGGAAGAACAGGAAAGCAAAGAGAAGCGCCCATCTGGAAACGATGGAACCGGTCTATACGATGGAGGATGCGGACGGCGCGATCAGGGCTTTGGTGCCCTGTACCTATAATCAGAAGGTGGAGTTGGCGGAAGGGATAGAGATCCGCTTTACGGATATCGGGCATCTGCTCGGCTCCGCAAGTATCGAAGTATGGTTAAAAGAAGGCAATGTGGAGAAAAAGATCGTATTTTCCGGGGATATCGGAAATCTGGACCAGCCTCTTATCTGCGATCCGGCATATACCGAGGAAGCGGACTATGTGGTGATGGAGTCCACCTACGGCAACAGGGTTCATTCGGACACGAAGCCGGACTATGTACATGAACTTGCGGGCATTATCCAGGAGACCTTCGACCGGGGAGGCAATGTGGTCATTCCTTCCTTTGCGGTGGGGAGAACCCAGGAACTTTTGTATTTCCTGCGGCAGATCAAGTCGGAGAACCTGATAGAGAGACATCCGAACTTTCCGGTCTATGTGGACAGCCCGCTTGCCGTGGATGCAACGGAAATTTTTAACAGGAACATTGAATCCTGTTTTGATAAAGAGGCTATGGAACTGGTACATCAGGGTATCAACCCGATTTCATTCCCGGGGCTTAAGCGTTCCATCACCAGCGATGAATCGAAGATGATCAATTTTGACAGTGAGCCGAAGGTGATCATTTCCGCTTCGGGCATGTGTGAGGCAGGGCGTATCCGCCACCATCTGAAACATAATCTGTGGCGGGAAGAGTGTACGGTTCTGTTTGTCGGCTATCAGGCGATAGGGACGCTTGGGCGCGCTATTGTGGAGGGGGCGGAACATGTGAAGCTCTTTGGTGAGAGCGTTACCGTCAGGGCGCAGATCAAAACCCTTGTGGGTATGTCTGGACATGCGGACAAGAACGGGCTGATAGCATGGATCGAGGGTTTTAAAGAGAAACCGAGAAGGGTATTTATTGTTCACGGTGAGGATTCCGTCTGTAAGGAGTTTGCGGAATGCCTGAAAGTGGAATATGGCCATCACACATATGCGCCCTACAGCGGCACGGAATTTGACCTTGCCACCGACAGACTGCTCTTTGAAGCTTCGCCGATGCCTGTGAAGAAGAAAATCTTTATTGTTTCCGACGTTTACAACAGACTGGTATCTGCAGGGAAACGCCTGCTGGCAGTTATCGAGAAGAACCGGGGCGGCACAAATAAAGAACTGTCAAGGTTCGCGGATCAGATCAATTCGCTCTGCGACAAATATGACAGATAAAATGATATCTTACTTTTATCAAGGCTGATGACAGATAAAAGATATAAGCAGCGACATTTGAAACGGAACTGAAATTATAGAAACAGGAGAATACATGAGCGCAGCGGACAGAATATTTATCGATATGTGTAAAGACATTTTGGAGAACGGTACCAGCACCGAGGGGGAGAAAGTGCGCCCTCACTGGGAGGACGGAACGCCCGCCTATACGATCAAAAAATTCGGTGTGGTGAACCGTTATGATCTTTCGGAGGAATTTCCCATCCTGACACTCAGACGGACGGCGTTAAAGAGCGCAACGGACGAGATGCTCTGGATCTGGCAGAAGAAGTCCAACAATATCCATGATCTGCACAGTCATATCTGGGACGCATGGGCGGATGAGGACGGCTCTATCGGGAAAGCCTACGGCTATCAGATGGGGGTAAAGCACCAATATAAAGAGGGCATGATGGATCAGATCGACCGTGTGATCTACGATCTGAAAAACAATCCGTTCAGCCGCCGGATTATGACGAATCTCTATGTACATCAGGATCTGCACGAGATGAACCTGTACCCCTGCGCCTACTCCATGACGTTCAATGTCACACAGAAAAAAGGCGAAGAAAAACTGACGCTGAATGCGGTTCTGAACCAGCGCTCCCAGGATGTCCTGACCGCAAATAACTGGAATGTCGTTCAGTATGCCGTCCTGGTACACATGCTGGCGCAGGTATGCGGTATGAACGTGGGCGAACTTGTCCATGTGATAGCCGACGCTCACATATACGACCGTCATATTCCGATTATAAAAGAACTGATTACCCGTCCGGCGCACGAAGCGCCGATATTCCGGCTGAACCCGGATATTCACGATTTCTATCAGTTTACAAGAGACGATGTGCAGGTAGAAAACTATGAGACCGGTGAACAGATCGTAAATATACCGGTGGCAATTTAGCACGGAAAGAAATATCAGTAAATCAATGGTTATTTAATCTGATTATTGCACGGGATGGCTGCAAGAACAGGTATATAACAGTAAATTTTGCCACTGTGTAAAGGCGGATGTGTTCCGCAGCGCCGACTAACAACAAAGAAAGGAATTGCTCATGAATTTAATCGTTGCAGTAGACAGGAACTGGGCAATCGGCAACAGGGACAATCTCCTTGTGCGGATTCCCAACGACCATAAAATGTTTCAGCAGGAGACCACCGGAAAAGTAGTTATCCTCGGCAGAAAAACGATGGAAACTTTTCCGGGAAAGCAGCCCCTCAAAAACCGCACCAATATTATTTTGTCAAGAAAACCGGACTACCGGGTAAAAGGGGCAGTGGTGGTGCACAGCATAGAAGAACTTCTGAAAGAATGTGAAAAGTATGAGCAGAAGGACCTCTATGTGATCGGCGGCGAGAGCATATACCGGCAGCTCCTTCCCTACTGCGATACGGCACATGTGACAAAGATCGACAGGGCTTATGCGGCGGATGCCTACTGTCCGGACCTGGATCAGGATGAGGACTGGGAGATCGCGGCGGACAGTGAAGAGCAGGTTTACTTTGATATCACATACCATTTTGTAAAGTACGTAAGAAAGTCTTCCGGACAATGATTGGCGGGTTAAACCATGGGAAAATACAGAAAGCATAAACAGATAGCGGGGGTGATAGCGGCCATGCTCATCGCCCTTTGCCTTGTCGGGTGCGAGGGCATCAACAGGGATACGAAGATCGTGCTGACCACCGGTTTTACGAAGGATGAGGTGTTCAGGATAGAGACGGCTTCCTGCTATAAAAAGGAAGTCATGGTGTATCTGACAAACCTGCAGAATCAGTATGAGCAGGTCTACGGGACGGAAATCTGGCAGCAGGGACAGGGCGGCGTCACAATAGAACAGAGCGTGAAGGAGTCGGTTCTGGCGGAGATTGCCCAGATTAAGACGATGAACCTGATGGCGGATAAATACGGTCTGACGCTGAGCGATGCGGAGCAGGAATCTGTGGAGGAAGCAGCGGAAGTTTACTTTGATTCACTGACCGGTGCGGAGCGGGATCAGCTTGACGTGACGCTCGATACAATACGACAGCTTTACAGGGAATATGCACTGGCGGATAAAGTGTATGATTACATCATAAAAGATATTAATCCGGAAATCAGTGATGATGAGGCAAGGACCGTTACGCTCCAGCAGATTTTTGTGCGGACGGAGACCAAAGACAGGGCGGGCAATATCACACCCTACACGGAACAGCAGAAAAGTTATGCCTATGCCACGGCGGTGGAAGCGCTGCGGCGGGTGGAAGCCGGGGAAGATTTTGACGTGGTGGCGAGCAGGTATAATGAGGCGGAGGAAAGCACCATTTTTGTCAGAAAGGGCGATATGGCAGCAGCATGTGAGGAGGCGGCGTTTGAACTCGGCAATGAGGAAGTCAGCGATGTCATTGAGACGGAGGAAGGGTACTATATCCTGAAATGTATCAGTACGCTGAACCGGGAAGAGACGGATGTGAATAAGGTAAAGATTGTGGAGGAGCGCCGCAAGGAGGCGTTCAGCAAAGAGTATGATTCCTTTGTGCGGACGCTGACACGCCATATGAACGAGGAGTTGTGGCAGGAGATCACGCTGCTTCATGACAGCGAGATCACAACCTCCAGTTTTTTTGAAGTGTTCTCGGAGTATTACAGACAGTGACAACACCCGGATAAAAAGAGAGAACAGCAATAAAAACAGGAATTTAGAGAAATTTAAGAAATGCGGAAAACCCTGAAAAATCAAAGGTTTTTGATAGATTATTAGCACTCAACATGGATGAGTGCTAGTTTTCTCTTGACTTGTTTACAAGAGAGGGATAAACTTGTACGTAGCAGGTGCGGAGGAAGGTTGAGGCGTTTTAGGCAAACCTTTTTGGCACAAAAGAGTACGACGGGCGTATACGCCGTAAAACGGCAGTATGACAGGAAACAATATCAGGAATAGAAGAAGGAGTGATTTAAAAATGGCAGCAAGAAGCGGAAACTTATCAATTAACAGCGATAATATTTTTCCCATTATTAAAAAATGGTTGTATTCCGACCAGGATATTTTTTACAGGGAGCTGATCTCTAACGGGTGTGATGCGATCACTAAGCTGAAAAAGCTGGATATGATGGGGGAATACACCCTGCCGGATGATTTTAAGGCGAGGATTGACGTGCAGATCCATCCTGAGAAAAAGACGATCAGGATCACGGATAACGGTATCGGTATGACGGCGGATGAGGTGGAGGAGTATATCAACCAGATCGCTATTTCCGGGGCGACTGACTTTATTGCCCAGTATAAGGACAAGACCAATGAAGACCAGATTATCGGACATTTCGGCCTCGGATTTTATTCCGCGTTTATGGTGGCGGATGAGGTGCATATCGATTCTCTGTCCTGGAAGGAGGGCGCGGAGCCGGTACACTGGGAGTGCGACGGCGGCACGGAATTTTCCATGGATAAAGGCGACAAGGCCGAGGTTGGTACGACCGTCACGCTGTTTTTAAATGAGGACTGCCTGAAATATTGCAACGAATATGAAGCAAGAAGCGTGGTGCAGAAGTATTGTTCCTTTATGCCGACGGAAATCTATCTCTCCAAGGAGGAGAGCGATGAGACGGAGACCATCGACGCGGAAGAAAAGTTAGAGAGCGACGTAGTGGTGGAAGAACTCCCGAAGGAGAAAGAAGAGGACAAGCAGCGTCTGAAAATAAAGAGGCGCCCGCAGCTTTTGAACGATACCCATCCCCTTTGGGCAAAACATCCCAACGAATGCACAAAGGAGGAGTATCTGGAGTTTTACCGGAAGGTATTTCAGGATTATAAGGAGCCGCTGTTCTGGATTCACCTGAACATGGATTATCCGTTTAACTTAAAGGGCATCCTGTACTTCCCGAAGATCAATCTGGAGTATGAGTCTATTGAAGGAAAGATCAAATTATATAATAATCAGGTATTTATCGCAGATAATATCAAGGAAGTTATTCCGGAATTTCTGCTTTTGTTAAAGGGCGTGATCGATTGCCCTGACCTGCCGCTGAACGTATCGAGAAGCGCGCTGCAGAACGACGGCTTTGTGAAGAAGATCTCCGATTATATCACAAAGAAGGTGGCTGACAAGCTCTCCGGTATGTGCAAGACGGACAAGGAAGAATATGATAAATACTGGGATGACATCAGCCCGTTCATCAAGTTCGGCTGCCTGAAGGATGACAAGTTCTGTGAGAAGATGACAGACTATATCCTCTTTAAAAATCTGGACGGAAAGTACCTGACACTGCCGGAGTGCCTGGAAGTGGCAAAGAGCGATCCGGACGAAGCGGAAGAAGAGGAGAAGAAGGAAGAAGGCGAAGGCGAAAACGCTGTGGATGAAAACGGCGAGAAGGTAGAAGCGGAGATCGTGACAGAGGATGTGGAAGATACCGAAGACGCGGAGGACGTTTCTGACGCCGAAGAAGAGGAAAAGAAGGAAAAGGTCATCTACTATGTGACCGATGAACAGCAGCAGGGGCAGTATATCAATATGTTCAAAGCCGCGAAGATGGATGCGGTAATCCTGACGCACAACATCGACCAGCCTTTTGTGCAGCAGCTTGAGTCCAAAAACGAGGGCATCAAGTTTATGCGTATCGATGCGGACTTAACAGAAAGCTTTAAGGCGAAAACTTCCAAAAAGACGGAGAAAGAGCTGGAGGAAAGCGCGGAAGCCATCGGTAAACTGATGAAAAAGGCGTTGAAAAAAGACAAGCTGGCAGTGAAGCTTGAGAAGCTGAAAAACAAAAAGATTTCCTCGATGCTCACCATTTCCGAGGAGAGCCGCAGGATGCAGGATATGATGAAGATGTATGCGGTGGGCGGTATGGATATGGGAGCCTTCGGACAGGATGGCGAAACCCTTGTCTTAAATGCAAACCATCCTCTGGTACAGCATATTATGGATCACAGGGAAGAGAAGGATTCCAAAATGATCTGCGAACAGCTCTACGATCTGGCAAAGATCCAGAACGCGCCTCTCTCCGCCGAGGAGATGGCAAAATTTGTTGCACGAAGCAATGAGATTATGATGCTGCTTGCAAATAAATAAATATGGTTATATGATATACAGGCAGGGACTTTTCCGGTTCCTGCCTGAAATGCTTTATACGGCTTAATGGGGCGTTAGTACATGCGGAACAGATCATGCGGAACTGGAATGGAGGTTTTTAGGATGAGTGATTATGTGATAAGCTGCTGCTCTACGGCAGATCTGGCAAAGGAACATTTTGAAGAGCGCGATATCAGATATATCTGTTTTCATTTTGAACTGGACGGAGAGCATTACAGGGATGACCTGGGACAGTCCATTTCTTTTGAAGATTTTTATCAGAAGATGAAGGACGGAGCGGAAACCAGAACGTCCCAGATTAATGTGGAGGAGTTCAAAGAATACTTTGAACCGTTTTTGCAGGAAGGGAAAGATATTGTCCATGTCACGCTCTCTTCGGGGATTTCCGGCGTCTGCAATTCGGCTAAACTGGCAGCACAGGAACTTATGGAGCGGTATCCGGAGCGAAAGATAAAGGTGATCGATTCCCTGGCGGCATCCTCTGGTTATGGGCTTTTGATGGATAAAGCGGCGGATTTAAGGGATGAGGGAAAGACGATGGAAGAAGTGGCAGGGTGGCTGGAAGAAAATAAACTGCGGCTTCATCACTGGTTTTTCTCGACGGACCTGACATTTTATATCAAGGGAGGCAGGATTTCCAAAACCGCAGGTACGGTAGGCATGGTGCTCAATATCTGCCCGCTTTTGAATGTGGATCATGAGGGCAGACTGATTCCGAGACAAAAGGTCAGAACGAAGAAAAAAGTAATCCAGGAAATTGCGAACAAGATGAAAAAACATGCCCTGGATGGGGCAGACTATAGCGGGAAATGTTATATTTCACAGTCTGCATGTTATGAGGATGCAAGAGAGGTGGCGAATCTTGTGGAGGAGGCTTTTCCGAAGCTTTCCGGAAAAGTAGTGATCAACAATATCGGCACAACCATCGGCAGTCATACCGGACCGGGCACCGTGGCGCTGTTTTTCTGGGGTGATGAGAGAAAGGACTGAGGAATTGGAAGGAGTGATATACGAAAAGACAGATGTCAATAACAAAAAGCCGCGCATAAAGAGCAGGAGAAGGTTTGTGATTGTGCTTGCGCGCATTGTTGTCACACTGATGTTTCTTGCCTGTGTGCTGTTTATCTGGCATAATTCCATGGAAAGCGCCGCACAGTCTTCCTCCCGGAGCGGAAAAGTTACGGAAGCGATCAATGGGGTGCTGGCAGCAGTGGGAGGCGGAGCGGTAACAGAGCACTTTATCCGCAAACTGGCACATTTTTCAGAATATGGGCTGGAAGGCGTATTGACGGTGCTGTTGTTTATGGTATACTGTTTAAAACTAAAGGAAGAAGATAAAGGCGCCGAGCGAAGCGAGTGTGCATCGCGAAGCGGGGGTACAAACCGTTTAAAATCACAGAAGCTCCGACGGGCGATTCTCCTGACAGGTTTGCTTACGGCAATTGTAGATGAATCAATACAGTTTTTTTCGGCAGGAAGATCTCCGGGTGTAGGGGATGTCTGTATTGATATGGCTGGTTTTGCCTGTGGCATGCTGTTTATGATGGCGGTGTGTTATGTCCCGGAGTTATGGCAGGTTTTGAGAAGCACCCGCATGATCAGGCGCGGAGATTATATCTGATGACAGCATGTCATATGGCAGGAAAGGCAACGTGAAAAATATGGCTTCTGAATCGAGACAGACGGAAAAATTTTGCAGGCTGAAGGAATTGGTTGGGAAAGAGGTCCGGGGAGAGGTAAATTCCCAGACATTGTTAGAGGATGCGCTGTGGGATGTGCTTGTAGAGCTGGAAGGAAAAGATTTTGAGACGGCAAAGCATTTAAAGTACAGTTATTCCATCAAGGGGTATGAAATTTTTGTCAGCAGAAAAGACAAATCCATTACCCGCTCTACGGTAAATCTTTCTCTTTGGAATGCGATGGAGCTGCAGAAAGCAGGCCTTCCGGTCAGCGGGCCGAAAAAGCTGAAAACATTCGGGGCGAGTTATCTGTACCCGATCTTTATGGAAATCGGTGTGATCCTGCCCGGGGAGACGGAGCAGCTTTCGCTGGAATTATAGAATGCAAAGTGCAGACAGGAGAATAATATGGCAAAGAGAATGCTGGACAGTTATGCTTCCGATTTTCGGAAGTTTACGAAAGAGGACCTTTTGGAATCCATTTTAAAAAGCGAAGGAAGAGTCATTGCCTGTGAGACCATCGGCACGCTGCAGCCCATGCTGGGGAATGTGACCAATGCGGAATTTGCAGCGGCAATGGGGGCGGATATTCTTTTGCTGAATATGTTTGATGTCATAAAGCCGGTGGTGAACGGTCTGCCGGAGGCGGAGCCGGAAGATACGGTGGCTTTGCTGAAAAAGCTGACGGGACGTCCCATAGGAATCAATCTTGAGCCGGTGGAAGAAGGGGAAGAGGGAGAGACGGAACCCATGTGGAGAATGTCACCCGGGCGAAGGGCTACCGTGGATAATGCCCTTCGGGCGGCTGAGATGGGCGTGGATATGATCCTTTTGACCGGCAATCCGGGTATGGGAGTCAGCAACTCTTCGATTATCGAAACACTCAAGAGCTATAAAAAGGCGGTGGGAGACCGGGTGATCCTTGCGGCTGGCAAGATGCACGCGGCGGGAATCTTATCGGAAGCGGCGGAAAATATTATGACAAAAGAGGATGTGAAGAGCTTTGTAAAGGCGGGAGCGGATATCATCCTTTTACCTGCGCCGGGAACGGTGCCGGGTATCACTGTGGAATATGCAAAAGAGCTTGTGACATGTGCCCATTCCTTAGGAGCCATGACGATCACGGCCATTGGTACCTCACAGGAGGGTGCTGATACGGATACGATAAAGAATCTGGCGCTGATGTGCAAGATGACCGGTACGGATATCCATCATCTCGGAGATGCGGGCTACGGCGGAATTTCCCTGCCGGAGAATATCATGGCATATTCCGTGGCAGTCAGAGGAATCCGGCATACCTATCACCGGATGGCGGCGTCGGTGGAGAGATAGCGGCAGGAAAGGGAAAAAAGAGGTAATGCAGATGGCAGGACTGTCAGCATCGGATGTCAGGATTTAGCATTAAATTATCAAGGCGATTTTAATACCATTGTGCATATGATTGCAGATGCCCGGCGGGAAGCTGCCTATCAGGTGAATGCCACAATGATTGATCTTTATTGGGGAATCGGAGAATTTGTTTCCCATAAGGCTATGCAGGATGGTTGGGGACGTTCTACCGTAAAGGCACTTTCTGAATATATTCTGTCACAGGAGCCGGGGATTAGAGGTTATTCTCCACAGAATATCTGGCGTATGAAACAGTTCTTTGAAACCTATCAAGACAAACCGGAGTTAGGAACTCTGCTAAGAGAAAATACATGGTCAAATAATTTGCATATCATGTCAAAGACAAAATCGGATGCGGAACGCTTATTTTATTTGAAGCTGGCGTCCCGGGAAAAGTATAAGGCAAAGGAACTTGAACGACAGATTGACAGCGGATATTACGAGCGTTTGATGCTGTCAGATGGCAGGGCTCCTTCCGCCATATCTCAGGCTGCTCCGGCGAACATAATCAGAGATATGTATATGTTGGAGTTTTTAGACCTGCCGGAGCCTTTTAAGGAATATGATTAAAAAAAGCAATTTTGAAGAATATGAAAAAATTTTTGCTGGAATTTGGCAGAGATTTTATATTTATGGGGGAAGAATACCATCTTCAAGTAGGGAAAAATGATTATTATATTGATCTGATTTTTTTTCATAGGGAGTTACAATGTCTTGTTGCGATTGAGTTGAAAATTGATGATTTTAAACCGGAATATCTGGGGAAAATGCAGTTTTATCTTGAAGCGTTGGACAGAGATGTAAAGAAGCCCCATGAAAATCCCAGCGTGGGCATTATTCTTTGCAAGAGTAAGGACGAGGATGTTGTTGAATATGCTCTGAGCCGTAACATGAGTCCAACCATGATTTCCGAGTACCGGACAAAACTAATCAGTAAGGAAATTTTACAAAAGAAACTTGAAGAATTAACGGAAATGGCAGATGAGGAGAAAAACTCTCAATGATGTTGAGAGTTTTCAAATATCGAAACGCCGAAACGCAATAAAAAGGCAGTGGGAGATCAGGTGATCTTGTGGCTGGCAAGATGCACGCGGCGGGAATTATATCGGTAGCGGCAGGAAAGGGAAAAAAGAGGTAATGCAGATGGCGAGGACTGTCAGCATCGGATGTCAGGATTTTGAGACGATCCGCAGGGAAGGGTACTTTTATATTGATAAGACGCCATTTCTCCGGGAGTGGTGGGAAAACGGGGATAGCGTAACATTGATCACCCGCCCGAGACGATTCGGTAAGACATTGACGATGAGCATGACGGAGCAATTTTTTTCCGTAAAGTATGCCGGACGGAGTGATCTGTTTGAGGGGCTTTCTATCTGGAATGATGAGAAGTTTCGGGGGCTGCAGGGCACATATCCGGTGATCAGTCTGTCTTTTGCGAATGTGAAGGAGAGGGATTACCAAAATGCGACATGCCGGATCAACCAGATTCTGGCGGATCTTTATCATAAAAATGTATTTCTGATGGAGGGGGATCTGCTGACAGAGGGGGAGAAAAAATATTTCCGCAGTGTGGACGGAGGCATGGATGAAGTAACGGCAACCTGGGCTATCCATAAGATGTCGGATTTTCTTTCTCGCTATTTTGGTAAAAAAGTGATTATCCTGCTGGATGAGTATGATACGCCGATGCAGGAGGCATATGTGAGCGGTTACTGGGATGAGATGACAGCTTTTACGAGAAGCATGTTTAATTCGGCGTTTAAAACTAATCCGTATCTGGACCGGGCTATTATGACGGGTATTACCAGGATAAGCAGGGAATCGGTTTTTTCTGACTTAAATAATCTGGAGATAGTGACAACAACTGCTGAGAAATATCAGGCTTGTTTCGGATTTACGGAAAAAGAAGTCTTTGACGCCCTGGACGAATTTGGGATGTCCGAATGGAAACAGAAAATAAAAACCTGGTATGATGGCTTTACTTTTGGAAAACAGAAAGATATTTACAATCCCTGGTCCATTCTGAATTGTCTGGACAATAAAAAAATAGGCGTATATTGGGCAAATTCCAGCTCTAACAGTCTGGTTGGGAAGCTGATCAGAGAGGGAAATATTGAAATAAAGCAGGAGTTTGAACGCCTGATGAAAGGGGAAACGATCCGGGCGGAGATTGACGAGCAGATTGTGTATGGAGAGTTAAACGGCAGTGTAGCCGGTGTGTGGAGCCTTCTGCTTGCCAGCGGATATCTTAAAGTGGTCAGCTATGAGGATTATCTGGAAATAGGAGAGTGTGATGTTCCGGAGTATGAACTTGGGTTGACAAATCATGAAGTGAGACTGATGTTCCATTCCATGGTAAAGCGATGGTTTCAGAAAAGTCAGGTAGATTATAACGGGTTTATCAGGGCTCTTTTAAAGGATGACCTGAAAGCCATGAATATTTATATGAACCGGGTGGCGCTCGGGATGTTCAGTTACTTTGATACCGGCAGAGGACCGGCGGGCGCAGAGCCGGAGCGGTTTTATCACGGTTTTGTTTTGGGACTGATGGTGGAACTGGCAGATCGATATGTACTGACATCCAATCGCGAAAGCGGCTTCGGACGCTACGATGTGATGCTGGAGCCGCGGAATGCACAGGATGATGCTGTGATCATGGAGTTTAAAGTGCAGGATGGCGAAGAGGAAAAGGAACTTTCCGATACGGTGCAGGCGGCACTTTTACAGATAGAAGATTTAAAGTATGAGGTGTCACTGACAGAAAAAGGAATTCCGAAGGAAAAGATACGAAAGTATGGTTTTGCTTTTTGCGGGAAAAAGGTTCTGATCGGAAGAAAATAACACGTAATGTCCGGCCTGAAAAGACCATGCTATGTGCCGATGCTTTTTGACGGACTCATAAATCACACAAAGGGCGATCCCTGCATATATTGTTGGTAAGAGAATATATGCGGGGATTTTTTATGTCACAAAATAAGCTGCATGCCGCACAGACAGATTTGCCCGATAAGGGAAAACTACAGATAAATGTGACTTCCACACTGGGCTTTTTTCCGGTGACGGATGCAAAGGTTACGATAACGCTTTCCGAAGCGCCGGATACGATCATAGAAGAACTTGATACCAACATTTCCGGGCAGACGGCAGAGATCGAACTGCCGGCGCCGCCGCTTGACTATTCGCTGGAGCCGGGGGCTGCTCAGCCCTATGCGGATTATGATATCACGGTGAAGGCACCGGGATATGAGTCGGTAGTTATCGAAAAAGTACAGATTCTGCCGGAGGTGGAAGCCATCCAGCCCGTCAGCATGACACCGGAGGAGGTGGAGACGGCGCCCGAGGAGGATATCCTGATTCCGCCGCACACACTGTATGGGGAATATCCGCCGAAAATAGAGGAGGATGAGATCAAACCCATGGACGATGACGGGGAGATCGTTTTAAGCAGAGTGGTGGTGCCGGAGACTGTGGTGGTACATGACGGGGTGCCGGATGATTCCACGGCAAAAAATTATTATGTACCCTACAGGGATTATATCAAAAATGTGGCTTCGTCGGAGATCTACGCCACCTGGCCGGAGCAGGCGATCTATGCGAATATATTGGCTATCATGTCTTTTACCTTGAATAGAGTATATACTGAATGGTATCCGAGCCAACAGTTTCGAGTATTTTCTCCCCGTCACCAGAATGTTTCTCAAAATCCTCAATTCTAATCCTGAATTTAATACTGATATCCTCGTCCTTTACGTCAATCCTTTCTATCAGTGATGCCAGCAACATTCTTTTTGTGGGAATGTCTGACTCTTTAAATACCTGTTTCCAGTTAGGCGCAATATCAAGAAATTTTGAAAACTCTTCATAGGTAATACTGGCTTGCGCTATCTGTTCCTGCAACCTTAGTCTGTCCTGCTCCAACTCCGCTAATTCTTTTTCCTTTTCATCTATCATTCGTGACAACCGTTCAACAGTAATTCCACTTTCCCCCCGAAACGCTTCCGGCAGTGCATCTTCCAGAGTTTTAATATCCCTTGTTTTTTTGTCTGTCTCCTTTGCTATTCTTTTTTGCTCTTTTTCAATGCGCAACATTTTCTGTTTTTTCATTTCATTTAACTCGTCTGAAACGTTTACCTCTTTCAGCCGTTCCAAATAGTTCTCAACCACTTCAAACACGACACTCTCTAAAAAATCCTGTGAATAATAACTTCTTTCGGCGCATTTTTCCTGACATCCGTATCTGCCTATGCAGGACACTTTCTCTGTTCCGTCCTTTGTGACCCAGTGGTTGTTATATCCGGCACTTTTTAGACGCTTGCCACAATAACCGCAATACGCAATTCCCAATAATGAAAGTTTTCCTCTCGGATTGAACGGTGCCGAATACTGTTCTTCATATAAAGCAAGCGTTTTCTTTTTCTTTTCCTCTAAATGCGCTTTCCTTGACTCCCTGATTTCCTGCGCTTTCTCCCAGTCAGGTTGCGGAACAATCACGATATCTTTGACCTGCTCCTTTGACAATATCCATTCTTTACGGTCAAGCCTTCTAAAGTTCTTCCCCTTTTCCCGGCGGTGTATTGAATAATACCCCATGTAAATAGGGTTCTTCAATATACTGCATACCGTGCCGTTTTTCCACTTGTCCGCTGTAATAGCTGGTATTCCTGCTTTGTTCAATTCTTTTGCTATTTTTTCATATCCATATCCTTTATGTATGTACAGGTCATATATCTTCCGCACAACTTCTGCCTGATGCTCTACAATCTCCATTTTATGCAGATTTCGCTTGTGCGAATCTTTTTCAGACGTTTCTACAAGCTGATATCCGTAAGGGGCTTTGCCTCCTACAAACCGCCCCTTTTCCACCTGGTCGATTAAGGCATCCTTTACCCTTTTGCTTAACTTCCGGCTTTCTTCTTCATTCTGCCAGAATCGGATATATGTAATCAAACTGTCTGTATGCTCATCATTTTTTATTTTGCCATCCTTAACAGTCCAGACCTCTATACCAGCTTTATATAATGCGTTAATGTAAAAACTGTATTCTTCCCTTCGTCCTATCCTGTCGGTCATGTATGTAAGGAGAATGTCAAATTCTTTATTTTCGGCATCTTCCTTAATCTGCATGAGGACTTCCCTATCCTCAACTCCATTTTTATATGCTGATACCGCTTTCTCAATGTACTCCTTATCGAATATCCAGTCTTGGTGTTTTGCTATATAATTTTTAGTTTCTTCCCTTTGCAGTGGTATATCATCCTCATGTAGTTGTTGTTTTGATGATACCCTCAATAGTGTCCTGACCTTTTTGCTTTCCATATTTTCCTCCTTAAAATAGCGTGCCCATGTTTTTTATTACCATGGGCACGTCCTTATTCTATACAGTTCCTATCCATTACATTTTAACGCCGATATGTCTGGGATAAAAGCCTTTGGTTCGCTTTTTTCCATATAAATTTTCTTTAAATGGTCATAAAAGTATTGGGCATTCTTATCATTTGTTTCTTCCGAAAATCTCAAATTGACTTTCACTTTTTTCTTTTTGTAGGCAGTTTCAATATGTATGCATGTCTCATTTTTCATATACATTCCTACCTCTTTTTCCTTGCTTTAGTTTATGACATTATCCATTGATTCAGAATTTCGAAATTCCAATTCATTAGTCAACAGAATCAATTTTTCCTTCATGTGCCTGTTTTTTACTTCCTTTATTGCACGTTCTGTATCTTTCGTATTGAATAAACCTTTTTTGAAAAACTTCTTATAAGTATATTCATATTCCAGCATTTCATCTGGCGGCAACATCCCAGTCCTGCCAGCCTCATATATCTTCTCCCAGTACTCACCGAGTGTCATTTTTTCTTTGTAGTCATGCAGAGAAACATACAATCCGGCACGTTCCGGCACACGGTTTGTCCAGACATATTCTGTTGCCTTGGCTTTTTTCTCGCCAGCTTTCACAACCATACACTGTGACGGTGCATCAGCAATTTTGAAACAGCGCCATTCTTCTCCAGTCAGAACAGCATCGTAGATTGTAGGGATTTCTCCTCTGGGAGAACGGTACCCACACATCACAACTGCCGCTTTGCTATGGCTCAAAGCGATAGCTCCTATCATATGCGAATACAGGTCAGCCATTTCACTTTGATAAAGTTTAGACTGCCTTCTGTAAAGTCCAACATAAGGCCAGTCTATCAGAAATTGTATTTCCGGTTGTCCGCTAAAGCGTTTTATAATTTCCAGTCCGTCAAAGCATGTAACATGTGGTTTGGTCTCCAACCGCTCCATGACATTAGCAAGATTCCGTCTGACTTCATACCGATATTTCTCGTCCGATTTATTTTTGGAATAACTGGCCGCCGAACAGTTAAAAGACTGGGAGTAAGCCAGAAATGTATTCCTTGCAACTTTAACCATCACATCATCATTAAGCCACTCACCAGAATTTGAATAATGCAACTGGGAATCGGCAGACAATTTAAGCATTTCTTTTTTCGCTCTTTGGAACTGCGTCTGTGCAGTTCCAAAGTCATCCGGTTTTTTTATGTCCAGTAATGCTTTTATTGTATCCTCTCTGGTTTCCGGTTTAGTGAGCGATTTATAAAGAATGGCAATATTCAGGTTACTATCATTTATCCATTCCTTTTCATACTTCCCATTATAATTTGAAAAGTAGACTCCGGCACCACCACAATATGGTTCAATATATTTGGTACAGGAATCGTCAAACAATGCTTTTATTTTGGATATGTAGGGAGCCTTGCTCCCCACATATCCATTCAAAAGATTATATGTACTCATATTAAGCCTCCGCAATGTCCGTCTTGAACAAGTCGGCTACAAACTTATAGTACCTTCTATTATTGGTATCGTTAAAACCGTATCCCGTACCGCTCCTGTTGCTTATGATAATGGTCTTTCCATAATGCTGTTCAACCATTCTCAGTTTCTTGCAGAATACAGTTTTTGTACAGCCTGCGTCTATTTCATCCAAAAGTTTCTGAAACTGGTCGGATATAACAGAGACAGTACCTTCCTGTACGTCATACTTATAATTACCGGAAGAATCACCACTTGCATTTGCCTCACTTGCTTTTGTCTTTATAGACTCAACAACATCATTAAGGATGTCCTCAATACACCGCGAAGACGGCATATTTGTTATATTCGTTACCACCTCCAGAAAGTGTTTTGCCCGGTCGAACGCTTTTTTCTTATCATTCTCACTAAAATCGACAATGAAATTTGATAATACGTTCATCACAGCGTGGTCACAAGCGGACAATATCTTTGCTTTTGAAATTGTAATCTCTGATGAACTGGAAATATATAACTTTCCTGTCTGAATATCTGTTAAATACAGCCTGCAACCATCTGACCGCATGGTTGACATATCCCCACATATCTGCATATTCAGTTGATAACCGTCCTTCCTAGCTAATACTGCATAGGGGCTGTCTTTTGATATAGGGGGCAAATTGCTTTCGGCATTTTCCGCCGCTGTCTCAACAGGCTTTTCCATAGTATCTTTTACCTCCTTGTTGCTTTCCTGTTCCTGTACTGCCATTTTCTTATCCTCCATTTTCTCGGTTTTTAATATCTGGCACCATTCCTCTGGCATCTTCTTGTTTTCTAATTCTGGTCTGATTGTCTCCCACTTGGCACTAATGTCTCCCAGTGCGTAACAGGACTCCGTATTTTTTATGTCTCTGTCCTCATTTGTACAGTCAAAGTATAATTCACAATTTTGATTGTCTTTCCGGCAGAGCGTAGCATAGACCTTCAGCGTTTCATTTACAGCATCGTCAATTTTTCCCAATGTTGACGGAACGCTCCACACTTTCCCATTTTTATATATCAAAGAATGCTTCATTCTAAAATCCTCCTATTGATTTGAAATTAAATTACAAGTGCCACAGTTGATTATTTTTGGGCAGACTCCACCTATACTGCGCTTGATAGATGGACGGACTCCCCCTCCGGTTGCCTGTTAATAGTTCCATATGTACACATACTGCCACTTTCCGGCGCAGTTCAGAAAATTTGACCGTATGATATTTTCAAGGAACTTTTTCTGACCTCCTTTCTCTCTCAACTGTTTATACATTGATTATATAGTGGCCTTTTTGAGACCACATTAATACCAAATGTATGTAATTTAGGTCATATGCATTATTTGAAGCATAAAAATAAGACCTAAAAAATATTTTTTAGGTCTTACCTTGGCACTTTCATTATATTATTTGGTCAAAATTTATCATTTGATTTTTTTTGCGTCTTATCTGGTGCAAATTCTCCAACATCAATGGCAACTGTATAGACAGACTTGGCAAGGTTCAAATGCTCTTCCAACAATTTTATATATTCTTTCAGCTTTTTCTTTCCTAATTGTTTGAGTTGGAGAGTCCTTGTCTTTTGCATCATCATTTTCATATCATCTATGGATTGAATATTGATTCCGTCATATTTCTTTCTGAATCTGATAAAATAAACCATTTTGCACAGTTTCTCATTTTGTTGCATCAGTTCAGCAGTATCAATTTCCATAATTCTGCCAGCCTCTTTATAAAGTTGGAATTCAAACCATTTGTGCCTCGTGAATGCCGCATCTAACTTTTTGGTACTCTCATAGAATTCTTCTCGTTCTTTCGGACTGTAATTCATTTCGAGTTCCTGTTTTATTTCTTCAGTAGTTCTATAATTAGGAAGATTCATTATATCTTCTTCTGATTGCTCAAAGATTGAATACTTACTTTCGGCACTTTCTATCTGCTCATTGAGGGATTCTTTTTTGACAAGAAAGTCTCTATATATAGGATAATCCTTTTCTTCAAATTGATTTCCCAATATAATCCTTTGTTTGCCTGTAAGATACTCTTTTGGTATCCCTGTTTTTCCTTCAATGCGTTCCGCCCAGTTACACATTGATTTTTCCTTATATCTATATCGACATTGTATATATACTCTAATGGTTTCTTTTCCTTTTTCGATAGAGCGGTACAGACTGCTGAAATCATACACATTCCCATTGATTGTACTTTCACCAAAATTGCCCCATTTACTTTTCCACAATGCTTTTATAACCATTAAATTATATGCCAACACACTTTGAAGCATCTCCGTATCGTCATTAACCATATAAGCCTCCCTGTCATAGACATTTTTTATCTGATATTATACCATTTTCAAATAGCCTGTACCATAAGAACTTATTGAAAAAATGGCAATTTGGCAATAATCTTACTTATAAAAATGGCAATTTGGCAATTTTGCAGTCAATCGCCCTGGCAATATTATTCCGCAACATTGTAACCCTGTTTTCTCAACTAGGTTGGATTATGCGTTTTATTTAATAAATCTACTGTATCATACTTTGCTGACATCATTGACATTTACTTTTCAGATTGTTCTTTTTCCCTTATCATGCTGGCACACTTTATCATCAGAGCATCTACTTCCTATATAAATATGATTTTCTGAAATGCCCCTCTTATGGTCTTTTCAAAATTTCCGATTGTTCAGCATGGCAGGCAGGACATACTGAAATACTGTTTTCCTAACCAGTCTGATTTTTGCTTTCATCCAATTTTTCAACACAGCAGACTACCGCCATATACTTTTTTCTGGAAACGCTGCTTTCATACCTCAAAACAAACTTTTTACGAAAAAAAATATATCCCCTTCCCTTAACATGCACTTTTGAAAAATATCCGTGACATAATTTCTGTCTGTTCCAATTTTCTGTTTTTAATATGCACTTTTAAATCTGCGTCCATAAAAGAACCACCCACAGCCTTCAGACCGTGGGTGGCTCCCTTTCTAATCTTCTTCATCTTCCAGAGGTTCCAAATCTCCAAAAAGATTGACTTCAACATATACCTTGTCAAGGTCGAGGTTCATGCTTGGCTCTAACATGGTTTGCAGTGTGACAATGTTGCTTGCCGTATTTATATGGCACAAAGCCTCCAGCAACGGCTTTCCGTTATGTTTTACTATTGCACGCATCAGTCCGCCACCCCCGCTCTTTTTAGTTTGTTATAGATTTGCTCTGCCGTGTATTTTCCATTTCCCAAAGCAATCAGCTGTTCCATGTTCAAACCCCTTGTATAAGCGTCCACCAGTTGAACACTGGAAATATCCTTGACTCCGAATGGCATGGTTTTTACTATGGTATTCCCACTGACACGCATATTCCGTACATCCCTGTCAAGATTAGCCATAAGCTGTTGGAGGCTCCAAATCTGTTTGCCTAAATTCTTTAGGCACTTTATAATCTGTTCTTCGTACATGAAAATCTCCTTTCTGTTAAAAATTTTTTAAGTTTCACTTCCTTATCAATCCTATGTATCTGTACATGACTGTAACGTGATTTTCCGTTGGTGGAAAGCTGGATATAAAAAAATGGCCTATCCCTCTGCCGGATAAACCATTTTTTGAAAATGTTGTTTATTCTTCTAATTCCTTTAACGTCCATTTTGCTATCCACTTTATGAATGAATAGCACTGTTTACCTAAATAAACAATTCCACATAATGAAATGATTATCATTGTATGGATGGTTGTAAATGTCAGATAGTCCACCTGTCAAGCCCCCTTTCCTTAACCTCTATATATTGGTCTACTGTTTCCTTTGCCCCCATCCATGCGTTTTCTTCATAGAAATATGTTCCACTCTCCAAAATGCCCTCTCCATCCTTACTGAACACACAGAATACATAACCCAAATCAATGTTGCTCCAGTAAACCTTTATCTCATAACCTCGATACTGTTCAATCATTTCTCCATGTACCTCTCTGGAACCCTCTGGAAACCCTTTAAATCAATCAGGTGTCCACTGTTTCCAATGGACACCCTATAAACTCTTCAGAACCTTATTTCTTTTTCTCTACAGCACCTTTCTTTTCTGTCTGCTTTGTTTCCTCTGCTTTCCCATATTCCAGAGAAGCAAGTTCAATCTTATCATCAGCCCCCAGCCTTGCACCCCCTGAAATTATCCCCAGCCGGATATAAGCCCTTACGTCCGATTGCTCAAAACTTGTCTGCTCGAATTTTGTGGAAATGCAATCGTAGTATGTAACCCCCTTTTCCTCATGACTGCCGATGACAATATAGAATACGTTAGCCGTGACACCCTCACTCTCAAGCATAGGGGTGTAATTCCCACAGTACCGGTGCTCCATGATATTTGTGGTGAAAAATCCCTCTGTATCAGGCACCAGTTCAACCCCCTTTATTGTTAAACCACATACTTTCTGGCCTGACTTGATCATGCCCTTTATCTGATTTCCAGTATACTCCATGACCTCTTTCCCACTCCATACAGACCATGCCTGCTCCCTTGCTCCCAGCATTTCCCTCCTTACTACAATTCTCATTTTACACATAATGTTTTCCTCACTTTCTTAATGTTTTATTGTTTATTTCCTTAACTTCAAATACATCTTAACGCTGATAAACTGATAAATCTATTGACGGAGTGCAAGGAGATAAACCATTATGTGTCACTGATTTTTAGGGAGATTGTAGCATATATAATGATTTATACAACTTTTTCAAATCTCCAACAACATTTAATCTGATGTCTGAAACAGCATTTTTATTACTATGAAATACCCACTACATACCAACTTCATCAGATAATGCAGGAACCAACCCACTGTATACTGACAAGCCAATAATTTCTATTAACTTGTACAACTTGATT
>OFEY01000883.1_pt1 | contig 22373 bp, 24 predicted proteins | sample 1521251 | NCBI WGS metagenome assembly OFEY01 (sample SAMEA3504100, study PRJEB24116) | mouse gut metagenome | biome: mouse gut; feature: mouse-associated habitat; material: faeces | place: Denmark | collected 2011
GCTGACTTTCAGCGGATTACCCTAATCTTTTTGCAACAAATTTGACGATGAACCAAAATTTCGGGCGATTCTTAAACGGAATTGCATTTCGGGACAAAACGGTGAAAATTTGGGCCGATTTTTAAACCGTTTTTTGATGAATGTTACGGCAAGCACTCGGACACATGGCTTTGGACATATAATTTGGAAAACAGGAGGGGAAAAGTCAGAAAATTCTCCGGAAATTGAATATTTGGGAAACAGGATGCCCCATAAAATAAATTTTCACTCTCTACAGTTTTTGAAAAACTGCCTACACAAAACACCAGAGAACTTTTTTTGCGGCTCGCGACAAAAAGCCCACCGGACTATTTGTTATTTGCTCACGACCTTTAAAGGGCATGGAGAGCCTCTAGCCCGATTGCATTACGACTTTTCACACCCATTGATTTTCCGGCCCGCATTTTATGGCACTCCGACTTTGGCAGGTGCGTCCACACAACACCAGAGAACTATTGCTTACTGCCCGCGACAAAAAACACACCGGACTATTTTGTTGTACGCTCACGACTTTTAAGGAGGAGTTTCGGCCCCGGCCTCATAGCATCACGGCTTTTCACACCCACTGATTTTCCGGCCCGCATTTTATGGCCTCCGACTTTGGCAGATGCGCCCACAAGCCACGTCCACAACCACGACGCCAAACCACGACGCCAAACCGCAACACCAATTCACAACATCAAGCCACAACATCAAGCCACAAACATTCACAACACCAGGACGCAAGACTCACAACAGAAATCAGTTCATTGCCATGTCGGGAAAAATTCGTACTTTTGCGTGATTATGTCCTTTAAATGAATATGGCAACAGAGACGACAAATAACGTTAATTACACAGACGACAACATCAGGACACTTGAAGGAGTAGAGCATATACGCAGAAGACCGGGAATGTACATCGGACGCCTCGGCAACGGTGAAGACCCCGGAGACGGAATATATGTCCTGCTGAAAGAAGTGGCCGACAACTCCATAGACGAGTTCTCCGCAGGTTTCGGCAAGCAGATAATAATAAACGTCACCGACAAGGAAGCATCCGTAAGGGACTTCGGACGAGGCATTCCGCTCAACTCTGTCGTCAAGGCCGTAAGCGTGCTTAATACCGGAGGAAAATACGACAGCAAAGGCTACAAGAAATCAGTCGGACTCAACGGAGTCGGACTCAAGGCCGTCAACGCGCTCTCCTCATATTTCTATGTAGAGGCGTACCGTGACGGACAGAGCGCATATGCGGAATTCAGGGAAGGCAAGCTGACCGACTCCGGCATGAGGCCCACTAAAGAGAAGAACGGCACTTTCGTCAAATTCATACCTGACGACCACATGTTCGTGGACTACATATACCGTATGGAATATGTGGAATCCCTCATCAAGAACTACTCATATCTCAAGAAGGGACTAAGCCTGAACCTCAACGGCACACAGTACAAGTCGGACAACGGACTGCTTGACCTTGTGCGCGACAACATGTCCGAAACGCCTCTGTATGAGCCGATACACCTTTCCGGAGAAGACATCGAAATTGTCATAACCCATGGCAACAGCTACGGTGAGAATATCGCGTCATTCGTGAACGGACAGAACACCCGAGACGGAGGAACCCACCTTGCGGCCCTCAGGGAAGCCGTTTCAAAGACACTCAAGGAGTTTTACAAGACCAACTCCAAGAAAGACTTCGCACCCGAGGACATCAGGCAGGGAATCATCGGGGCCGTCAGCATACAGATACAGGAACCGAACTTCGAAGGCCAGACCAAAACGAAGCTCGGCTCGACATACATGTGGGAGACCGACACGACAAACGAAGACGGATCGCACACATATGACAAAGGCCCTACCATCAGGAGCTTTGTCAACGACTTCGTAAAGACCAACCTTGACAATTATCTTCACATCCACAAAGAGATAGTCCCTGTGCTCCAGGAAAAAATCATGTCATCCGAACAGGAGCGCAAGGAAATTTCCGGAATCCAGAAGAAGACAAAGGAAAGGAACAAGAGGACAAACGTATATAACAGGAAGCTCCGCGACTGCCGCGTCCACTACAATGACAGGCTGCCGGAAGCCAAGAAGCACCTGAAGGAGCTGACCAGCATATTCATCACGGAGGGAGACTCAGCGAGCGGAACCATAACAAAGGCACGCAAAGCTGACACCCAGGCCGTATTCAGCCTCAGGGGAAAACCCATCAACTGCTACAAGGAGAGCCGCAAAAAAGTCGCTGAGAACGAGGAGCTGAATCTTCTTGTAAACGCGCTCGGAGTCGAGGATGACATGGAGCAGCTCAGGTACAACAACATCATCGTGGCCACCGATGCGGATGACGACGGTATGCACATACGCATGCTCGTGCTGACATTCTTCATGAAATATTATCCGGACCTTATCAGAAGGGGGCATGTGCACATTCTCCAGACTCCCCTGTTCAGGGTCAAGAACAAGAAGGACATACGATACTGCTTCAGCATAGACGAGAAGGAAAAGGCTGTCAAAGAGCTGAAGAGCGGCGTGGAAATCACAAGGTTCAAAGGTCTCGGAGAGATTTCGTCAACCGAGTTCGTGGACTTCATCGGTGAGAACATGAGGCTCGACAAGGTGAAGCTCAGCGATGAGGAATCCATCGCCGAAATCATGGAGTTCTACATGGGTGACAACACCATAGACAGACAGAACTTCATCAGGCAGCACCTGCGCAGCGAGACTGAGCTGGAAGACGTGAACATCTGATTCTCCGGAGCACCGGTGCGCATATGGCAGGCTTGACACGAATCCTATGCGGCACTGATGCTTACGGTACGGATAATGCAGTCGTTCAATCACAAAAACTAAAGATATGTGGAGAAAATTCTGCGGATGGCTACTCCGCGCAATGGGATGGACCGCGGTTGATCCGGTAGCCCCTGAAGACAAATGCATAATACTCGGTGTACCGCACACTTCGATATGGGATTTCGTCATCTCATACCTTTATTATGAATCAGTAGGCGGAAAGCCTTACTGCATGATAAAGGGCGAATTTTTCAAAGGCCCTCTCGGCTGGCTGCTCCGAAAGCTCGGCGGCATTCCTGTTGACAGGAAAAACGCCACCACAATGCTCCTGAGCGTAATCAAGGAGATGAAAGAGAAACCATGCGTACACCTCGCGCTTGCTCCAGAAGGCACCCGCCAGCCGGTAAAGCGTTGGAAGACAGGATTCCATACCATTGCCCGCGAAGTGGGATGTCCGGTCTATCTCGGATATTTCGACTGGGGAACCAAGCGTGTGAGCCGCGGAGAGAAAGTAGAGCTTACGGACGATGCGAAGGCCGACATGGCACGCATCCAGCAAATCTACGAGCAAATGCATCTTACCGGAAAACATCCGGAGAAATACGTCACACATTAAAAAGAAAGGACAAATGAACTATTTCTACAAACGCGTGCAGAAATTCCGCGAAAAGAATCTCGATTCTCTCGCCAAGCTGTACGAATACTCGACAACAATTTTCGAGAAGAACTCATATACGAAATGGGCTGACAGCAAGGAAGGCGGCTACACTTTCGGGCAATTCCGCAAGACATGCGACGGCCTTTCAAAAAAACTGACCCAGTACGGCATCGGGGCCGGAGACAAAGTGGCCATTCTTTCCCAGAGCATGCCTAACTGGTCCGTTGCTTTCTTCAGCATCGTTCCGTTCGGCAGAATCGCCATCCCTATCCTTCCTGACAGTTCAGAAAATGAGGTCACAAACATATTGAAGCACTCTGAGAGCAAGGTCATATTCATATCAGAAAGGCTTCTTCCGAAGCTCAGCGAAGAATGCAAGGCCAGCCTTACACTTGTAATAGACATCGACACATTCGAAGTGCTCAAGTCCGATGACAACAAATTCACATGCGACGGAAAGGTAAGTCTTCCTATGCCTGACGACATCGCCACCATAATATATACGAGCGGAACGACAGGCAGCGCAAAAGGAGTGGTGCTCAGCCACAGGAACCTGATGTCAAACGTGATTTCGTCCTACCACACATGCAGGAGGACCCAGAAAGACAGATGGCTGTCAATCCTTCCGATGGCACATACACTTGAGATGACACTAAGCATGCTCTATCCTATGTATGTGGGAGCATGCGTGTATTATCTCTCAAAACCGCCTGTGGCATCCATACTGATGAAGGCGCTCAAGACGGTCAAGCCGACCACAATGCTTTCCGTGCCGCTCATCATAGAAAAAGTCTATAAGTCCAGCATACTTCCTACAATCAAGAAGAGCCGCACCTTGACATGGATGAACATCCACATGAACGGGCTGATGTGCAAGATAATAGGAATAAAGCTCAAGAGCACATTCGGCGGTCACCTCACATTTTTCGGAATCGGAGGCGCAAAGCTGGACAGCGAAGTGGAGGCTTTCCTCCTGAAGGCAGGCTTCCCGTACGCAATCGGATACGGACTTACGGAGACTTCCCCTCTGCTGAGCTATGCCATGAAAAAGGGACGCACTCCAGGCTCAATCGGATATCCAGTAAAGGGCGTCAGACTGAAGCTGCATGACGTTAACCCGGAGACAGGAGAGGGCGAGATTGTGGCAAAAGGTGACAATGTGATGCTCGGCTACTACAAAGACCCTCAAAGGACAAAGAGCGTATTCACCGAGGACGAGTGGTTCCGCACCAACGACCTTGCTATACAGGATGAGAAAGGGCGTTTCTTCATCAAGGGACGCAAGAACAACATGATTCTCGGCCCTTCCGGAGAGAACATCTACCCGGAGGAAATCGAGAATGTGATAAACAATGTGGAGGGAGTGAACGAATCCATCGTAGTCGAGAGGAACGGACGCCTTGTCGCCCTTGTGCAGCTTGACGAGAACATGATAAACTGGGACGAGAAGCGCGAGGACAAATTCTACGAGCAGCTCGACAGTTTCAAGGAGTCCCTGATGAAGAAAGTGAACAAGAATGTCAGCAAGACATCCAAAATCAACTCTGTGGAAGTTATGAAAGAGCCGTTCGAAAAGACAGCCACATCCAAAATCAGACGCTTCAAATACAAGGATTCTGCCCCTACAGTCGAAGCGGACACAGAGAAAGCGGACAAGAACAAAAGTTCAGGAGAAGAATAGTTTTTTCCGAATATCCGACATAAAAGAAACAGGCTGACTAAAAATGATTTAGTCAGCCTGTTCCATATTAAAGCCTGTCAAAAATTACTCAGCGACAACCTCGTACTTGAAAGTACCCTTGACGTCCTTGTAGCATTTTACAGTAGCCTCGTATGTTCCGAACTCTTTTGCAGCCTCGGCAACAGTGATGTCTTTCTTGTCAACCTCGATTCCGGCAGCAACAAGAGCCTCAGCAAGCTGTGCAGTTGTAACTGAACCATAAATCTTTCCAGTCTCGCTGACCTTTGCGGAAACTTTTACTACAGTCTCGGCAAGCTTGGCTGCAAGAGCCTCAGCGTCAGCAGTGAACTTCGCAATCTTGTGAGCCCTCTGACGAAGGTTCTCAGCAAGCACCTTCTTTGCAGAAGCTGTTGCCATGATGGCGTAGCCCTGAGGGATAAGATAGTTGACAGCATATCCTGTCTTTACATTGACGATATCGTCCGCGTGGCCAAGATTAGCCACATCTTTCTTAAGAATAATCTCCATATAGCTGTCCTCCTCTTATTTCATAAGGTCTGTTACATACGGGAGAAGTGCAAGATGCCTTGCCCTCTTTACGGCCTGAGCCACTTTCCTCTGGAACTTGAGTGAAGTACCTGTAAGACGGCGAGGAAGGATTTTTCCCTGCTCGTTGAGGAACCTCTTGAGGAACTCAGCGTCCTTGTAATCCACATATTTGATTCCTGCCTTCTTGAAACGGCAGTATTTCTTCTTTCTGACCTCTACTGTAGGAGGGTTGAGATAACGGATTTCATTGTTCTGTGCCATAATTCTTTTTCCTCCAATTATTTAGCCTGTTTGTTAGCCCTTCTCTTCTCTGCATAGGCAACTGCGTGCTTGTCCATTGCGAAAGTAAGGAAACGCATGATTCTCTCGTCACGGCGATACTGTGTCTCGAGCCTGTCGATAAGCTGTGTATCAGCCTTGAACTCGATAAGATAATAAAATCCTGTGGTCTTCTTCTGGATAGGATAAGCCAGCTGACGCAGACCCCAGTCCTCCTGGTACACGATTTCACCACCCTTTGCAGTGATGTAATCCACGTACTTTGCTACCGCTTCCTTCATCTGGGCCTCAGACAAAACGGGAGTTGCAATGAAAACGGTTTCGTACTGTTTGATCATTTTGTTTGTAATTAATTGTTTTATAATAAATTGCGTCCACCCGCGCAGACCAATCCACGCAAATGGGCTGCAAATATACGAATAATCATTTGATTTTCAAAGTCTCGGCATCACTTCCCGTCAATTAATTTATGCTAATCTTGAACATTTCAGTTTCTGCAAATCATCATATTATTTTGCCAGATAAGAAAAGAGCACTATATTTGCAATTGCGAGACGGCTGTTTCGGAAATGTACGTTTCGCAACTACATCACTCAATGAGACACTTGAACTCTCAAAGAAAAGTGCTCAATTTACGGCAGTTACAGGATGAATAATATTCTATTTATTTCAAGAAGAATCATATACATGCTATTGCCACTTGCAATATTATCCCGCTGCGGACGTAGTGGAACAAGTGGAGGAAATGTGCAAAAGCATCAGTCGCAGGAGAGAGCCAAGGAATATGTTATTACGGATACCACAAATGCCGGACTTATCATATACACTCCAACGTATTCCCGTATTGCTCTTGAATGCGGAACAATGCCAGAACAGGCAAATGAAAGTATCATTTTTTGCTGCTCTGCCGCATTCACAGGAGAGTTGCGCAAAGAGTTCAGCCATTCGAACATCGCAGGTCATCATGTTTCGGGAGGAAAATTACATAAAGGATTCAGGTGCAAGCCAAATACGGGAGCTTTTGTGTGGTATAGCGGTCAATGGAAATTTATGCTGAACGAATACGCCGACGAAATGATGGCAGCTGCAGATTCCTCGGGAATGGGCTTTGCCCAAAACATCATCATTCATAATGGGATAACCCAACCTCATTTTCGGAAGAATTCATTTCAGTATAGAGCTCTGTGCGAACTTGACGGAAAGCTGTGCGTCATCGAATCCAAGCATATTGTCAAATATGCAGAATTTGTCAATATGCTAAACGAACTTCAAGTAAAGCATGCCATATATCTTGATATGGGCTCCGGATGGAATCACGCATGGTATCGTAAGGATAGCCAATCAGATGTCGTTGTTCTGCATCCAAAGACACATAACTATATGACGAACTGGCTCACTTTTTATACCGGCTGACGATTTATCTGAGAATTAAGCAATCAGCACTTGAAGATTGCTAAACCTGTCCAAGAAAAAGTAGCAGTGCAATTCACATAGGTCCGAATCTTTTAAAAAGTCGGAACGGTTAAACAAAAGGTGTCCCGTCGGGCCAGAAAAGCTCCGACAGGACACCTTATATATTAATAGGAAAATTCCTACTTCACGGGAACATTCTCAAGAACGGCCTTGAGGAAATCCCAGCATTTTGCCACTGACGGGATGTTTGCGCGCTCGTCAGGGGAATGAGGGCTCAGGAGAGTCGGGCCGCATGAAACCATGTCCCAAGCAGGGTAAGTTCCACCGAGGATACCGCACTCAAGTCCGGCATGTATGGCCATCACAGCTGGCTCCTTGCCATACAGGTCATTATAAACCTTCTTCATGGTAGCCAAAATCGGAGACGATGCATTCGGAGCCCATCCTGAATATCCTCCATTGAACTCAACCGCGCATCCCGCAAGCTCGAACACGCTCCTGATTCTAAGCGCAAGCGCATCCTTTGCAGAATCAACAGAACTGCGCAGAAGCGTGCTCACACGGAATTCACCCCTATATATTGTCACCATTGCCATATTGTTGGAAGTCTCCACAAGCCCAGGCATCTGGTCGCTCATCCTCTCCACTCCGTCCGGACATGCAAGCACTGCCTTCACGAACCTCATGGCAGCCTCTTCCTCAACATAGAGGCAGTCCTCATGGTCACAGGACTCCCCTTCCGCACACTCATAAGGAGCAAACAAAAATTCGGAAGCAGGGTCAGCCACCTTGTATTCCTCCTTCACCTCAGCAGCCACACGTGCAACGGCAGCCTCTGCCGCGGCAACCTTCTCCGGAGCCACATATACAGTCGCAAATGCCTCACGAGGGATTGCATTGCGCAAAGTACCTCCTTCAAAATCAAGCAGTTTCACATCCGCCTCAGTCATGAGAGCATACAGCACACGCGCAGCAATCTTGTTGGCATTGGCCCTGCACAGGATTATGTCCATTCCGGAATGGCCTCCCTTGAAGCCTTTCACCGCAAGCGAATAGCAGAGCCATCCTTCCGGAGCCTCCTTGCGCTCATATGAAGCTGTCGCAGTGGCATCAAGACCTCCCGCACAACCGACATAAAGCTCTCCCTCAGTCTCTGAGTCAAGGTTAATCAGAATGTCCCCCTCAAGGACTCCAGGCTCAAGCTCACGCGCTCCGGTCATGCCGGTCTCCTCATCCACAGTGACAAGAAGCTCGACAGGACCATGCTTCAGGTCCTCAGACTCAAGGACAGCCATACCCATGGCCACACCCAAGCCGTTGTCAGCCCCGAGAGTCGTTCCCTTGGCCCTTACCCACTCACCGTCAATCCATGTGCTTATCGGGTCGTTCTCAAAATCATGAACCGTATCAGCATTCTTCTGAGGGACCATGTCGATGTGCCCCTGAAGGATGACACCCTTGCGGTCCTCCATTCCCGGAGTGGCTTTCTTACGTATTATTATATTTCCGGCCTTGTCCCTGATAGTCTCAAGACCGAGGGACTTTCCGAAATTGTACATGTACTCCACTGCAAGCGCCTCATGCTTTGAGGGGCGCGGAATCTGCGTAAGGGCATGGAAGTTTTTCCATACGATACGCGGGTCTAATTCTTTGATTTCCATAATATCAATGTTTCAAATGTCATTTAAGTATAACGTTCACCGGAACCGAGCTTTCCCTTCCGAGCTGGAAGACCGGCATGCGGCTCTGGAGCAAAAGGTTCACGCCGTCCATCAGTTTCACGGTGCAGATGGCAGGAATGCGGTAATATGCAAGCACGGCCTTTGCGTTCTTGGAATCAGGCTCCGCAAGGACAGGCTCGGCAAATGCCTGCGGCACAATCTCCATTACCACAGGCTTTCCGGACAGGTTGTCTGCAGGGACAAGGCCGGCCGTATCCGACATGCGGAAGGCCACATATATCTGGCTGTCACGCCCCGGCTCCGGAATCACCTCAAACATCATCTTCTGCGTACTGTAGTCCGAATAACCGGCAAAAAGCGTCATATATTCTTTCTCAAGACGCGTTATTTCATCTATCGCAGCCCCCATAGCCTCACCGCTGTAGGTTGCATCCGTGTCACCGGTCACAATCTGGAGCCTCTGGCTGCGGAGCTTGAGTATCATCTGGGCAGTCTCAGCGGCCCTCTGTTCAAGCGACTTCTCCACAAGCATGTTCTGCTGCACGGACACCTTGTCATATGCGGACTCCCTCCTGCCGTTACGGTACAGCGTGGCCGCCTCCGAAGTCAAATTTGACGACACTCCCTTTCCGGAGAAGTCACTGCGGCTTTCCTCAGGGAAGCGCCAGAGCGTCTGGTCACCCGACATGGCATCCGAAAAAGCCACGAGTCCTCCGCGGGAAAGTTTCATGAAAGTACCGTCAAGCTGGCCCTTTTTCACATTCACAGAATATCTGCGGCTCTGGTCCGCCTCAAGAAGAGGCAGCATCTTCACCTGGGTAAGCCTGACAGAAGTCTCGTCCTTCTGACGTGCCTTGATTCCAAGATATTTCTCCGCAAACCGGGCATAAGGGCCGGCATGGAATTTCTCCTGCACAGCCTCAACCTCCAAAGTAATCACCGTTGAAGGAAGCGAATATGTCACGAAACCCTCCGGGTCCGAATTCTTCTGGGCCGACACGGTCAGCGGAATCGTCATCATGGCCATAGCCACGACCATTTCTAATGTACGTTTCATCATATCAGATTTCTGTTGTTCATTTCCATCTCTTATGGGACCAAAGCCAGTTGTGCGGCGTCTCCTTAATCTCCTGCTCAAGGAGTTCAAAATAACGTTTCATCATTTCATCGCAGGACATCGTCGAGGCATCCCCGCATATAGGAATGAAACTGACTTCATATCTTCCCCGCGAGACATGCTTCATCTTCAGATAGACCACCGCATGTGAAAATTTCTGAGCCACACGCACGCTGCCTGCCATCGCCACAGTCGACTGGTGCAGGAATTCCCCCACATCATATGCCGCCTGGTACGGATACTGGTCAGCCATGTATATATACACATTCTTCTCGTCCTTATGCTTCACCGCATACCTAAGTATGTCGGACGACTCGATTTCGCACGAAGTCCCTACCCGTTCAAGCACAGAAGCCCTGTTCAGCCTGAAAAAACTGTCGGAGAAAGCATTGTGGAGACGTTTGTAAACCACCTTTATATGCTCTTCCTCAACGACCAGATGAGTCCCTGTAGCAGTTCCGCTTGCAAGCAGGCCTCCCAAAAGTTCCCAGTTTCCGCAATGCGAATAAAGGACGGTCACAGACGGACTGGACTCGAACAACGCATTCATCACCTCCGGATTCATTACAGTGAGTATTCCGCTTTTCCGCATGCGCTCCCCGTCTGAAGCGCCGAACCAGAGGGCCTCTACGATCATGTTGCCCAAATGCCTGTAATAAGCGTCAGCTATGGACTCAAGCTCACGGTATTTCTTTTCAGGGAATGATCTCGCCAGATTCGTCATAACCACGTCATGCCTATACCGCATCACATCCTTCACCACCCAGCACACCAGCCTGCTCATGGCATAGTGGAATCCCAACGGCAACCTGCCGAATATTTTCACCAAAGCACGAGCTATCCTTACACCTATCTCATTCATTTATAATACAATCTCTATGTCTTCATACAAGACCGCCACATCGCGGCACAGCATTCCTGACTTTTCAGTAACGCAAATATACCATTTTTCCTCAATCGACACATCACTTCCGCCGACCAATTTACAACAGCCGGTGCCCATATTCCGCAGATTTTATTATCTTTGTCGGCCGGCATGCCAGACACAGAGGCATTCCCGGCAGTTGAGAGCAACTTTTTTATTAACAACACATAAACCAATTCATCATGTTCAAAGGACATCCAAAAGGACTATTGGCTGCAGCTCTGAGCAACATGGGCGAACGTTTCGGATACTATATCATGAACGCCGTGCTCGTCCTGTTCCTCTGCTCCAAATTCGGCCTCGGCGAAAGTACCGCAGGCAGCATTTATTCAGTTTTCTATGCAGGCATCTATATTCTCAGCCTTGTCGGCGGAATCATAGCCGACAAATCCCAGAACTACAAAGGCACAATCAAGACCGGTCTCATAATAATGGCCTCAGGCTATGCCCTGCTTTCAATCCCTATCCTTGCGACCTCAACCAACATCAGCTGGCTCCTGCCGCTCACCTGCCTTGCACTTTTCCTCATTGCGTTCGGAAACGGACTCTTCAAGGGAAACCTTCAGGCAATCGTGGGACAGATGTACGACAACTTGGAGGCTGAAGCCGCAAAAAAAGGCCCGCAGGCACTCGCTGAAGCAAAGGACAAGCGCGACTCAGGCTTCCAGATTTTCTACGTGTTCATCAACGTAGGAGGTCTGATTGCCCCGTTTGTGGCACCGCTCCTGCGCGAATGGTGGCTCCAGGCAAACGGCATGGTATATAATGCGCAGCTCCCGGCTCTCTGCCACGAATTCCTGAACGACGCTGCCGGAATGAGCGCACAGGCTCTCGAGAACCTCAGCTCGCTTATGGCCGCTGCGGGAGGAAACATCATGGATATGGCTGATTCATGCCAGAAATACCTCCAGATTTTCAACGAGGGCATCCATTATTCATTCATAGCATCGGTTGTGGCAATGGTAATATCCCTTGTCATCTTCCTGTTCTCCCAGAAGACCTTCCCTACGCCGTCAAAGAAAGAGGCAGTCAAGGGAGTTGAATATACCGCTGAGGAGAAGGCCGCCATGGCAAATGAAATCAAGAAGAGGATGTATGCGCTTTTCGCAGTTCTTGGAATCGTGATATTCTTCTGGTTCTCATTCCACCAGAACGGAATGTCGCTTTCATTCTTCGCGCGCGACTTCGTTGACTCTTCTGCTGTGGCTCCTGAAGTATGGCAGGCAATCAACCCGTTCTTCGTCATTGTCCTCACACCTGTGATCATGGCAATTTTCAGTTTCCTCTCAAGGAGGGGAAAAGAAGTCTCGACTCCGAAGAAAATCGGAATCGGCATGGGAATCGCGGCTCTCGCATTCATTTTCCTCATGGTGTTCTCAATGATTCAGCACTATCCTTCAGCAGAGGATTTCAAATCACTTCCTATCGCGGAGCAGATGGCTGGAAAGGCCCACTGGTGGGTTCTCATCGCCACTTATTTCTTCCTTACGGTAGCTGAGCTGTTCATATCACCGCTCGGATTGTCGTTCGTATCCAAAGTGGCTCCGAAGAGCATGCTCGGATTGTGCCAGGGACTCTGGCTCGGCGCGACCGCAGTCGGCAACCTGCTTCTCTTCCTCGGACCTAAAATGTACAACGCATGGCCTATATGGCAGTGCTGGGCTGTATTCGCGACCGTCTGCATCATCTCAATGGGCGTAATGTTCGGAATGGTCAAATGGCTTGAGAAAGTGACAAAATAACACATGCCGCAAGGCATCGCAAAGGAAAGGCCGGGAAATGAATCCCGGCTTTTTCTTTTTAGGCAGCCTGACCGGCCAAGAGCGCACCCGTCCTGTTTCCACGGAATGAAATCAAAGAGTTTTTCGGAAAAATGCCCGGATGTCATGGGCTGTTCTAAAAATATGGCTATTTTTGTAGAAAAGTAGAAACGCTGCCTTCAAAAAAGGCAGGCCAACAGTTGCAATCTATATGGACACTGGTTTGAAAGAGACCCTCATCGGGTGGGCGGAGGAATATAATGACCCGAAATATTTTGAGGAAGACCCTATCGCTTTCCCGAGACAGTTCGCAAAGAAATACCGGGCCGGGGAGGCATCCCTGGCGGACGTGGAAATCTCAGCCCTGCTTTCGGCCCATCTCGCATGGGGACGCCGTGCCATGATAGTGCGCGACTGCGGCAGGATGTTTGACGAGATGTGCTGGAAACCGTATGATTATGTCATGGCAGGAGACTGGCGCGACGAGAATGCCAGCCTGCACAGGACAGTCAAATGGAGCGAATTTGCAGCCATATGCTCACGTCTGCGTGAACTTTACATGCAGTCAGGCAGCATCGAGGGGCTGTCAGACACCGACATACGCTGCAAGGTGTTCGGACAGAAAGAAGACCGCAAGGCCCCGAACAAGAAAATCAGCATGATGCGCAGATGGATGGTGCGTGATGACGGGAAGGTTGACCTCGGTCTATGGAAAAACAGCGACAAGAAAAAGCTGATACTTCCCCTTGACGTGCATGTTTACGGTCAGGCGACTTCTCTCGGGCTTACAAGCCGCAAGCAGAAGGACATCGTGACAGCAAGGGAGATTACGGACGCATTCCTGGAAGTTTTCCCCGATGACCCTTGCAAGGGCGACTTCGCATTATTCGGATACGGGGTGACAAGCAGAAACAATGATTGAAAATGCCGAGACTTTATATAATATCAGGCTGCAACGGTGCAGGAAAAACAACCGCTTCATATTCGGTGCTCCCGGAGATGCTCGAATGCAGCGAGTTCGTCAATTCTGACGAATTTGCAAAGGGCCTCTCCCCTTTCAAACCGGAAAACGCATCCATACAGGCAAGCCGCTACATGATAATGAAGATACGCTATCTTCTCAAAAGGCGGCAGGATTTCGCAGTGGAGACAACTCTCGCCACAAGGACGCTCATGAGGACAGTCCGCATGGCACAGGACGCAGGATACACAGTGACCCTGCTTTATTTCTGGCTGAAATCACCGGACCTTGCAGTGGAAAGGGTACGGGCCAGGGTGGAGGCCGGAGGACATAACATTCCTGAGGAGACAATCAGGAGACGATACCAGGTAGGAATAGAATATTTTTTCCATTATTATGCTCCAGTCTGTGAAAGATGGATACTTGCAGACAATTCACAGATTCCTTTCCGTGTCATCGCAGAAGGCTCAAAAGGAGAGGTCACGAGCATCAGGGACGCGCAGACATATGAGAAGATAAGGATGACGGCCATGGAAAGGCTTTATACCGCAGAAGACGCACAATGAACGACAAGACATATTATCTCAATACATTCAAGGTCACCGAATTCCAGCTGCGGAAGTTGGTGGAGACGGCACTTTCGAGGGGCGGAGACTACGCTGACCTTTATTTCGAGAACACATCATTTTTCAACCTGCTGCTTAAGGACTCGGAAGTTTCCTCAGGCGGCTTCCATACCGATTTCGGAGTAGGCATCAGGGTCCTAAACGGAGAAAAGACAGGATACGCATATTCCGAGAATACTGATATGCCGGACATGCTCAAAGCTGCCGAAGCCGCTTCCGCCATTGCATCCGGCCAGTCAGGCAGAAGCGGTCTGCGCTATGCCCAGGCAGGTGTAGGGAAGCTTGACCTGTATCCCCAGCAGAAAGACTGGAGGCTGTCAGACGCCTCCGCCTTCCTTCCCTTCCTAAAGACAGTGGAACAGGAAGTCCTTTCCAGGGACAGCAGGATAGTGAAAGTCATGGCAAGACTTTCTGATTCGGTATGCGAGGTGCTGATGTACAATTCACTCGGCGAACTGACTGTAGATTCGCGTCCAATGGGAAGCGTCACGGTAACGGCTGTATTCCGCCAGGGCGAGGCGACCATAGACAAGAGCGCGTCAAGAAGCTTCCGCATCGGTGCGGAACTGATAAGCGGCGCGCTTGCCAAGGAGCTGGCCGAAGATGTGACACGTGGCATTGACGAAAGATTCGCCGCAAAAAGGCCGAAAGGCGGCCAGATGAGCGTGGTGATGGGAGCCGGAGCATCGGGAATACTGCTGCACGAAGCCATGGGACATGCTTTCGAGGCGGACTTCAATCGCAAGGGACAGTCCATATTTTCGGACAAGATGGGCACCAGAGTGTGTCCGGAAGGCATCAATGTCGTGGATGACGGGACCCTCATGAATAACCGCGGGGCAGGCAACTATGATGACGAAGGCGTTCCCGGCGAAAAGACATATATGGTGAAAGACGGCATATTGTGCTCATATCTGCATGACAGGATAAGCGCCAGCCGCTACGGAGTACCGCCGACAGGAAACGGAAGGCGTGAGAATTTCCGCTACAACCCCATCCCGAGGATGAGGGCGACCTATATGGAAAGCGGGAATGCAGAGCCTGAGGGCATAATAGCCTCCGTCAAAAAAGGCATATACGTGGATGAGTTCTCAAACGGGCAGGTGAAAATCGGAGAGGGCGACTTCACATTCTTTGTCAAGAACGGATTTCTGATAGAAAACGGAAGGCTGACAGCTCCGGTGAAAGACATAAACATAATAGGAAACGGCCCGGAGGCACTTGCAGACATAACGGCTGTCGGCAATGATCTGAAGATAGACAACGGGACATGGACCTGCGGAAAGGAGCAGAGCGTGCCTGTATCATGCGGCATGCCTACGGTTCTTGTGAACAGGCTTACGGTTGGAGGAGAATGACAGATGATAACCGAACAGGAAATATACATGGCAAGGCGATGCATGGAGCTTGCCTTGGAAAAAGGAGCTGAGAGTGTACGCGTATCTCTGGGAAAGAGCGTGCTGGACAGCCTGACAATGCTTAACGGAGAACTTGACAAGGTCAGCAGGTCTGCGGACCGCTCCATATTCATATATCTTTTCGTGGACGGCCGTTACGGGACATTCTCGACGAACAGGCTCGAGGAGAAAGAGCTTGAAGACTTCGTGGCAAAGGCGGTCACGATGGTACGGATGCTCGGAGAGGACAGGTTCAGAAGCCTGCCGGACCCGCAGAGGACGGCCAAGGATGCGTCCGGAGGAAATGAGCTTGGACTTTTCGACCCAAGATATACATCAAGAAACGCCGACATGAGACTCAAGGCTGCCGGAGACTTGAGCATTTACGCCAAGATCAAATCCGGGGAGGCAGGAAAAGGATATGAGCTGATTTCGGAAGAATGCGAATATTCGGAGTCATATGATGACAATTACCTGATTGATTCCCAAGGTTTTGAAGGCCGGCACACAGAAAGTTCATTCGGCTGTTTCTCCGAAATGACCATCCAGGACATGGAAGGAGGAAAATTCAGCGGATTCTGGTGGGAGTCATCCTCCAAAGCGGACGGTCTGGACATATGCAGCTGCGGGCAGAAGGCCTTGGAAAGAGCCGTAAGACAAATCGGCCCGAAAAGACGGCGCTCCGGGAAATACAGGATGGTAGTGGATGCCGGCGTATCTTCACGTCTTGTCGCACCGCTGCTTTCAGCCCTGAATGCCGCGGCAATCCAGCAGAACATGTCGTTTCTTGAAGATTCTTTAGGCAAACGCATGTTCAGTGAAGGATTGACCATAATGGATATGGCGCGCACTCCAGGCAAGAACGGCTCAAGGCTCTTTGACACAGAAGGAGTCGCAACTACCGACGCGCCTGTCATAGAAAAAGGCACGGTGCAGAAGTATTTCGTAAACACTTACTATTCCCGAAAAATGGGGATACCGGCCACGGTCGAGGACATTTCACGTCCTTGTCTGATGCCATACTTAAAGGGAGACGAAGCCGCAGCCTCATGTGAGGGAATATCTTTGGCGGATATTTTGCAAAGGTGCGGCAGCGGAATCCTTGTCACAGGCTTCAACGGAGGCAACTGCAATCCCGTCAGCGGAGATTTTTCTTTCGGAATAGAGGGCTTCGCATTCAGCCGCGGAAAAGTCACCCATCCGGTGAGGGAAATGCTGATTACAGGCAATATGACAAGCCTGTGGAACAGCCTGACGGCAGCCGGAACAGACGCGCTTCCAAGCTCACGCTGGCAGATACCGTCTCTCGCTTTTGACGACGTGTCGTTTTCGGCATAAAAGAAGAACATTAGGAAATAATTTATAAATTCAAGAGAATATGAAAATTGAACAGAACAAAGTCGTAGAATTCAGCTACGAGCTTGAGGTTGACGGCCAGGTCGTTGACCATACCACAAAAGAACGCCCGCTTGACTATATACACGGGACAGGAAGCCTTCTTCCGAAACTTGAGGAGCACATCCAAGGCATGGAGCCCGGGGACAAATTCGAAATCACCCTCTCCCCTGCCGACGGATATGGCGAGGTTGACCAGGACAGGATTATCGATCTGCCAAAGGCGGCATTCGAGGTGAACGGTGAAATCCGCGAAGACCTGCTTGTGCCGGGTACTACAATCCCGATGCTCAACAGCATGGGAGGAGTCATTCCGGGAGTTGTGCTTGAAGTGAACGGAGACAATGTGAAGATGGACCTAAACCACAGGATGGCAGGCAAGACGCTTCATTTCAAAGGTGAGGTGCTCTCTGTACGCGAGGCTACTGAAAAGGAACTTACAGAAGGCCTTCACGGAGAGTATGTGCATTCATGCGGTTGCGGCGGATGCGGCGGACACGGCCATGATGGCGGATGCGGATGTGGAGATGATTGCGGATGCTCTGACGGATGCGGTTGTGACGAAGCAGAGGGAGGATGCGGCTGTGATGAGAGCTGCGACTGCGGATGCAACGAAGGAAAAGACTGCGGATGCAACTGATTCATAAGTAATTGAGCAAAGACATGTGGCTATTGCTCTCATTCGTGTCAGCGACCCTGTTCGGGTTCTATGACACATCAAAAAAAGCGGCACTGAAAGACAATGCGGTTCTTCCGGTGCTGCTTTTGAATACCCTTTTCTCTACACTGATATTTTCACCGTTCATCGCTGACAGCATCCTCGGGACAGGAATGTTTGAGGGAACCCCGTTCAGCACAAGGCCTTACAAAGAACCGGCATGGGCTGCCACAGCTGCACAGGAGGGATATATGCTCAAGGCCCACATGCTGATAATCCTCAAGTCTTTCATAGTATTGACTTCATGGATAGCCGGCTACTTCGGCCTCAAGCATCTGCCGATAACAATTGTAGGCCCCATAAATGCCACAAGGCCAATCCTGGTTCTTGTCGGAGCGATGCTTTTCTTCGGGGAGCGCCTGAACGGCTTCCAATGGGCCGGGGTGCTTCTTGCCATATTGTCGCTCTTCCTTATGAGCATCACAGGCAAAAAGGAGCAGATTGACTTCAGGCACAACAAATGGATATGGTGCATAGGAGTCGCGACAATTGCCGGAGCGGCCAGCGGGCTGTATGACAAATATATAATGAGAGAACTCAGCCCGATGTTCGTCCAGAGCTGGTTCAATCTTTACCAGCTTGTAATAATGTCCATAGTATGTCTTCTGCTATGGTATCCGTCACGCCACAAGACAACACCTTTCAGATGGAGCATGGCCATTCCGCTGATTTCCCTGTTCATCACGGCTGCGGATTTCGCATATTACAATGCACTGAGTGACCCGGACGCAATGATTTCCGTAGTATCTCTCGTAAGAAGAGGCTCCGTGCTGATTTCATTCACCTGCGGCGTCCTGCTATTCAAGGAAAGGAACATAAAAGGCAAGCTCCTGGACCTTGCGCTGATACTCGCAGGAATGGTTTTCATATGGCTCGGAAGCCGGTGACACGATGAAAAATGCAAAACGGTTTAAATTTCAAGCGAAATTTTTACGGAATTGATTTTAAAGCAGATTCGGTTTAAAAAAGCCACGATTTCTAAACCGAATTTCATAATCAGCCGTAATAATATTATGCTTAGCCAAGCCAGGCTACCGCTACTCATCAAATGCGACTTCAATATAAGCTACTATTTGAAATATCGGGAGAGCTTAAACCCATATGTATGTCTTCATAATATCCGCATAGTGGATTTTCCTTATCCTATGTCATAATACAGTTTCTATGAGTTTGCTTATCTTGCGCTTCAACTTCCACAACCACAGCAATGCCAATATACTCCCTTCGGTATAATACCTTCGCTGTATTAACAACTTGCACCTTGCTTCTGTCAGTGTCTTCATAATCGACTCTCTTTATAAGAGGAGACCTTGCTTCAATGGCTCAAGTACATCTATAATGTTCCCCTTAAATTTACTCATCCAAGTTTTCAGTGGGTATGCTCAAGCAATCCTTAAGAATTACACCTATTATTTAAAGTTATTGGAGGCCGTGGATCAACTCTGAGTGTATAATTTCCCTACGGTAGTCTATTGATAATTGTACTTTTCTCTTGTTCAATATCACTACCGTCTGAAATCTTCTCACTTTCCCCTCTTGAATTTGGAACAAATATCCGGGAGCCCACCCCGTATATCATTTTACAATAAAATACATTTCTTTAAAGTTAATCGTCAAATGTTTGAATTCTGTGGGAGGCAGTGCACCCAATGTTCCGTCAAATGGTATTCCCATCAACTCAGAATGGGGCATATCCTTAACCACATACAGGTTAGTCATCACTCCTGTTTTGTCTCCGATTGTCAGACCTAACTGCGGTAATATGGCGTATTCAAGTTCCGGACTGTATCCAGTTGCTGTCTTCGCACGTTTGCGTCCGTGTGCCTCTAACGGCGGGAGCTGGTTGCGATGCAATTCATGGAATTTTGGTTCGATCGAAGATATCGTTGCGCCCGTATCCCAAACTATCGTTGCGGGGATTCTTTCCAATTCAGCCCTAATATAAGGTACTTTGTTGAGCATAAGGTTTCGTGGAGCATCGGGCAAAGGGACAGTCCTCGACCTCAAATGCAATTTCCGAGATTCATAGTCCAATTCGATTTCGGGGAAAAGTTGCAACAAATCGTTTCCGATAATAAGGCTGCAATCCGTTACGCCCGTATCTCCAAGCGACAAAACCACGCACGGAACATTGACGAACATGGCATGCCCCAATCGTAGGGTATCGAGCAATGCGAGAGGGCATTGTGCTTCGTTGAACAGAATTGAATCTGCCGACAAGGGCAGTTCCAAGCGAAGTGCCAACTGTTTGTCAATAATTGTCATTTGGCCTCCGGAGTCGAGCATTGCGCCAATCAGCTGCGTTCCTCGAGCGGCTGTAAACTTGATCTGTTCATCCTTGATATCGAACGGTATATCGTAATTTGCGTTGGTATCCGATACTCCTAGCCGTGGCCACTGGGATTTCAGCCCGAAAAGGACAGCATTACTCTCAAAAGCAGTCCGTGTCCCCTCGTCCATATAGTTTCTGCCCTGCGAGAGCAGGCTCGTGCAAACATCGTGGGCATCCTTGAAAAGTCCGAGTTTTGCCAAATTGTCGGACATCATCCAGAACAATGAGAAAAAATTGCCACCCATTTGATCGTTATACTCGACGTACATGCGCTGGATTTTCTCAACGGCACCTGCCGGATTATTGAAATTATGATCAAGCAGTGCCCCAGAGAACAACCGCATGTAATCGCTCAGACTGTCGGCGGTTCTTTCATAGCAGGCTCTTGTCTCAAACCAGGCACTTCGAGAAATAGTTTCTCCGATTGCATTGTCATACGGATTTTCTTGGGCGATTCCGCTTCGCACCAGAAGGACTGCAAACAGCAGACAGATAATTTTACGTATAATCATGATTATATCATTTTGAAGTGGGTATATCAACGATAGAAATCATCTCCGAATAATCGCTGTTATGGAAAATCAGCCTTTCCGCAAACAGCTTATCTATAATTGGAATGAGACTCTTTTCCTCAATATGGCATTCTTTTGCCAATTCCGCGATAGAGCGAACTTCCATAATGTCTCTTTTGCAGTACGTTCAACTCACTCGAACATGTATATCAAATTCAAACAAGAATGTATATTTTGAAACCAACATATTATTTAAAACTGCTAAATTTGTCAATGACAATCTTTATAGGTGTCCAACAAACTATCAATGAGACTTGTGAGAGCAGTCTATGCTTGGATACAACTTGTAAACAAACTTTCTTATATGCAACTTTGATACAGCTTGGAGCAATTTGAATATGCCTCAGTACTGCCTTTTACACAATTATCACATGTAGAGTACGGCCATACAGTAAAGCCGTATGTGTGTCCTCCTTTTATATGAGCTATATCTAAGGAACTTAAATGAGCTTCTTCAATGACTTTAAATTTTTTCATTTTTGTCATATATTTAGGATTTTCTTTAAAGATAGTAAAAATCATTAAACATACACAATTTTTAAATAAACGATTAAAAACCTGTTCAATCATTAACTCCAACGCCTCATCAGAAATGTCAGGATTAAGTTATTTTCACTCCAATCCATCAATTGCTGTTAATTCCATCCGTTTACTCCGTCTCAATATCATTAAATAGCTTACGAACACATAGAATACCTAAACTTTCACCATGTCCTGGAAACTTCTTAAAAACCGTTCTTTCAGAAGATGAAAACGTAAAGAATACTTTTCTTCATCCTTATAATAAAAATGCTCTTCAAACATAATCTGATTGTTTCGTTCTCTTCTCATGATGATATTAGCGTCTTTACCGTCCATTATCCTATAATTATTAGCCCATTATACTCTCAGTTATTTTCACTGTAAACTTTGCCGATACAAACATGTCATTTTGTCAGATACGGTGTCATGGTACATAGATTGCTAATTTATACAATTAGTGCCATCGGCATACCGTTGTACTTAAAGTACTAACGATACAACGGCAGCTTAACCTATCTTTCTGCAACTAAGATGGCGGAGTTCCTTCCGTATAAAAGGACAATTAATAAAAATAATATTATGGGAATTAAACCAGGACCAAAAAGGATTGCAAAATCCACTGGAAAACCTGACCGTCGTCAAAGAGACAACAAGCAGACTCCAGGAAATACACCATCTTTAAAACCCCACACTCATAAGAAGGGGGATTAAACTCCAAATAAAAACGGATGCCATTATCAGACATCCGCGGAGTGAAATTGTTTTGCTTCCTACCCGCTCCTTGCTGCAACAAGGAGCGGGTGTTTCCAAAGTCACTGCCAGTTTGGCACTATGGCAGCGGCTTTTTCTTTATAACGCTGCAAATATAATGTATTATATCTGGAAATGTTATATTCCTTTTCAAAGTTTAAGATTTCAGTTACTAAGTATATGACAAAAATTTGAAAATATCGATTCGATAACGGTTAGTATGGTT
>OFEY01000887.1_pt1 | contig 22293 bp, 23 predicted proteins | sample 1521251 | NCBI WGS metagenome assembly OFEY01 (sample SAMEA3504100, study PRJEB24116) | mouse gut metagenome | biome: mouse gut; feature: mouse-associated habitat; material: faeces | place: Denmark | collected 2011
CTCCAAGACACTCAATAAAGCGAGCTAATTTTGGAACATAGAACTGAACACCCTAGTTATTTAATCTTGTAAAAAAATGCAATAAAATCCTCATCCCGTTCATCTTCTTTTACACGGTTGCATTTGTAATAGTAATGGCCAAAGTATGGGCCGGTGCTGACATCGCCCATTCATATGTGGCATTCTTTTTTTCTAAAGACGCTTTGACAATAAATGGCGTGCTGTGGTTCTTGTTGGCGCTGTTTTGGTCAAACATGATATTCCTTGCTATTTATCGCATTTCTTCTAATATAATATTTTTAGGGATTGTTTCATTGTCGTTTATGGGATTATCTTTAATATTATTTTCAGAAGGAAATTATTTACCGGCCTACTTTGATTCCGGCCTTACAGCAATGCCGTTTTTCTATTTCGGATATTTTTTGCGAAACACAGGTATACTTGATTCTGATAAATATACCTGTTATCAGTATTATATTATTCCGGCACTTTTTGTTTTAGCTATAATTTGTTATATTATTGGAGGCGGACCGCATGTTACTATATCCTGTAATGAAATCGTTGGATGTGTTATATTGTTCATGTTGTTTTCTGTTACATCAATTATAGGTGTGTTACTCCTTTGTAAAGCCATAGGTACAATTCCAGTCATAACTTATATAGGCAGATATTCGTTAATTATTCTTTGCATCCACATGCCGATAATAGAGACAGTATCACACACCCTGCTGCTATGTGGGATGGACATCTATTCCTTCCCGGTAAACATAGGCATATTTATTGTTGCGATTTCTGTTTCTACGCTGCTGATAAAACCGTTAATCACGTGGTTCCCAAAATTTACTGCCCAAGAGGATCTGATTGTTCTTAAGCAAAAAAATAAATAACGCAATACATATCAATTTATCCGGACCGATACGGATTCTGATTTTTTTGCAATAAAATACCGCGGCTACTGCACGATATTAACTTATGATTAATTGTGCGGTATCCGCGGATTGTTAGTGCGTGATATTTTAAATCAATCCTTTTTGCTTTTATTCGGCCGGGGAGGCGGGGACGATGCGGGTGACAATGTCGGTGCCGTCTTCGTTGAGGTCGACGGTGATTGTGTCGCCGGCATGGACGGTGGCGTCGATTATCAGTTCGGCGAGGGCGTCTTCCAGGTATTTCTGAATGGCACGTTTCAGCGGACGTGCGCCGTATTCGCGGTCGTAGCCCTTGTCGGCGATGAAGCTCTTGGCTCGATCAGATATGTCGAGTTTGTAGCCAAGAGTGTCGATGCGCTTGTAGAAACCTGCAAGCTCGATGTCGATAATCTTGTAGATGGCTTCTTTGTCGAGCGAGTCAAACATGACGATGTCGTCTACGCGGTTGAGGAATTCGGGTGCGAATGCCTTGTTGAGCGCTTTCTGGATGACACTCTGCTCGTAGTCCTTGTTGTCGGTGCGTGTGGCAAAGCCAACACCCGAACCGAAGTCCTTGAGCTGACGTGTACCGATATTCGACGTCATGATTATAAGGGTATTCTTGAAGTCGATTTTTCGTCCGAGTGAGTCGGTCAGACGGCCTTCGTCGAGCACCTGAAGCAAGAGGTTGAACACATCGGGGTGCGCCTTTTCGATTTCGTCGAGAAGCACTACGGAGTAGGGGCGACGGCGCACTTTTTCGGTCAGCTGTCCACCCTCTTCGTAGCCTACATATCCCGGAGGCGCTCCGACGAGACGCGACACGGTGAATTTCTCCATGTACTCGCTCATGTCGATGCGTATAAGCGTGTCGGCCGAGTCAAACAGGTATTCCGCCAGTTTTTTTGCAAGGTGGGTCTTGCCGACGCCTGTCGGGCCGAGGAACATGAACGTGCCTATGGGCTTGTTGGGGTCTTTCAGCCCGACACGGTTGCGCTGTATGGCTTTGACGATTTTGTCAATCGCCTTGTCCTGGCCGATGATGGCGTTTTTGAGCTGCGGCGCCATAGCCTTGAGACGAGCGCCCTCGGCCTGCGCCACGCGCTGCACGGGCACGCCTGTCATCATCGCAACGACTTCGGCCACCTTGTCCTCGTCGACCGTCTCGCGGTGCTGTTCGAGATGCTCCTGCCAGCGTTGTTTGGCAGTCTCGAGCTGCTTGCGGAGCTGCTGCTCGGTATCGCGGTAGGCGGCGGCTTTCTCAAAGTTCTGCGATTGTGCGGCTTTGATTTTAGCCTGTCCCGCCTCGACAATCTGTTTCTCGATATTCTCGATTTCCTCCGGCACGGCGATGTTGGTGACATGCACGCGTGAACCGGCCTCGTCGAGCGCGTCGATAGCCTTGTCGGGGAAGTTGCGGTCGGATACGTAGCGTTCGGTCAGCGACACACATGCCTCGATTGCCTCGGGGGTATAGGTCACGTTATGGTGGTCCTCATACTTGTCCTTTATGCTGCGGAGTATGGTGAGAGTCTCTTCGGCGCTCGTAGGCTCGACGGTCACCTTCTGGAAGCGGCGTTCGAGCGCACCGTCCTTTTCGATATTCTTACGGTATTCGTCGAGTGTCGTGGCGCCGATGCACTGTATCTCGCCGCGGGCAAGTGCGGGCTTGAGCAGATTGGCGGCGTCCATTGAACCGGCCGCGTTGCCGGCGCCGACGATGGTGTGAAGCTCGTCGATGAACAGGATGATATTGTCATTCTTGGCAAGCTCGTTGAGCACTGATTTGAGGCGTTCCTCAAACTGTCCGCGGTATTTGGTACCCGCTACGAGCGAGGCCATGTCGAGCGATATGACGCGTTTGTCGAACAGGATGCGTGACACCTTGCGCTGTACGATACGCAGTGCGAGCCCTTCCACGATGGCCGATTTACCTACTCCGGGTTCGCCGATTAGCACCGGGTTGTTCTTCTTGCGGCGCGAAAGAATTTGTGCCAGACGTTCTATCTCGACGTCGCGTCCGATGACAGGGTCGAGTTTGCCGGCTTCGGCGAGTTTGGTCATGTCGTTGCCGAACTTGTCGAGCGCCGGTGTGTCGCCTGTGTTCGATTTCGACTGCGTGCGTGCGCCGCCAGCGGGACGCTGCGAACCTGAGTCGGGTGCGTAGTCATCATCGTCGTCATCATCATCGTCGTCCGATGTGCCGGCACCGGCCTGCGGCGCGTCGGCCTTGTTGGAGAGTGCCTTGTAAAGCGCCTCGTAGGTGACGCCCGCACGAAGGAACGGTTTGATGAAATCCTGCTGCTGCACCTCGGAGTTGTGGAAGATGGCCATAAGGATATGCTCCACGTCGACGATGGCGCTCTTTAGGTTGCGGGCCTCGAGCACCGAAAGTTTTACAAGCCGGTTGGCAAGATCGGAGATGGTTATGTCGTCACTGTCATGGACGGCAGTCTCAAAAAGGGTGTTGTCAAGCTCCTGCGACAGCTGGTAGACCGACACGTCGTGGGCGAGCCGCTCTATGAGAGCGCTTACCCTTGACGTAGGGTCGGAAATCAGTGCAAGCAGCAGGTGCGACGGCATCACCATCGAACTGTTGTGTCTCACCGCTTCGTTGCGCGAATTGTCAAGAGCTGTCTTGAAATCGTTGGAGAAATTAATTTCCATATATTGAATGTATGTTTGTCGTTTTACAGTCGGTTATTTATTATAATTATAATGTATGGCACATATTGTAATCCAATAGCAATAATTGTGCCAAAAAACACTATTAACTCATGCAGGCTGTTAAAAATAATGGCTGACGAGCAAAAAACAGTTAAATTATAGTCTCTTTATGAAATTAACATTTATTTAGTCGGGCAGTTCAAATTCCGCAGTTCAAAATTACAATTTTATCGCCAAAAATCATTATCTTTGTATGATATTTTACAGACTATTAAGAATATTAAACGGCATTCAATTAATATGATTTCAATAGCGGCTTAATTGTCACGATGTTATTCGGGACGGTAAGCCGTTGCTTGCACTGCATGCCGTATGGCAATGGAAATAAAAAAACATTAATCATTATATAAAATGTTAGAAGAAGATAGGATTTTAAAGATTAATATTGAAAACGAGATGAAGACGGCCTATATCGACTACTCGATGTCGGTAATAGTGTCGCGAGCCCTTCCCGATGTCAGAGACGGTCTGAAGCCGGTGCACCGCCGCGTGCTGTTCGGTATGAACGAGATGGGCAACACCTCCAATCACCCCTATAAGAAATCGGCCAACTGTGTCGGTGAAGTGATGGGTAAATATCACCCGCACGGCGACTCCTCTATATATGGAACCGTAGTGCGCCTGGCGCAGCCGTGGGCGCTCCGCTACCTCCTTGTCGACGGTCAGGGTAACTTCGGCTCGGTCGACGGCGACTCGGCGGCAGCGATGCGTTACACTGAGGTCCGTCTTAAGAAAATAGGCGAGGAGATGCTCGCCGACATCGACAAGGATACGGTCGATTTCCAGCCCAACTACGACAACTCACGCAAGGAGCCGGTCGTGCTTCCCACGCGTTTCCCCAACCTTCTTGTCAACGGAGCTTCAGGTATCGCCGTCGGTATGGCCACCAATATGCCCCCCCACAACCTTACCGAGTCAATCAACGCCTGCGTGGCTCTCATTGACAATCCCGAGCTAACGATACCCGAGCTCATGCGGTATATCTCCGCTCCCGATTTCCCCACCGGCGGTATCATCTACGGCTACAGCGGGGTCAAGGACGCATTCGAGACAGGCCGCGGCCGTATCATTATCCGCTCCAAAGTCGAAATCGAGGCTGAGGCTGAGCATGAGAATATAATCGTGACCGAGATACCTTACGGTGTCAATAAGGCCGAGCTTGTAAAATATATCGCCGAACTTGTCAACGAAAAGAAAATTGACGGCATCGCCGACCTCTCCGACGAGAGCAGCATCGAGGGTATGCGTATCGTCATCAAGCTCAAGAGCGACGCCAACTCCAACGTGGTGCTCAACAAACTCTACAAGATGTCGCAGCTGCAGGCTTCGTTCTCGGTCAACAACGTGGCTCTCGTAGGCGGACGCCCGAAGCTCCTCAATCTTAAGGATTTGCTTCAGGCATTCATTGACCACCGTCATGAAGTGGTGATACGACGCACCAAATTCGACCTCGCCGAGGCACAGCGTCAGGCCCACATACTCGAGGGACTGATTATCGCGTCGCAGAATATCGACGAAGTCATCCGCATAATCCGCGCGTCGGCCACGGTTGAGGATGCCAAGGCGACACTCGCGCAAAGATTCGACCTTACCGAAGTGCAGACTTCGGCAATCGTCGAGATGCGACTCAAACAGCTCTCCGGACTCGAACAGGATAAACTGCGCGAACGTTTCAACGAGCTTCAGAAGACTATCGCCGAACTCGAGCTTATACTCAACGACGACCATGTGTGCCGCGAACTGATTAAGTCGGAACTTATCGAGGTGCGCGACCAGTATGGCGACGAACGACGCACCGAAATCGACTATACCGCCGGCGAATTCAACGCCGAGGATTTCTATGCCGACGACGACATGATTATCACCATCTCGCATCTCGGCTATATCAAGCGCACTCCGCTCAGTGAATTCCGCGCACAGAACCGCGGCGGCGTAGGCTCCCGTGGCAGCAAGGCCCGCGAGGAGGACTTCATAGAATATATCTATCTCGCTTCGATGCATTCCAATATGCTCTTCTTCACCCAGAAGGGTCTCGTCTACAAACTCAAGGTATACGAGCTTCCCGAGGGTGCCAAGAATACCAAGGGACGCGCCATCCAGAACCTGCTCAACATCGAACCGGGCGATGCCGTCAACGCGTTCATCAGCTGCAAGCAGCTTGACGACAAGGAATTCACCGACAGCCACTATCTTGTGTTCGCTACCCGCAACGGCGTCATCAAGAAGACTTCGCTTGCCGAGTACGCGCGCATCAATGTCAAGGGCAAGAAGGCTATCATCATACGCGAAGGCGACCAGGTGATAGGCGTTGACCTCACCGACGGCAATTCGGAAATTCTGATGGCCAACCGCAACGGACGCGCTATCCGTTTCCATGAGTCAAAGGTAAGATGCATGGGACGAGTCAGCACAGGTGTGCGCGGCATGACTCTCGATGCCGATCCTTCCGACGAAATCGTAGGAATGGTATGTATGAGCGCCGACACTACCAACAATGTCATGGTCGTATCGGAAAAAGGTTACGGCAAGCGTTCGCTGCTCGACGACTACCGTGTCACCAACCGTGGCGGCAAGGGAGTTAAGACCATCAACGTCACAGAAAAGACAGGCCATCTCGTCACGCTCAAGAGCGTCAACGACGAGAATGACCTCGTCATCATCAACAAGTCGGGCATAACGCTGCGCCTGCATGTCACCGACATACGTGTGATGGGACGCGCCACGCAGGGTGTCCGCCTTATCAATCTCGACAAACGCGGCGACGAAATCGCTTCCGTATGCTGTGTCGATGCCGACCCCGATGAAGAGGTCGAGGAAATCGACGCCAATGCCGAAGTGCTCGAAGCCGACGAATCTGTCAACGATATCGCCGATGACGATGTCGTAGATGAAATCGAGGATGACACCACCGAGGTATCCGATGATGATATTTAATAACACTGTACATTGAACATGTCGGCATCAGTCTGAAGTCATTTAAGAAAAAGTTTAAATGACTTCTCTGTCTTTGCCATGACGCAAAGCGACTGATGTCGGCCTATTTTCGAAAAAATTGTCCTTCCCGACAGAACAAATAAGCAGTTTCGAATATTTTTTGTTATTAATTTTGTAATTAAACTTTTGTTGGTTAACTTTATCAAAATTATCGGGAAATGATATAACGGACAGTTTTAACGATAAAAAAATATTACTTACATACATATAACTTAAGTCATGAAAAAATTAAGCGTTTTGGGCATTTGCCTTTTTGCCGGTCTGACGGCCGTAGCACAGAACTCCTTAGTGAAAGAGGTCGAGCGCGAGATGAAATCGTCGGTCGAGAAGTATCCCGAAAAACTTGACAAGCTGAAACCTGCTTTTACCAATGAGGAAACCGCCGGACAGCCATACGTATGGTTCGTAGCCGGTAAAGGCGGTATGGACTTCTATGACAACCAGGAAGTGATGAAAAAGATGGGTAAGGGCGTAGATGACAAAGTGATCGGAAACGTGCTTATGAACTCTTTCGACTACTTGCTGAAGGCACTTCCGCTTGACTCTATTCCAAATGAAAAGGGTAAAATCAAGCCCAAATATTCGAAAGACGCTATAAATCTTATAAAGAGCCACCACAAAGACCTTAATATCGCGGCTGTCAATCTGTGGCAGGTAGCCGACTATCCCAGCGCATACAAGGCATGGGACATGTATATCCAGCTCCCCTCTAATCCGGTGCTCGGCGCAAATGCTCCCGCCGCTTTGCCCGACTCTACCGCAAGCGACATCTATTACAATATGGGTCTCGCAGCATGGCAGGCCAATCAGTTTGACGATGCTCTCAATGCATTCGACAACGCTATCGCCAAAGGATACAACAAAAAGAATATCTATGACTACGCTATCGCCGTGGCCTACAACAACAATCACGATGCTGCCAAAATGGCATATTATGCAGAGCAGGCCTATCCTCTCTACGGTGCTGAGGACAATAGCTATATCGGCTACATGATTAATAATAAAATTGCCAACAAGGAGTTTACCGAGGCTCAGGCTATGCTTGAAAAATACATTCAGGCCGACCCGAACAACGGTCAGCTTTACTATGTGCTCGGCGTGCTCTACGACTCGCAGGAAAATGTCGATAAGGCTGTAGAGAACTACAAACGCGCCATCGAACTCAATCCCGAGAACGCACAGGCCCAGCTCCAGTACGGACGTCAGCTTTGCAATAAGGCATTCCGCATAGACGATGAGATATCAAGTCTTCCCGCAGCACAGTACAACGAGCGTCGTGTCAACGAGGTCAATCCTCTCTTCCGCGAAGCTACCCAGTATCTTGAGAAAGCTTACTCGCTTGACCCCGACAACATGAGCGACGCCCTTTCACTTCTGCGTAACTGCTACTATAATCTTCAGGACGAGGAGAACCTCAAACGCGTAGAGTCATTGTATTAATCAAAGACAGCGGCAAACCATCGCGGTATACACCGTAAGCCGTACGGCTATAAATGTACCGTGTAAAGATAATTTCACAGGCGGAGCATGTTCGGTAACATGTTTCGCCTGTGTTTTTTGCAAGTAGGACGAAAGTATTTGTGCATTTTAAATTAAATAATTATATTTGTCTGATATAACGACGGTTTAAAATAATAAAAAATGACAACTTGGCTTATATGGCTGATTTCAGCTATCGTTCTTCTTATCATTGAGGTCTTTACCGGAACTGTTGCCGCCATGTGTCTGGCTGTAGGCTGCTTGTTGGCGCTCATCCCGGCTTTGGCGGGGAGCGGCACGGTAGTGCAGTTTATCGTGGCGAGCGCAGGTGCGGTGGCATCGTTTCTCATCCTGTTCCCGATAATACGCAGATATAAGCTCAACAAGGCGGCGCACAGTGATCAGCGGAGCAACATGGACGCCATAATAGGGCGTACGGGCACCGTGACCGAGCCGATATATTCCGACGGCAGACGCGGACGCGTGAAGGTGGACGGCGACAACTGGCTTGCTGTGGCCGATGCCGAGTATTGCCCGATACTCAAAGGCGACAGTGTCGAAGTCATATCCTTTGACAGTATTGTAATAAAAGTGCGCCCGAAAAAATAATATAATCCAAACATTCAATATAATATGGAAACATTAATCTTTATAGGAGTACTCGTGCTGATAGTGATATCGGTCATATCGGCAGGAGTAAAGGTCGTGCCTCAGTCGGAGACACGCGTAATCGAGCGTCTCGGAAAGTACCACAGCACGCTTCCCGCAGGTCTTAATATCATAATACCCTTTATCGACCGTGCGAAGACCATATATACGCGCACCATGGAGCGTATGCCCAACGGGCGCTACGTGGCGCGTCTGAGCTCGACCAAGGTGATTGACCTCCGCGAACAGGTCTATGATTTCCCGTCACAGCAGGTCATCACAAAAGATAACGTGACGACTGAAATCAACGCGCTGCTCTATTTCCAGATTGTCGATGCCAAAAAAAGTGTCTACGAAATTGACAATCTTCCCAACGCGATAGAGAAACTTACGCAGACATCGCTCCGCAATGTCATCGGCGAACTTGAACTCGACGAGACTCTTACATCGCGCGATACCATCAACTCCAAGCTGCAGTCAATACTCGACGATGCCACCAACAAATGGGGCGTTAAAGTCAACCGTGTCGAGCTGCAGGACATTACCCCTCCCGAAAGCGTGCGTGAGGCGATGGAAAAACAGATGCAGGCCGAGCGCAACCGTCGCGCCGAAATCCTTAATGCCGAGGGTGAGAAGAAATCGCTTATCCTGCGTTCGGAGGGTGAGAAAGAATCGCGCATCAACGCAGCCGAGGCCGTCAAGCAGTCGGAAATACTCCGTGCCGAGGGTGAGTCGCGAGCCAAGGTGCTGCAGGCTGAGGCAGAGGCTAAGGCCATAGAGCGTATCGCACAGGCCATATCATCAACAAAGACCGACCCGGCCACATATCTCCTTGCAGTGAAATATATAGAGACTCTCAACCAGATGGTATCCGGCAAGGATAACAAGACAATCTATATTCCATACGAGGCATCGGGCGTGCTGAGTTCGATCGGCTCCATAAAGGAGATGTTTAAAAACAACGGCTGATAAGTAAATCTTAACATAAATCAAATCAATAAGATATCAAATCAATAAGATAAATGTCAAATACAGAAGCTCAGTTTGACAATGCTATAGAGCGTTGCCGCAATATTTTTGCCGCCAAGCTCAAGGATTACGGGCCGTCGTGGCGTCTGATGCGCCCGCGCTCCATAACCGACCAGATATATATAAAGGCCAATCGCGTGCGCTCGCTTGAAATGAAAGGGGAGTCGTGGGTAGGTGAAGGCATTCTTCCCGAATTTATCGCCATGGTCAATTATGGAATAATAGGGCTGATACAACTTGAAAAAGGATATGCCGACACAAAGGATATGACTGCCGACGAGGCGCTTGCGCTCTACGACGGATACATGGCACGCACGAAAGCGCTCATGCTCGCCAAAAACCATGATTATGACGAGGCATGGCGCCTGATGAGGGTGTCATCGTATACCGACCTTATTCTTACAAAACTCATGCGTACCAAGGAGATTGAGGACAACGGCGGCATGACCGAGGTATCGGAGGGTATCGATGCCAACTATATGGACATCATCAACTACGCGGTGTTTGGCATAATCAAACTCACCGAAGGAAATGACTGATGACAAAACTCCGGATACCGACGCTGCGGCAGGTGTTACTGCAGTAATTGCACCGAAAAAGGTAACCGGCCGCTTTGACCGGCTGTATAATCCTTACGCGGTCATGGCATTGCGCATAATCATAGGCGCGCTGTTTGTCGTGTCAGGCTTTTCAAAGGCTGTTGACCCGTGGGGCTTTATATTCAAAATCGAGGACTACCTCGCAGTATGGAATTTTACCGAGCCGCGCACGATTATTCTCGTGGTCTCGATAGCGATATCCGTCTACGAGTTTGTGCTCGGATTCCTGTTGCTTGCCGGCTGCTTCAAGCGCGTGGCGCCGTGGCTGCTGATGCTGTCGATGGTGTTCATGCTGCCGCTGACAGCCTATATATGGATAGCCAATCCGGTCGACGACTGCGGCTGTTTCGGCGAGATGTGGAAAATCTCCAATGCAGCCACATTCTGGAAAAACGTGGCCATAGTCCTTGCGTTGGCTTACTTGTGCCGTTTCAACCGCCGGCTGCGTCGGGGCATATACCGTCCCGCAATACAGTGGGCTGTCGTGACGGTGCTGTTGCTTTATACGGTCGTGCTGAGCCTGTACGGCTACAATATCCAGCCGATGGTCGATTTCCGTCCGTATGCCGTGGGAACGAATCTCTACGGCGCTCTCAACGGCGACAGCGACGGCGACTCCATGCACGACCGGATTATGATGGTCTACGAGCGCGACGGCGAGGAGCGTGAGTTTTCGGTCGACGAGCTCCCCGATTCGACATGGACATTCGTACGGCGTGTCGACGTGCCGGCACCTGAACGTGACGCCGGCTTCACAATCTATGATGTCGACAATGAGGATGTCACAACCTACGCTGTCGATGACAGCGGCGAGATGCTTATTCTCGTCATTCCGGAGTCAAACCGCGTGGATATTGCCTACACGTATGCAATCAACGAAATGAACAAGGCGATAACTCGCAGCGGAGGCTCGATGATTGCCCTCCTTGCCGCCGGCCCCGAAGGTATAGAGCGGTGGATTGACATGTCGATGGCTGATTATCCATGCTACATAGCCGAGGACACGGCTCTAAAGCAGGTAGCACGCGGAAGCATGTCAATGGTATATCTAAAGGATGGCGTCATAATGTGGAAACGGGCATTGTCGGCGTTTGACTTCTCTACAATCGACGCCCTCGGCAACGGTTCGCTCTCAATCGGCTCGATAGAGATTAACGACCGCCATAATTTTTATGTAATAACCGTCATAGCCGCGGCTCTTTTACTTATTATAGCTCTTACGCAGGAATTCATATTGCGATTATTACCTAAAAAACAAAAAAAACAATTAACTTTGCATTCGGAAAAACAGGCCCCGGCTGCCGGTCAGTCAGATGGCGGCAGTGTCGGCTCCGATACCGGCGTTCCGGAAGCGTAAACAGAAATTCCATAACATTCATAATAAAAGATAAAGAAATGAGAAAGAACATTGTAGCAGGCAACTGGAAAATGAATACCACTCTTGCCGAAGGTGTAGGTCTTGCTAAAGATGTCAACGAGGCCCTCAAAGGTTTTACCCCCAACTGCGACGTCATCATCGCCGTTCCTTTCACTCATCTTGCTTCGGTCAATGCCGTAATCGACCCCGCCAAACTCGGTCTCGGTGCTGAAAACTGCGCCGACCATGCCAAAGGCGCCTACACCGGTGAAGTTTCTGCCGCTATGGTCGCTTCGACAGGTGCCACCTACGTAATCCTCGGCCACTCTGAGCGTCGCCAGTATTACGGTGAGACTTCCGAAATCCTCAAGAACAAAGTGGCTCTCGCCCTTGAGAACAATCTTACTCCTATCTTCTGCATCGGCGAAGTCCTCGAGGAACGCGAAAACGGCACTTATCTTGAAGTGGTAAAAAAACAGATAGAGGACGCTCTCTTCGATATGAGCGCTGCCGACTTCTCAAAACTTATCCTTGCTTACGAACCCGTATGGGCAATCGGTACCGGCAAAACAGCTACCGACGACCAGGCTGAGGAAATGCACGCACATATCCGTAAAGTCATCGCCGACAAATACGGCAAAGAAGTTGCAGAAAACACTTCAATCCTCTACGGCGGCAGCTGCAAGCCGAGCAATGCTCCCCAGCTCTTCGCAAAACCCAACGTCGACGGCGGTCTTATCGGTGGCGCTTCGCTCGACGCCGAGTCGTTCATGGGTATCGTGAAAGCATTCTAATCCCGAATACTGAATTGTCACAATGTCGGCGTCATGACGCTATCGGCTGTATGGCGCCGGCATATTTTTATTTATCTCTCACCATATACTTACATACCGACTCATTCCGTCCACACTTACCTTTGCATATATGATGAAGTTATTGAAACAACTGTCAATAGGCGCCGCGTTGGTGATGACTTTCGCTGCCGCTTCGGCACAGTCTCCTGCACCGGCGGCATCTTCCGATACCACCATTACAGATATTATCAACCGTTCGGGCGTAATATCGGTGACGCATCCCGAAGCGCTTGAATTGCGCCTGCGCAAAATGGCAGTCGACAGCGACAGTGTCGCGGCAGAAAACTCAGGACACAGGACGGGAAGAGTGAAAAAAATGGGCGGCTACCGCGTGCAGATTTATTCCGACAACAACGCGCGTACTGCCAAAAATGAAGCAAGAGCCAAAGAACGCGCTATTGCGGGAGCGTTTCCCGATGTCGCTACCTACGTCATCTATGACTCTCCGTATTGGAGACTGCGCGTAGGCGATTGCCGTTCGAGAGCTGAAGCCGAGGAACTTGCCGCCGAGATAAAGAAAGCATTCCCGGCATATCGCGCCGAAATAACCGTGGTCCGCGACCGCATCAACGCCGTCAACTGATACCCCGGCGCCACACGGTATGGTCGTGCCCCGCTGTAGTCTCGGTATAAAATTAACAGAAATATTTGTCAGATGGTCAAAGATACGCCTGATAGAATTAACGAAGCAAAGACGGTCGGCAATTCCGTTGTCGATGATAAGGTGATAGCGGAGATAGCCGCCCACTACGAAGCGATAATAAAACTGATAGGGGAGGACACCACCCGCGAAGGGCTCCTTAAGACCCCCGTGAGAGCAGCCAAAGCTCTCGTTTACGCTACCCGCGGCTACCGTCAGAACGTACATGATATAGTCAACGGCGCCATATTCACGCACGAAGGCTCGCACATGATAATAGTGCGCGATATCGAGTTCTACTCATTCTGCGAGCACCATATACTTCCGTTCTTCGGCCGTATCTCCATAGGCTACATCCCCGACGGCAAAATCATCGGGCTAAGCAAAGTCGCCCGTATAGTCGACATGTTCGCCCGCCGGCTGCAGGTGCAGGAACGCCTTACCGAGCAGGTATGCACCGAGCTGCAGAAAATCCTCTCAGCAAAAGGCGTCATAGCCCGTTGCACGGCCGAGCACCTGTGCATGAAAATGCGCGGCGTGGAAAAACAGCAATCCCTGACCACAACCCTCGACTACAACGGCATCTTCGCCACCGACCCGACCCTCCGTCACGAATTCCTCTCCTCGCTCTGATCCCAATTCTTAGAAATCTTTTATCAGGTCATAATAGCCACTGTTTGAAACCGGACCCTCTCCGCTTTGCCATCGGGTGAGCGGATTCCCCTGAGGAGAATAGATTCTGAATACACAGTCGTAGTCATTATCAGGCCCGGGGGAAACCCATTTCGAGAGAACAGCAATGTTGTCGTGCGCCGTGAACTTAGGCTCAAATTGTATCCATTCGTCGTGGGCGCTATTGATACCTGCTTTGAAATGGTTGGAACCAAGTCCTTCCTGCACCTCTTTTGTCATAAATAGTAATATCTGCAGATGAGCGCCATCGCTAAACAGCTTCATCATGGCGTAGCGTTCCCTCCAGCTTGTCGCTTGCAGTTCTTTAATACGGGGTATTTCAGATGTCGACATACTCCATTGGTCTTTGAAGATAGTGTTGAACAGCTTGGCAGCTTCGAGCGGTGTATCACACATAGCGAACTGTTTAACCCAGTTTGCCCCTTCAAAAATGGTGCCTTTGACAGTTCCCGTTACATATTTAGTCCATTTCATCGTAATTTCGTGATGCATATAGGAATAGAGTATTATTTAAGTTTGTATGTAGTGTGTGAATTTATAACTAAAAAATAACGGATAATCTCATATCACAAATATATAAACATTTCTCACAATCTGCAACAATTATTCGCGAGAGTGAATGAGAGTGAGTGAATGAGAGTGAATATATCTAAAAATAAAGATTTAATCCCGGACCAACTTTTCCTTGACATTAAATCATTTCATAATCCGTATATTCCGGAAACCACTTGTCAAGTTGAGCATCAACCATTCGCTGTATTTCAGGAGTTATATATTTCGACATTTTCTGCACCATGACAGCCAATGATGCCACTTCGTCGAGCCATCCGATGACAGGTATGCGCCGCGCATCGAGTATGTCAATAGGCAAAACGAGATAGGCTAATGCTGCGAAGATTACCCACTTATCCTTACTTGAAGTATCCTTGCTTCGCATCACATACCACATAAGCAACACTGGTCGAGCCGCCGCTCTACCTGCCTTACGGCACCATTTACATATGTTTTCCCAAAGAGCGCTGTTGTTAAGATTTAATACTGTCATATCCTAAAGAGTTTTGTTTATTATTTTATAATAAAGAGTCATTTTCTTAACAAAACTATCATTTAAAATTATAAATTCGAATATTTATACGTCTTATAATCGCCTTAAAGGTATTCGTCCGAACAGAGTCGATTATCAAGCCGGCTCAGTTCAGATATGTATCTTCAAAATCTATCTTTGTCGGTAGCAGAAAGCGATGGATTTCTCCACCGCCCTAATTCTGTACTTATTTATTTGCTGAACCATCTTCTTCACTTGATGATTCTACCCGAGACCTACGAATGCTCTTGAGCCATGATAGTGCGGCTTCTTGGAGTTCATCACCGTGTGTATCTTTCAGCTCGGTAGCCTTTTCGCGTAGTATCTGTAATCCCTCATCGACTTTGTCACTTTCAAAAATAGCTCGCGCTATGCCTTTAAATGTGTTACCTGTTTCGCGGTCTTTAAGACTTGTAGTGTCGCTCCACGAATCTTCAATAGCGGACGGAATGTCGTTGAGATTAATGCCTGACTTGTTAGAGAAAGATGCATTGACAGAAATAAAGGAGTCATAAAAATTGACTTCGGTAAGTTCGCAATACGATAGCAGATTTTCCATCTGGGGTATCTTGTCAAGCATGACATATACTATACCTTTTTCTTGCCGAGCAACGCTACCATCCGGCATATAGTCCAACATCGCCATTACCTTAGGCATGACCATGTATGAAAAGACTCCGGCAGACACAACAAATTTTAATCTGTTGAGTTCGGTGTACTCTTTGTCAAGTTTGAGAGAAACTTTAACGCGATTCTGTACTAAACCCATATTGCGTGGTTGAAATTTAATTTCATCCATGTCAACACAACGAATCACTATTGCATGAACCCTCGGAAACGCCGAAAGCAGTCATTAAGTCTGTTGAACGTATATTCCGAACAAATATGAAATCGAATTTTAAGGACAGTGACCGATTAATACTTTTATCCTAAGGTAATAGGTAAATTCCGATTGCGGATAGCATAATAATCAACAACACCGTCAGTCTTTGAGAATCAATGAAATTAGCATCATACATCGAAGTTGTATCATCAATGATGTCATTGACAACTTTCGATATAACATTTGCAAAAACCATAATTATGGTATTTAGAATAACTTCATATTTACTCATATTCATGACCAGGTTGTGGTCACTGTCCATAGAATATTAAATTGAGTGTCGCAAAAATTAATTTACGACACTCAATAATTTTAACTTTGAAGGTGATCCCGTGCCCATTGCGCCTCTTTAATCCAATGTGCCTGTTCAGAACCGGATGAGATGCGTGCCTGGTGCTCGTACCATTCTACATCCGCCATTGTTGCACCTTTGACGCCTTTGTTGAGCGGTGGATTCTCAGTGTCTGTGATACCATTTGAACAAAAGCGTTCGCGGTATTCGCCAATGAGACCGCCTTTATCCTCAAGGTGCTGATTGAGTCTGGCTATGCAGCCTTCGTAAGTAACTTCTATACCACGATCCTGCATTTCTTCGGCAATTTGTTTACCGAACTCGATGAAATCAGCTCGTAGCGCGCCATTAGGGTGCGAGTCTCCACCAGGCGTCTGTCCAAGAGATGCCTCGAAGTTGTCAATGTTCATCCCATTCAACCCAGCATGGACACCGGCAAAGAAGTCGCAAGCGAGTTCTTCCTCCCAGTCATCTGTATAAGTTGACTGCAGCGTTCTGTGTGCACATTCATGAGTGTATATGAGAGTGAGAGAGTCTTCTCCACTTACCCCAAGACTCATTAGCTGTTCACGGTTGAAGCCGAGGACGTCATCATCATATGTAGATGAGTCGTTTGGCCATACACATGTGCCTTGAGCGTTGACCACCGGAACTTCGGGGATTCCAAAGAAATTACAAGCTCTGGTTACAGCACTCAAAACCATATCATCAGGTAACGTCATGTCGTTAATATCAGGCGACAGAACTTGTCCGCCATTTAGGGTGGCTGGCTCACTTGTTGGGATGAAATTAGAATCGTCGTTCATAACATATCATTTTGTGTTTAGGTTTTCAAATAATGATTAGCAAATCACAAAAAAATATCATTTAAGAATCAATTTTGCCCAAATAAATTCTTCAATAATTCATTCTCCGTGACTAGCTGATCAATAAACACATGTAGATTAGGAATTTGTTGCCTATTCATTCCTAATGAATAGGCAACATTATTTACGAAGTCTTTCTCGTCTTCAGTATATTGCCCATCGGCGGCAACAATTCGTGCTATAAGTTCAATAGCTTGATTTTTAAGACCGGCATCAGTAACATCCGAGATAACAGATGCAATGTCGGGTAAATCTTCCTTGCAAGAAATTTCTTTAATAGATATTCCTAATGAACGCTCAGTTTCCTTCAGTACCTTAAGTTCCTCCTCATCTACCACATTATCAGAGAAAGATGCATAGTAAGCTAAATATATTAATGGAATATACTTGCTATTATCAATAGAGTCTTTAGCTTGAGAAGGAGCATATTCTTTCGCAAGCGCCTCCCCAATCATTTTCTTATCTTCTGAAATGTCGGAGTTGTTAACAGTCACGTTTAGTTTACAACTGTTTTTATCTTGATAGGTCTCTACTAACATAGAGACAAACAGATCTGTCGCGGGGAATGGCATCTCAGTAGATGCGATTTTGTTTAGTGTTTCTAAAATCCCAGATTTAATATGTCGACCTGACAATCCTTCGGTGATTACACTCAAATTTTCATATTCATCAGAAGAAAATACAAGATTTTGAAGTGGGCGAATTTTAGAAAAGAAACTTTTTAACATCTCCTTTCTGCATTCTGAAGAAGGTAATTCAAATTCAATTTCGTATAAAAAGCGAGAATGAAAAGCTTTGTCATAATTCTCCCGTAGATTAGAGGCAAAAATAACAACACCCTCAAACTGCTCCAATTGAATAAGCATAGTGCTCCTAAGTGAGTTTAGAGCTTGGTCAGCACTATGTGAAACATCTTCAATTCTTTTTCCCAGGAATGAGTCTGCTTCATCAAAAAACATAACGCAATCATGCTGTTTAGCGAATGCAAAAGCACTTTCCAATTTCTTTGGGGCTTCACCAATATATTTAGATTCTACTTCTGCATAATTTAGAGCAAGTATGTCCTTGCCCAAAATATTAGCAATAGCATGAGCACTCATGGTTTTACCAGTTCCCGGTTCTCCATAGAAATTGATTATAGAACGGGGATGTGGATCAATTTGGGAAAATGTCCAATTATCATAAATTATCGGGATATTCTTGATTAACTTAGAGGCATATAGAATCTTTTCCTTTTTTTCGTTTGGAAGAATAACATTATCCAATTCATATTTTGGACGTGACGCCTTAAATATTGAATCAGATGATAATGTTGATTTTAGGATACTATCATGAACCGTATTACATGCACTTTTTAACGCCTCGTATGAAGATGCTCCAGTATCGATGATGACTCTTGCAAAGGAAGCAATTCTTTTAAGATCCTTAACAGACAGACCTGTCAATACAGTTTTATTCAAGTCATCCTCAGATATTCTAATTCCTATATTCAACAAGAAAGAGGATAGCAGCTCGACTCTCTTTGTGTTTTTGAGGTTCTTTATGGCTAAAGTTCTAAACGAATGCTTAGATATATCGTAGCCATAATCTGAGGGATTTGTAGTTTCTACTACAAATATGATGTCGTTACGCTTATTAATTTGTGAGACGAACGCATTCTTAACAAAATGATTAATGTTCGGTCCTTTCAAAAAAGAATCGGCGTCATCAATAACAACGAAATCCAACGCATTAATATGTGAAAAGAATTTTGATATATTCTTTGCAATAGCTGCTGTTGATTCGCCATCTATATCAGAATAAGTCAAGTGATGAACTTTCGAATTAATCTTTTCGGCGATATAGTGAGCTAACGTTGTTTTTCCCATACCAGGGGCTCCTGATATAAAAAGAACGTTTTCAACAAGTTGGTGTGGAGTATTCTTAAAAGATGAAAGGAAACTAATAACAAACTCACTTTCACTTTTTAATGAGTCATCAGTATACTGAAAGTATGAGGGAATAGTATTATTCTCAGTATTAACACTTTCAACAATGGAATTATGAAAAATGAATAATACAGAGTGATTAAAATCAGGAATTGAGAAGGTAGCGAGTCTTACTAAGGTCTCGGAATCTATCAAGTCATCTTCGTCTATTAAATATTTGGATGAATTTCCACCAATGGATTGAATATTCGGATACTCTGTAAGAACAGGGTCAATAATAACTTCCACGCATACTCCATCATTCAGTACATTAACAGCTCTCTTATTAATTGTCTGGATAATGTCATTCTGCTGAGATCCAGTTAGAGGAGCCTTATGAACAATTTTAATATTCGACATAGCTACTTATAGATTTTTTGTCCTACATATACATTAGCGCCATACTCACTTTTTATCTCACGAATTTTCTGGTTGCCATGAATGTCTGAAAGTTTCACTTTGATTTTGGTATGACTACCATCCTTAAGTTTACTTTCAATCTCTGCAGAAAATGCGTTATCAAATCCGTTACTTCCTTCTCTCATCATATCTATGATGAGAGAAGCAGTGATTATAACGGATACTGTTATTACAGCAGCAGTAGTTGCAACAAGTCCTATTATAAGCCAAGTAAGAAACATGAATATTTAGGCTTCAAATGGGAACTCAATAAAGGTATCACTCCCGAGTTCTGCATCAATCTTCAAACATTTGAAATATTCACTGGTTACTTGCTTATTAGTAGCTTTGTCAAAGACGGCTAAGCACACTACTTCCATAGGATTAGTGAATAATTTCAGTTTCCGATAGATTGGGAGGTCTGACCCTCTCATATAGATGGCAGTATAATTCACTGTATACTCAGGCATATCCTGAGAAGAAATCCATTCCGTTATAAAAGCCACATTCATAAGCTTACACTCACGTAGCGTTTTTAAGACTTTTTTCTTCTCGTGATCATAAGCGCCTACTGTAACGCCTAATGCTGCAAATACAGCTGCAATAATTGCAAAAATTTTAGTCATATTATTCTTCATGTTGTATTTCAACGAATCGGCTACTTCCTGTTTGAGCTTTAACTTCAGCAGATATCTTTTCCGTAGCTTCAATTTCGGTAGCTTTGTGAATCTCTTTAGTGTTTTTGTTGAACACACCCTTGATGACTATTTTTTTGTGGGGTTTCCCTAACTTGTCACCGATCTGTTCCCCTAGATTCTTTTCATCTTGAGTCTCGCTTTCATAATCATCGTCAAGGCCAAAAATCCAAATAAATGTTATAATAACACCAGCTAAGATGAGTGCTATCACATCAGCAGCGAGGTTGGCAAGCCAACCGATAACGGCTACTGTCCAAGAGAAAAGGGTGCTTACAACCTTTTTGATAAAGCCCCACACGGCTTTGAGCCCTTTCCATACGGCTGAGCAAAACGAACCAATTGCCTCGCCAATGTCTTCCAATATAGAGAACAGTCCCATTTTATTCAAGAATTATAATTTCGTCAGTGCCAAAAGTCTCTTTAAGAGCTTCGTCTAATTCCGAGCAATAGATGACAGCACTCTTAACATCTTTGCTCAAAACTTCTTGCTTGTTATTTACGAAAGCAAGTGAGATTTTGATGCTATAGTTCTTTTTGTTCGCCTTATCCTTTATAACAGCGAGGGATGCTTGTATCCCTTGAGGATAGTTATCTTTCCCCCAATTTATAACTTCAGAAAGTGAGAGAGTGTTCTGATAGACGACTTCAGTATTAGACGAGACAGGTCTTGCGACACCAGCTGCCTGTTCGTCTATACTCTTTTCATCTAGTGCGTTTTGGATGAGTCGTTGAGCTCTCTCCAACAACGGTTTAGGGATGCTACCCAAAATTGATTTTTTCATTTTATGAGAATTTCATTAGTTTCTATAAATAATGAGTTTAAATCTTCGTCAATTCTATCAAAGAAAAGGAAAATTTTAAGGGATTTTGATTCTGACTGGATTTCAAATGAGAATATGTTGTCAAGGTTTGTTCTTTCTAATTTATTAAAAGTGTCTGGACAACTCTCCATTCTTGAGATCTTACAGGATATTATATCGTCCGCATATGGTGCGACTATTTGTTCAATAGTAGATAGTGATAACTCGGAAATAAATTTATTGTTAGTTTTTTCGTTTGATAAACAGTGATAGAAATTTTGAAAATCCTTGCCTTTAACTATAAATTTCTTTACTGCTTCCGAACAAAGATATTCTGGTACAAAACAAGCAGAAGTTCTATAATTATATCTTACTTGAAATGTATTATCACAACTACGGAACGTGTCATTTTCACAATAGATTGAAACAATCCGAGACTCATTATTAAATTCTACTGTCAAGATGTCATCGGCTGTAATTTCTCTACTTTTTAAATAGTCTTCAAGGAGCATTTGGAGTGAGGAACAAATGTAAGAACGATGAATCTTAGTTTGTGAATTTAATAAAATGTGATTGAGCTTTATTCTATCAGCATTGGAAAGTTTATCTGCGGCTTCTTCTACTAATTGTCCGATATATGCAAATACAGATTTGTCATCAATAGAGTCAATATTCGTTTCACAGATGATTGAAGCGATATATTCTGATGAACATATGGGTTTTATGGAGTCAATCAATAGACAGTTATTTACGTGGTTAGCCGCAACTAAATTTCCTTTGATAATAGATGAATAGCCATCGCATAAATCCAGAATATTTAGTTGTGGCAAGTGCACAACTCCATTAGCAATTAAACTTGGAAGTAATGGATATAGTTTATAGTAATTCCAATAATATAAATCAGCGAAGAAGCTAATGAAAGCTTCCAGTTTTGGAGTACATTCCGAGACGATTTTTTCTACTATATCTGGCGTGTATTTTGTGGTCTTGTTTATAGAAATGGTAAGTTCCGGATTAAGTTCATTCAAATCGTTGATATGAGCGTCTGTAGGATCTATAGAGAGTCCCCACCAATAGAATCGGAACAAAACGGTTTCATTTTTAAGTATAGGCGATATCAAAAGAGTAGGCACATTTTTTAAATGAGCGCAAATGTCTTTATGACGAGAGCCTAAATCTTTAGCGTCATCTCTCCATGCTTCTTGAAAAAACCTGATAGACTTATTGGCCGAGACATTCCAATACCGAGAACAAAATACTGCCATTTGTTCCTCCAATTTATGAAACACGTTATTGTTAAAGCCTAAATCAGAAGATGTAGTTAGGGATATTCAGTTAATGACCTCAAACGAACTTTGTGAGCCCGGCCAGAGAGA
>OFEY01000896.1_pt1 | contig 22158 bp, 15 predicted proteins | sample 1521251 | NCBI WGS metagenome assembly OFEY01 (sample SAMEA3504100, study PRJEB24116) | mouse gut metagenome | biome: mouse gut; feature: mouse-associated habitat; material: faeces | place: Denmark | collected 2011
CGGCGCAGCCCAGTGTTTATAAGGGTTACGCCGTTTTTGCTTCAAAACTTGAGATCTTAGCACAAAATGTATTTTTATGCAAGAAAGATTCGCGCCACCCAGCACAATAAGGGGAAAATATTCTTCATATTTCTGCTATTGCCTGATATCCACCGAAAATGCCTCTATACTCTCCGCTTTTGCCGCCAATTTCAGCCACTTTTTTAAAGTATCTTCCTCCTCCTGCTCCATGATCTCTTTCCGCAGCTCCTCCGGTATGAGACTTATCTCCTCCAACAGCTCCAGGATATCCTCTTTTCTGCTTTCCCTCTTTCCATTTATCTCGCCCTCCTCATAACCCTCCTCATAACCCTCCTCATAACCCTCCTCCTTCCACACTCTTCGGACAGCTTCTTCATCATACTCAAAAATGCTCATACGTTTCACCTCCGCTTTATTCCTCAACAGAAACTCCCTGAGGATGCCATGGCTGATACACTCATCCACAGCTTTATCCACCGCCTCATCGATAGATGAACTTTCTGCATAGCCCCTGACTTTCTCCACATACAGCATATACTCCTTCAAAGTCCGGCAGGCGCCCTTCAATTCTTCATTAAAACCCTCATTGATATTTAACACCTCCACACGCAGTTCAAGCTCCGGACTGTTCTCCCCTGTCAGATACGCATCCGACAGTTTTAATTCCTCCCGCTCCGCACATTTTCCGGTTCCATTATAAAATACCATAAAATGCGGCGCCGGTATCCGTATCAGTTTGCTCCCGTACAGATTCTCCGAAACCGTCAGCTTACCATACTCCGCCGACACATACTGCAAAAACCGGAATGGCATATTTCTATTTACAGTTGACTGATGCTCGAACAAATACAGGTTCATATCGATCAGAAACGCCAGGTCATTCTTCATGCCAAGGTACACAGCCCCTTCCAGCGTGACAATCTCAAGCCTTTTCGGATCGGTATAACACCTTCCACTGACGGCATTATACAGCTCGAGCAGCTCCCTCTTCTCCCGAAACAGCATCCGGAACACCGTATCCTTATAATGGTTGTTGGCTTTTACATCAAACTGCCGTCCTCCCTCATATTTTTTCCGGGCGGCAGTCCGGATGGCGGAACCTTTTCTTCCGTTTTTCTTTTTACTCATCGTTTTCCTCCTTTCGGGATTCCGAAAAAAGGAAACGCCAAGCCCTTATGCCCATCACTTATTTCCCCGAAATCCCATGCAATTTTAACAGTTTGAATAAAAAAAGCATTGATTTCAGTTGAAATAAGACGGGACTTGTTCCCAAGAATACGGCGTCAGCCGCAAGAAATTCAAAAGAATATATGCTTTTATAAGTAGTATACCAGATTTGTTTTTACTTTACAAGAAAATTTCTATAGTAAAACCCGGCAGAAACTTTTCATTCCCCCCATATCGACCCCATCAGCCCGATGCACACACCCTCTATATTCTCCGGCTCCTTCGCCCTCAAGACAAAACATCCCTCCTCTGAGGTGTTGTAAAAAATCTTGGTCCCCGCCGCCTCTCCATCGTTGACATACACCTCCACCATTCTCCGGTCCATAAATATCTCCAGCTTTCTGACCTGCTCCACATCCGCCCTAAAGCAGATCCCCTCGCTCTTTACGCCCTTCGTCACGATCCGCAGTCCTTCCCTGTCATTTACCAGCGAGATCGACTTTCCCTCATCCTCACCGAGCAGTATATCGAAAAACACATTTTCCCTGCATGTGATCTCCGCCCTGTATGCGTTGCCCTTTATATGCCGAACTTCCGCATTTTCTCCGCCGCCCCAGTAAATCGTCTCTCCCTCGAGCCGCCTGATCTCCTCCACCGGCGTCATATAGAGCCTGCCGTTTTTGATATGGAGCTCCCTCGGGACCGTCATACTGCCGCAGGCGCCGTTTTCATACACGATATGCTCGCCGTACAGATCAAATACCCAGCCGATGCAGATCCTCCTGCCCTGATGTGCAAAACTCTGCATCGCATAACAGTTGCTCCCGAAGTCAAACCAGCCCTCGCTCTCCACCGCCAGCCTCTTATCCTTCCAGCTTCCCACATAATATCTGCTCATCTGATGCCTCCCGCACGCATCCTCGTGTCCCATAAAAGCGCCTATCGCCAGATACTTACCGTCCAGCTCCATAAAATCAGGGCACTCAAAACAACGGATATCCGCCTTCTCCTCCACCAGCAGCGGGTGCACATAACGCCAGTTTTCCATATCCTCTGACTCATACAAAAGGATAGCTCCCCGCCCATCCAGCGCGCTCCCCAGCACCATATACCATGTATCCCCGATCTCAAGCACCTTCGGATCACGAAAATCACAGGACGCTCCCGCAGGCTTTTGCGCTATCACACACTTTTCTTCAGTGAAGTGTACCATATCCCTGCTCCGCGTCATCCACTGCTGTTCCACCATCTCCCCATCGCCCCGGGAGGCTTCCCTGTGCCGCGTGAGATAAAAAACCACCTCGTCCTCCCGCGCCGCCGCACAGCCGGAGAATGCCCCACCGATCAGTTCTCCCCCGCTCTCCAGTATCTCCTGTCCGGGTGCGAGCGCGATCGGAAGATGCCGCCAGTGGACAAGGTCCCTGCTCACCGCATGCCCCCAGTACATATCCGACCATTCCTGCCCGTGGGGATTCTGCTGGTAAAACATATGATAATATCCCTGAAACCAGCATAAACCGTTGGGATCGTTGGACCAGTTCTTCCAGGGTGAAAAATGGTATGCCTCCCGCAGAGGATGATCATACCAGCCCGCCTGGCATGCCGCGGCAAACACCCCGCTTTCCCCATCCCTCTCCAGAAACAGGACTCCCGTCTCAAGGATATCCCTGTTCCCGCTCAGATAACAGAATGACACCTCGCAGGACTCACAGGAAATCTCATAATCCTCCCATGGTTCCAGAGAAAATTTCAGCCACGTGTAGTACCCATTCCCTGCTTCTTTCTCCTCCCTGCCATACTTTTCGGAGACAACCCTGACTCTGCCCTCCGCCCCGGCCCCTCTCGCAAAAATCTCCAGACATGTGTATTTTCCAGTATTCAATCCGCACCTCTTATCCCGGCAATGCAGTGCCGCAGCCAAAAAATATACAGCCGCGGCACAGTGCAGCAAACCCGTTTTCTCTGTCAAACTTCTCACGACAACTATATCGCTATAGGATTTTCATACCACTATTCTTATAATTTTTCAAGTAATTTTTCTCACATTATATCTAACCGGTAACAGTTCAGTCTTCAGGCTTCACTGTTACTCTGACCGCGACAATTCAGCCCTCATGTCATCCAGCCAGCACCTTCGCTCAGCCTTCCAGCCTCCGAAACACCTCCTTCACCTCCGTATAAGACTCCCCGTCCCAGAGCTTCACAGGCTTTCCGTCCTCCTTCCCCGAAATATCTTTTTTCTCAGCGATCTCGATCAGCGTGCCGTCCCACAAATAAACGATCTCATAAGCACTCCCATCTTCTTTTGCCAGATAGAAGCCCACCTGCGTCCCCGCATTTTTGTCCGGGTAGAGCAGATAGCTAACATATATCTCATCGTATGTCTCCCCGATCTGTTCCCTCATAAAGTCCCGCGCCTTCTCTGAGAGCACAGGGATCTGCGCCTCGATCTCCTCAGATCCCGCAAAGGGCGCATCGGACAGATCCGCACCGGAATGGGATGCCCGTAAGATATGCCCGTCTTTCGCGTCGATAAAGAAATAATAGTATTGGTGTGTGATGATATTGGTCCAGTTGACACAGTATGCAACTCTCCCGCCATAGATTTCCTCATCATAGTAAGAGTTCATCTCAAACCCTTCTGTGTCCACCCCGTAAATGGCAGACAGCTTCTGCACGGCGATCTCTTCCGCCTGCTTCTCTGCGATACCGCCGTCCTCTGTGTTTGCCGCGATCTTCTCCTGCTCTTTCTCTTTCTCCTCAGCGATCTCGGCGGCATGTTCCGCCTCATAGTACTCCGTGTAGGCGTATTCCCTCTTCACCGTAAAGTCGATGATCTGAAGAAGTTCCTCATCCGTCAGTTCCCGCTCCGGCAGACAGAAGGTGCCGGTGGATATCAGATAACAGAATTCATACGCCTTCGCCTCCTCCTGCGTCTCCACCTGTATGACCGCCTTCTCCGGGAAGGTTCCCTCCTGATATTTCTCTCCCATCTCTCTGTAGCGGCGCTCCTCCTCCTGTGTGTACGCTCTCGAAAAGCCGTCTGCCGCCACCTTCTGCTCCATCAGTGTCTCCGCATAGGTTTCCTTCTCCGCCTGCGGCATCTGTTCCATCCGCTCCTGCACAATGGAATTGACAAGCGCCCTCACCGGAACCGCCGCCGCCCCGATCAGTGCGACAAGGAGAGCCGCCGCTGCCGCAGTTCTCTTCCATCCCCTTATACGTTGTTTTTCCTGCCCTTTCTTCCTGTTATCATCTGCCGCTCCGCCATCTCCCCCCGCGGTATTCCCTGTCCTTTCCCTCACATGTTCTATAACCGCTCTTCTCATCTCCTCCTTCATGCAGATCCCGCTCACACAATCCCTCAATTCCGATCCCATACTGTTTTGCTCCTTTCCACAGTTATCCGTCTCCTGCTCTGACTTTGCTCGTATCCGAACGCTTCCCCGCCATCCTTTTTTGATCTGATCCGGCGCATCCCCGAAACTCCCCGTTCCCTTTATCCTGCGCCCGCTTTCCTCTCACCATACAGCGAAACCCTCAGGCTTTCCCTTCCCCTCTGCAACCTCTTCTTCACAGCGTTCGGCGTGATTCCCAACATCTGCGCGATCTCAGCCGTTCTATATCCCTCGATATAATGCAGGTAGACAACTTCCTTCAGTTTGTCCGGCAGATTCATCAGCTCCGCCAAAACCTCACTCTGTCCCTGAAATTCGCAGTATTCCTCCACATCCGTATACTGTACCTCGGGGTGCCTGCTCCTGCCTCTGCGTATGTCCCTGCACCGGTTCGCCGCGACTTTGATCAGCCATGCCTTCTCATGCTCCCTGTCCCTGAATCCCGCAGTGCGCTCCATATATCTGCAGAATGTATCCTGCACCGCGTCCTGGGCATCCTGCTCATTGCACAGCATGACAAGGCATATCCTGAAAAGCATGTCTCCATACTTCAAAACAGCTTCCTCCACTGTCAACTCTGCCACCTCCTTTCCGCTCCTTTTTTCATTCCCCGATCTCCTCTTCACATATAACACGCATATAATATGCAAAAGGTGCCATATGTATCTGAAAATATTTTATAGCACAATTGCGGTAAAAGTGGTAAAGTAATAACAGCGGGCAATTTGCTTTACAGACTGCCCGCCGCCTGACTAAACTTTCATAAAGGAAACACGCTGCTATGCCATACATGACATTCCCACAGTTAAAATATTCCGCCATGGCGCGCATAAAACCCGTTATGCGCACACTGACAGGCGCCGCCGCCGCATTTTTCGGGCTCAGCCTTATGGCAGGACAGCTCTCCTCTGTCCCCGGGTTTTTCACGGATCTGTTTTTGCTGCAAGTAGTACTGCGTTCCCTGCTCACCCTGCTGGCAAGTACCTTTTCCAGAATACTGTATATCGGCTTCTGCTGCCTGATGCTGAAATTATACTGCGGGCGCCCCATCGCCGTCTCCGACCTGTTTTATGCTTTTACGGTGCAGGCAAAAACCGCCATCAGGTTATCCCTTATCATGGCGGTTTTCAACATAGTGCCTCTGATTCCCTTTACTGCTTTTTCAATGAAATACACCGGCTCTCTGGATAATATGGATTTAACCATCGCCCTGTTTTGTTATACGCCCGCACTTGTCCTGAAAACGATACTGAACCTGATCTATTCCCAGGCTGTCTACCTGATGCTGGATTTTCCCGCCTGTTCCGTCAAACAATTGCTGAGGGACAGCCGCCTCCTTATGGACGGGCACAAAGGACGCCTCTTCTATATTCAGGTCTGCATGCTTCCGTTTATACTGTTCATCGGCGTCTGCACCTGCGGCATCGGCATGTTGTGGATTACACCCTTCATCTATGCAGTGCAGACGGAATTTTATCTGGATCTGGTGACGAAGAGAAAGCATTTTATTCAAAAGGAAAACTGACAGCCATGAAATCTTGTATAACTTATGCACAATTAAAATCCTCGGCAAAAGAACGGATGAAACCGGTACTGGGAACCCTGATCGGTGCTGCCGCCGTCTCCATCGGCATTCATCTTGTGATCAGATTATCTGTCTCGCGGCCTCATCCCTTCTTTATCAGATCACCTTTTCTCTGGTATGTGATGAGTTACCTCATTTTAATATTATCCAACACTCTTCTGGGGATGCTGCAGGTCGGTTTCTGCCATCTTGCACTGAAAGCCCATCGCAGTCAAGCTGTCTCTGTAAGAGATTTATTTTATGCTTTCAGCCGCCAGACAAAAAGCAGTATCTCTTTATCCAAGTGCACCTTTATCTTTATGGTAAAGACAAAATTTTATTTAGAACTTGCAGAACACCAGCTGTCCGAACAGGAAACCTCCGCCCCGTCCTGATCGGTATCGGCTTGTTGTGGATTACGCCCTTTATCTTTGCAGTGCAGACGGAATTTTATCCGGATCTGGCGGCAAAGCGGCATCAGCGCCAATCTTCACAATCGCAGGCGACGCCGCAGCGACTTCGTCCTTCGTCTTATACTCGCGTTTCTCGATATACCCATAGGCGTTGTAGCTATATTCCACTGCGGCATTTTTTCCGTCTATATAATTCGTGGGTTCATCCTTTTCATCGTAGTATGTCTCTCTTCTCAACTGTCCCAATTCATTATACTCCCGCCTGTATATCGCATATCCCTTTCCTTTTGGCACAATATACTTATCATCTTCATCAGAGTATTTTGTCTCCGTCCAATAATTATTTTCATATGTATATTCCACTTTTGCATAGCCCAACTCCTTATGAATCCCCAATATCCTTGTATCGTCGTCCTCCGGATCAGTCCTGCGATATTCCCTTGTTATCTCATTTCCATAAATATCATAAACCATAAATTCTTCGGCTATTCCGCTGTCTTCACGGTCCGTTACTTTGCCACTTTCTCCCCAATACCATATATGGGTATTATCACCATTTTCCTCATAATAATATGAAATACCCGTACAGTCATTTTCAGGATTGAGCGCGCGAATCCATTCCCCATCATAATTCCAATAATATTCATCCGTATTTTGCCCAAATTTGTCGTAATAATAGAAAATAATTGCATAACCGGTATCATTGCGCGAAATCAATTTATCCTTTAAATCAAAATACCTGATTTTCCTCCAGCGCTCTTCTTCATTATAATCAAACAGACAATACGCATATCCCCCATCCTTCCTCATAACCGGCTCATCCGCCGCATCAAAATACGACTCCTTACTCATCCTGCCAAGCTCATCGTACTCCCACTTTGTCTGCGCATAGCCGAGCTCCTCCCGCACCACAGGCATACCTTCCACATCCAGATATATCTCTTTCACCTGGTTGTTAAAATGATCAAATTCACATGTGATCTGCGCATACCCCAGATCCTTCCACATCATGGGGTTCCCGTCCAGTCCGATGCTCTGAAACTCCGTCTGGTTCTCCCTCTCATCATACCCGAACCGCCGCCCGGCACACTGATAATCCTTATGGGATATAGGCTTTCCTTCCGTGTCATAGTAATCCTCCCCGATCTGTTTTCCATATGCGTCGTATTCATACCGGATAACCGCATACCCGGTATCGCCGCGGAGTTTTAAGTTGCCCTGTCCGTCAAAATAACGCCGCTCCACGCATTTACCGTTCTCATAGACAAACTCAGCAGATGCATTCCCGCCTTCTTTCCATGTGACAGGGTTCCCCTCCGTGTCATAATAGGATGCCCCGACCTCCCTGCCGCACTCATCGCGCTCCATACTTATATGGGCATATCCCAGATCCCGGCGAATGATACTATCTCCATCCGTTCCCAGATAATAGCTGTCTGTCCAATTTCCCCGCTCATCATATTCATACTCTGCGCCGGCACAATAATTTTCACTGCTGACGATCGGTTTATAATCCGGTCCATAGTAAAGTTCAGCCGTGCACTGTCCGTACTTGTCATATTCATACCGCACGATCGCATATCCTTTGTCACCGTGTATAACAAGATCGCCCGCGGCGTCCAGATATTTTGTCTCTACTACCCTGCCGTCTACAAATTTTTCCTCATAAGCCGCATAGCCATATTTTTTATAAGTAGCCGATGCCGGTATCACATCCTCAGACTCAGGGCAGGACGCATAATAGGATTCCTTCACCAGATTTCCCTGCGCATCATATGCTTTTTGAATATGTAAGATGCCCAAATCTCTCCTGACGATATACTCTTCTTCCATACCCAGATAAAAAACATCCCACCACTCTCCTCTCCCTTCTCTTTGTCCCAGATAAAAAATATCCGTCTTATTTCCTCTCTCATCATATTTATATACAAAGCCGGCGCACGAATACTCTGTGCTGATCACGGATTCCCCATGTGTTCCGGTATAAAAAACCCTCTCCTCCTGTCCCCATGCATCATAATCGTATTCCACTCTGGCGTAGCCCAAATCTTTTCTGAGTACAAGCTCGCCCTTTTCCTCCGCCTGATCTATGCCGTCCCTTCCATCCTCCACGGAGCCCTCCGTCTTTTCATAAGCCATATCCACCCGTTTTCTCACATTGCGGATAATATAATACTCAAAGCTCTTCAGCCTTCCCTTCTCATCATAGTCATTTTTATAATAGCTGTAGCCGCCCTCTTTATCGACTGCGGGCTTCCCAAAAATATCAAAGTAAGCTTCCCGCTTCTTATTTCCGATCCCCTCCTCGTCATATTCCATAGTAACCTGCGCATATCCCAGGTCACGGCGCACCATCAGATTCCCGTCCAACCCGAGATAACCTGTGTATACCCTGTTTCCCCTCTCATCATACTCAAACTGAAAGCCCGCGCAGTGGTATTCTGTGCTGACCACAGGTTTTAATTCTTCGGAATCATCATAATAAGACTGCATGATGCGCTGCCCATACTCGTCATACTTATTTTTCAGGACTGCATACCCCTCATCCGCCCTCCGCGTCAGCCTGCCCTTTTTATCATAATATCTGCCCTCTACCCAGTTCACATTCTCATATTTGTCTACATAAGATGCATAGCCGCCCTCCTTCCAGACAGCAGGTTTTCCTTTTGTGTCAAAATAGGACTCCGACACCTTATTCCCGACATTATCGTACCCTATCGTCACCTGGGCATAGCCCAGATCCCGGCGCACCATCATCTTACCGTCTGTATCCAGATAATGTACATGCGTTTTCTTCCCCGCCTCATCGTATCTGAACACAAACCCGGCACAATGATATTTTGTGCTGATCACAGGCTCATAGTTCTCATCATAGTATGTTTCACTGATCCTGTTGCCGTATTCGTCATATTCATTTTCAATGACAGCATAACCCTTATCATTCCGCGATATCAGCATGCCGTCCGCTCCGTAGCATTCACCTTTCACCCATCTCCCGTTTTCATACCAATCCCTGTAAGCGGCATAACCGCCTTCTTTTCTGGCAGCGATCTCACCGGCGGCATCATAGTAAATGGCGGATAACACCCGATCCTCCGTATCGTATACTTCCTCCACCCTGGCATATCCCAGATCTCTTCTCACCACAGGCTCCCCATCCAACCCGATATATGTGGTTGTCTTCTTCAGAACCCTCTCGCCCTCCTCATACTCAAATCCAAATATAGTATCCTCTTTTTCATCCTCGTCAAATTCATCATCATATTCAAATAAAAATCCCGCACATCCATGTTTTGTGCTGATCAACAGCAATCCATCATCAGGGTCATCCATGGCAGCCGCATCATGGATATCATAAAACTTCTGTGAGGTAACCCTTCCCTCGTCATCATATTCATTTATTACGCGGAAATACCCCCCATCCTGCCGCAGCACGGGCTCCCCCGCCACGCCATAATAACAGGATTCCAGCCAGTTTCCATCTTTATCATACTCGCTGGTATAGCTGGCATATCCTCTCTCCTTTCTCAGCAACGGTTTCGCATTTTCACCTTTTTCTTTATCAAAAAATTCCCCTTTTACAATATTTCCATTTGAGTCATAGTCATAGCGTGCCTGGGCATAGCCAAGGTCCCTGCGGATCATCAGCTCTCCGTCCAAGCCGATATATTTAATATACTCCTTGTTTCCCTCCTCATCGTAGGAATAATCATAGCCCGCGCAGTGATCCTCCACACTGACCACAGGCTGTTTATCCGCATCATAGTAGCGGACAGAGACGGTCCGCCCATACTCATCATCCTGATACGCCGCCACCGCATAGCCGGTATCCTTTCTCGGCACCAGCTCTCCCTCCAGCCCATAGTAAGACCTTGTACACACTTCCCCTCTGTCGTTGTATTCAAACCCCTGCGCCGCACAGCCGATATCCGTGCGGAAAGAGGGATCACCCTGTATATCATAGTATTCTTCTCTGACTACTCTCCCGCTCTCATACACATATCTGGTCCCGGCTATGCCCGTCTCTCTGTCCACCGCTGCCTTCAGCATCTGGTTCCGGTTTCCCTCATAGTGGCAGTCTGTTTTCTTTCCCCCCTCATATTTCCAGTACACAGCCGCATAGCCCGTATCAGAGCGGTTCGCCAACTGTCCTGCCTCATCTTTGTACAATTCCCGAATCCGATTGCCGCTGTCCTCGTACTCATACCAGATTTCCGCCACATGATAATCCGCCCGGCATGTTTTCTCATATCTTTTATTACGTTCCCCCTCATCCCGTATATCAACCGCAAAGAACTCCGGGGCGATCCCGAAAAACGTCCGATCAGGATTTTCACCCCTGTCCTTATAATAAGCTTCCCAGATCAGAAGATTTCTCTCATCGTAATACTGTTCCGTCATGGCATATCCCCCTGCCGGCAGGCGGACAGAATGATCCTTCTCATCAAAATACTCTTTATATATGATCTCATTTTTATCTTCCGAAACGCGCGTATATTTTACATACGCGTAGCCGCACAGTGTATTAAAAACCGGACTGTATCCATCCATATCCAGATACTTTATAGACGCTATATCATTGTTCTCATCCGAGACATACTCATTTTTTACCGCCGCATAGCCGCCTTTTACACGGCATGGCTCATCTTCCTCACTATAATACCGTTTATATGTAATGCGCCCCTGTCTGTCATACTCATAACGTACTGCCGCATACCCCTCCCTGCGCGCCGCCAGCCTTCCGTCTCTGTCACAATAACATTTTTCGCGAACGCTCCTGTCTTTATTGATCCTGTAACAAATAATTTCGTAATTACGGTTCTTATCCGACTTCTCCTCCTGATGTATTTCCGTATTTCTTTTACTCTCCGAACCGTGTTCTTCCTCCGGCGATTTACCGTTTTTCGCCGTTGCCTCAGCCTGACCATCCTGTTCCATATCAGCCGCCTCGAAGGAAACCTGATTTTGCCAGCGTGTCTGACTCAGCGAAGCTGCCTCCGGCTCCTGCGGCACATAGCCTTTCGCAGACACTGCCCTGTATGCCGCATCATCCGGCTCAGAAAAAGCCGTCTCTGCCGGCATATATGACAAAAATCCCTGATTATCCGTAAACACAGCCACAGAAGGCTCCTCCATCGTTGGGGAAGAGCCAACCGCTTCCATAGAGACAGAAAGCTCCGGCATCTCACCTCCATCGTCCATGTCAAACAAAACATAGGTACTCTGAAAGTAGTTATCCCGAACAGGTGCTCCGTCGAACCCCAGAAACTCCTCCTTTTCCAGCCTGCCCTCCTCATCATAGTAATATCGATACATACATACGCCATTGTCGTCGCTGCGCAGATTCTCATTTCGATCCCTCTGGGAACGCTCCTTCAAGTTGCCGTCCGAGTCATAGGAAAAACGCTCACAGAAAACACCCTGATACCCCTCCGTTTTTTCTCCCCTGTCCTCCCCGCCATAGTAACGGATACTGTGCAGGTTCCCGTTGTCCTCATACTGGAAATCGACCATCATGATGCCCTGCTTATTGCACACAAACTCACCGTTGATATCGAGATAATACAACGTCTTAAGCCGCCTGTTTTCATCATAGACATAATATTCGCCGTTGATGCCGTTGGCGTTATACATATAAGGGCTCAGCCTGCGCGTCCTAATCAGCCCATCCTCATAGCAGGTAACTTCGATCTGCCGGGTGGTCATGCTGTTCTCACTTACCTCCTCGTGGTAAGCCTCCTCACTCTCACCGCCTGTCAGATCGCTCTCCCCCGTTCTCTCCTTCTTCGTATATAACAATGTGGAATTGAGCAGCCGCGGCGCATCCGCCGATGAATAGCGGACCACATCAAACTTCCCGTATTCGTTCCTCTCCAGCTCCAAAATAAGTTTATCGCTGCTGTTGTAATAAGAAATTTTTTCCGGTTCCCGATAGTTGTTCTCCCTCGCTTTCTCAAAAGAATTTTGGTTGAGGGACCGGTATTTCGCTTTATCTACACTATACTCGATTTCAATACGCGCCGCCGGCTGGAAAAACAGCATATTGTAGGCGGTGGAATTCTGTTTCATCACCTCCAACTGGTGATAAGGTTCCTCATAAGTGAGCGTCATCCTATGGAGATACGTGTAATCCTCTATTTTCCAGTAAGCCGCCCGCTTCTCCATCTCCTCCTCTCCGAGTTCCCCTCCAAGCCCCGTGGGCATGCCGTAAACCTCCACGACAGAACTGTAGCAGGCAACTTCGGGAGTGAAAAGCCTCCCGATCACAAGAGCCACAACACCAACGGCGGGAATCCATTTTTTTCTCTTCGGATGCCTCTCAAAGTATCCGGCTGTTTTGCCGCACAATCCGATCACCGTCATACCGATCCACTCTGCCAGAGAAACGATCAATATAACGAAAATTTCAAACAGAAGTCTGACCACTACGGCAATCGGCCGAAAATATTTATGGAAAAAAGATGCCGCTCCTTCTCCGAACCTTTTTAAAATTTTCCTTGCTGCCCCTAAATAACCTCTCCCGATCAGGCAGGCGAGTTCCCAGATAATAACGATAACGATCACCCCGATCGCTATAAAGGAAAAGATACGGATTCCCATTTCTCTCTGATACTCGGCAAGAACGGGGCTAATCACGCAGTAAGCCGCAAATCCCAGTATATTTGTGATCATCACAGTAATATCTACCCAACTGCTCTCCTTATGTCTCTCGTCTATTTTGTTTCCGACATCAGTAATAAACTTAGCTACTGGCTTCTTTGCTTTGATATTTCCAAAAAACCGGCGGATCTTCTCCAGCGACTCCTTATATTTTCCGTTTATCGTTCCCTCTATTTTTTCTCCTGTTCTTTTGATCCATGTTCCTGCTATTTTTCTGCCCATCTCCGTCTCTTCCCCTTGTCCTCTGCCGCTTAAAAAAAGTTTTTTAACCGGTCAAAAACAGAACCTGCCGAAAGCCGCGTTTTAAGAATAAAATCCCCCTCTACTTAAGCAGCTCTTCATATGTGGTGCCCAATTCATCCCGTATCGCCCTGAGCTGCTGTACCTGCAGATGCTGTACCCCTCTCTCGATTTTTACGAGGCACTCCCTGGTGATGGGCGTCCCGCGCAGTTCTAACCGGCGCACAAGTTCCGTCTGCCCTATGCCTTTCGCGGTCCGTATTTCCCTGATGTTTTTTCCTATGTCTCCCGCAGCGTTCTGCTTAATCTTCTGTCCCAATTTACCACCCCTTTATGAACCGGTTTCAGCCCTGATTTATTTTTATTGTAGGAGACAATTGGAAGATATTGGGACCGATATTGGTCCTCTTATAAGAAAAAACAGGCACAGTCCCATGATCTGTGCCCGCTTCTGTTATGTTATGCCTTTATATCTTATACAATTTCATATGTTGTTCCTTTCACTCAATCATAGAGTGATGCCCCATACTTCACTTTCCGATATATCTTCTGTCCCAGAACAAAAAACAAAGCAGCAAAAAGATACACCGTGGACAGGGCTCCCGATACCACATCCAAAGCAAAAATAAGCATATATCCGATATTCATAAAAATTCTCCTCTCACATTCATACCATCTGTTTGAAGCCCGGCGCGGTGCAACACAAACAACCCATGCGCTGCGGCGTGTGGGCAATTTAAATTTCCATTATTTAATTATAATATCTATGAATATAAAGGGAATGTTGCTTTCTCTCCATCCTGTCCATGGATGTACTGCAAGATGACGGTATTACTGATAATCTCACATAATCCGTCAGTGAAAAGGGATATAGGTCCAAAGAAATACGAAAGAGAAATCTTTTCTGCCGACAAAATGCCAAAGACACTGCCCAAGATTCTGCCGGAAACCGTCCGCCGGGCACCTCTTCGCGGAATAATCGCATTGTTCCCCTGCCCTCCGGTCTCGGAAACATACGCCTGCTGCGCCGGAATCCCCTTCTTAGCCGCACCAAGCGCTGATGCACCGGCATATTCCCCGCTGTCACAGGCAGCCTCCGCAAAATCCCGGTACGCCAAAGAGGAATCTGCCTGCACACTGTCAAAGCAGATTCCCAGAAGAAGGGCACATATGGTACATAAGATCCATAACCTGCTGCCGGATCTTCCATTCTTCTCAAAGCGCACGAAACTTCTCCTCCACACGGATAACTCTCATTATATCATACCTCACAGGCAGGTCTGCAAATTCCGCATCCCGCCCGAATAATGAACGCAAAACCTTAACCAATGCGCGGCAGGCTCTTACGCCTCCCTGGGCGGTCTGTGAATCCATTTCAGATAAGCGTTGATAAAGGAATCCAGCGCGCCGTCCATCACGGCGTCCACATTCCCTGTCTCCTCCTCCGTCCGCAGATCCTTCACCAGCTTATAAGGCTGCATCACATAAGAACGGATCTGGTTGCCCCAGCCGATCTCCTTTACATCGCCGCGGATATCCGAAAGCTTATCGGCATTTTCCTCCTGCTTCAGCATATAGAGCTTTGCCTTCAGCATCTGCATCGCCTTATCCTTATTCTGGAACTGGCTCCGCTCATTCTGGCAGGTCACAACGATCCCCGTCGGAAAATGCGTAATACGGATCGCCGAGGAAGTCTTGTTGATATGCTGTCCGCCTGCGCCGCTGCTTCGATAAGTATCGATCCTGATATCCTCGTCTTTCACTTCAATATCCAGATCTTCCTCAATATCCGGCATCACATCCAGCGAAACAAAGGATGTCTGCCGCTTGCCCTGGGCATTAAAAGGAGAGATACGCACAAGACGGTGCACACCTTTCTCGGATTTCAGATAGCCATAGGCATTCTCGCCGTTGATCTGGAACGTCACGGACTTGATGCCCGCCTCGTCTCCGTCCAGCATATCCAGCGTATCCACCTGATATCCCTTCTTTTCCGCCCATCTCGTATACATACGATAGAGCATGCCGCACCAGTCGCAGCTCTCCGTGCCGCCGGCGCCCGCATTCAGCTTTAAGATCGCGTTATTCCTGTCGTATTCGCCGTCCAGTAACGTACTGATCCTCACGCTCTCAAAAGTGCGCACAAAATCCTGCAGTTCCTGCGAAATCTCCGGCACAAGCTCCTCATCCTCTTCCTCATAACCCATCTCAATCAACGTCAGAATGTCCTCATACTGCTGGGACAATCCGTTCATCGTGTCCACGATATCCTTGAGCTGTTTGGATTCTATTACCTTTTTGTTGGAGATCTCAGGATCATCCCAGAAGCCGGGCGCCTGCATTTCCATCTCCAGTTCTTCGATTCGCTTCTCCCTGTCAGCGAGGTTAAAGTGAATCCCTCACTTCCGCTAAAGGCGTCTCGTAAGCAAGGAGTTCCTGCTTCATATTATCCAGTTCTACCATTAACAAAATCACCACCTTAATATTTTTTATCGTTTTCAATATTTCCTATCTTTTGCCGCAGCAGTTCTTATATTTTTTACCGCTTCCGCAGGGACACGGATCATTCGGATAGACCTTCGCAGCCGCCCTCTTCACCGGTTTCTTTGCCAGCGTGTCATCCTTGTTCGTGCCGGTCACTTTCGCCACCTGTTCACGCTCTACCTTTTCTTCCACCTTCACGTGCATCAGAAGCCGTACCGTATCTTCCCTGATGTTCTGCGTCATCTCATCGAACATGGAATAACCCGCCATCTTGTATTCCACCAGCGGATCTCTCTGGCCGTAGGCCTGCAAACCCGCCCCCTGGCGTAGCTGGTCCATATCGTCGATATGTCCCATCCACTTTCTGTCGATGACTTTCAGGAGAATCACACGCTCTAATTCCCTGATCTGCTCCGGATTCGGGAATTCCGCTTCTTTCGCCTCATAAAGTTTTACGGCTTCTCCCTTAAGCTGCTGTTTCAGGCTGTCCTTTCCGCTCCCGTTCAGGCGCTCCGCCGTCACCGGCTCCACCGGAATAATCGGTATAAGCAGGGAATTTAACTCGTTAAAGTCCCACTTTTCCACATTGTTGTCATCACCGATTGCCATATCCACACAGTTCTCCGCAATATCGGTGATCATCTTATAGATCACATCCCGCATGCTCTCGCCGTTTAAGACGCGGAGCCTCTCCTCGTAGATGATCTCACGCTGCTCGTTCATCACCTGGTCGTATTCCAGCAGGTTTTTTCTGATGCCGAAGTTGTTGCCCTCAATCTTCTTCTGGGCGGATTCAATCGCCTTTGTCAGAGAACTGTGCTCAATCTCCTGTCCCTCCGGAATGCCAAGGGCATTAAACATCGTGATCATCCGCTCGGAACCGAACAGCCGCATCAGATCATCCTCCAGAGAGATATAAAACCGGGAAGCACCCGGATCGCCCTGACGCCCGGAACGTCCTCTTAACTGATTATCGATACGCCTCGATTCATGCCGCTCCGTACCGATGATCATCAGACCGCCGGCTGCCCTCGCCTCCTCGTCCAGCTTGATATCCGTACCACGCCCCGCCATATTGGTGGCGATGGTCACGGCGCCGTGAACACCGGCATCCGCCACGATCTCCGCCTCCTGCTCATGGAACTTGGCATTCAGCACATTATGGGGAACGCCCCTCTTTCGCAGCATATTGCTCAGTTCCTCCGAAGCCTCGATGGTGATCGTACCCACCAGCACCGGCTGCTGCCTCTTATGGCACTCTTCCACCGCATCGCAGATCGCTTTTAATTTTTCTTTTCTTGTCTTATATACGCTGTCCTGATGGTCTTTTCTTGCCACCGGCCTGTTGGTCGGGATCTCAATGACATCCATGCCGTAGATATCCCGGAACTCCTTTTCCTCGGTCAGCGCCGTACCGGTCATTCCGGATTTTTTCTCAAATTTATTAAAGAAGTTCTGGAAGGTAATCGTTGCGAGGGTTTTGCTCTCCCTCTTTACCTTTACATGCTCCTTCGCCTCAATCGCCTGATGCAGGCCGTCGGAGTAGCGCCTGCCCGGCATAATACGCCCGGTAAACTCATCCACGATCAACACCTGATCATCTTTTACCACATAGTCCTTGTCCCGGAACATCAGATTGTTGGCTCTGAGCGCCAGATCCATATTGTGCTGAATCTCCAGATTCTCGGAATCCGCCAGGTTTTCCAGGTTAAAGAACTGCTCCACCCTTTTTACCCCGGCTTCCGTCAGCACCACCACTTTATCTTTCTCATTGACAATAAAGTCGCCGCTCTCTTCCCGCTGGATGCCCATGATAAAGTCCATCTTTGACATCTCTTCCATATCGGCGCCGCGCTGCATCTGGCGCGCCAGAATATCGCACGCCTCATAGAGCTTTGTGGACTTTCCGCTCTGGCCGGAGATGATCAGCGGTGTCCTTGCCTCGTCCACCAGTACCGAGTCCACTTCGTCGATGATCGCATAGTGGAGGCTCCTTTGCACAAGCTGCTCCTTGTAGATGACCATATTGTCACGCAGATAGTCAAATCCCAGTTCATTGTTTGTTACATAAGTGATATCGCAGTTATAGGCTTCCCGTCTCTCATCATTTTTCATCTCATTCAGAACGACGCCCACGGTAAGCCCCAGAAACTCATGTACCTGTCCCATCCATTCCCGGTCACGGTTTGCCAGATAGTCGTTGACCGTGACGATATGCACGCCCTTTCCTTCCAGCGCATTCAGGTATGCCGGCAGAGTGGAAACAAGCGTCTTACCTTCCCCGGTACGCATCTCCGCGATACGCCCCTGATGCAGGATAATCCCGCCGATAAGCTGTACCCGGTAGGGCTCCATATTCAGCACGCGCCTGGCCGCTTCCCTGACTACCGCAAAAGTTTCCGGCAGAATATCGTCCAGCGTCTCGCCCTCTTCCAGTCTCTTTTTAAATTCCTTTGTCTTACCCTTTAACTGCTCGTCTTCCATGTCCATCATGTCATTTCGCATCGCTTCTATTTTATCCACGATGGGCATGATCCGCTTCAGTTCTCTCTGGCTGTGCGTGCCAAAGACTTTGTTGATCACATTCATTCTTTGCCTCCGTTTGACTGCATCCCGCCCGCCGAAATTGCTGCGGCGAAGGGGCATACTAAACCCAGATTAAAGTATTATAGCAGAAAATGACGGGGTGTTCAACTAAAAATGCGCGGCGATGTTATAAGTCGCTGCCGGTCACGGCGTACACGGTCACTTTAAGTCCGCAGGTCAGCTTTCCGCCTGCTCCGTATCGCCCCCATGCATTGCTATAAATTGTTCCGCCAGAGATTGCATCTGAGGGGTAAGGACCTGTGTTCGGACGTTTTCCGACCGGAGGGAGTTTTGAGCGATAAAGTCCCCTGCCAATATGCCGTCCGCTTCCACCGTATGTTCCTGTCCGTCGGTAAATTCAAAATTGTAGACCATGCTCTGATAATCACATTCATACACCCATTTTACCTTATCCTTCTCTCCCTCTCCTAACAGTACCCTGTAGCCCGGGCGCACACATCCCGCCTGCAGGGTGATTCCGCCCTCCAATACAATGGGGTGGGTATATGTCACTTTCAGTTTTTTTCCGCTTTCGGTACAAATGCAGAGCAGTATTTTCTCAGGTCCTGCGTAGACTTCCCGCACCGTCCGATCTCCCGACATGGTAAACAGCACATCCCCCATCCGTATCCGTTCCACCGGCTTTCTGCTGCCATCCGCCATCCTGATCAGTGTCCCTTCTCCGAAACACCCCCACCTGATATTGATCCTTGGGATATACACATCATAATTATTGCTGCTATGGTAAAAATGAAAGCCTTCCGGTTCCTTATCCTGAGAAACAATGCTTATGGGAATCCCCGTGGGCAGCCCCCCGTATGTCACATTGATCCAGAACGAAGCATGCAGGGACAAAGTCCGCCCTACCTCATAGGAACCTGTGGTGTAATTCGTCATCAGCATCGGACAGTTCCAGTCGTCTCCGCTGCTTACGCCGGAAAAATCAATGGAGAGTATTTTGCCGTCCACCGTAAAAGCCTTCTTTATCTCATTCCAGTCCCTGTTATATTCCACATGCTTCTTGGGAGGATCGCCAAACTCCAGAGAAGGCTTAAAAGAATGTACCGTATCCAGTATGTTCTGCTTATCAAGCGAAATCTCATCCTTGAACTGCAGCTGCGCTTTGAGGGGAATACATGTTTTTACCTGTCGGTTGGCATTGTCTTTGACATTTTTATAGCTGTAGTCTACCGTTTCCCCGGAATCCGCTCCCCGGTCATAGAGCATTTTGATCGGCTGATTTCCCTGTTTGGAACAGGGTGCACTTACCGAAAACTCTCTGACAAACATATCCCCTTCCTCATCGGTAAAATTAGGATTCTCCACAACATATTCCGCGCTGTGCAAACAGCCGTTAAAATCCGTACCGGAATACTTCGCATATGCATTAACCCGCTTTTTTGAAAATTCCGTTCCGTCATAGTTCTTATTGGTGCGCATCTGCGCTTCGGCGCTGTTGATATTGCGAAATACTTTCGTAAAAGAGGCAACGTGATAGCCATCTGTCAGATTATTGATACTCCCTGCCACCACGGCAGCGGGCCAGGTTTTCGATACGGGTTCCCCCTCCGTCATGCCGGCAGGCTGATCCGACAGGTATGTTCCATCCTCCAGGCTCAGTTGAATCACAGATAACAGCCCTTCCTTTTCAGCTCCCTTTCTGCCATCGCCGCCGGCAAACCCTGGGGCACTGACATATAAATTTCCCTCCACCGCCCTGACGCTGCCGTTCCTTTTTTTCAGTTCATGCTCATATTCCCCGGTATCCTGAATGGCTTTCCAGACCGCAGGATATTTCGTTTTCACAACGCTCTCTCCGCCCCACCCGGCGATCAGCTTCTCCGTATCCTTCGGATTGCTGAAATCGTATTGATAATAACCGCTTCCCTGTTCATACATTGGCAAACCCTCCTTCGTTTTTTTCCCGGTTCAAATTGCCGCACAGAATATCCGTCTCCCATGCCTGCACCGCGCTGTCTCCTTCCTCTCCCTGAAACAGACTGACCAGCTTTCCTGCCGCCATGCCGCTCCAGGGGTATGTTCCTTTCGGATAGGGCGGCTGAAAATCTTCCGCCGCCTTCCAGCCCCCTTCTCCGAATAATCCCGCATCCGTCCACAAAAACATTTCACCGCCGCCCTCTGCCCATCTCATCCATTTCGGCATCTCTTCCAGCAGGATTGTTCCGGCATCCGAAAAACCCACATCTCCTTTTTTCAGCCGTTTTATCAAAATCCCCTCTTCCACCGCCGCCGCCAGACACAGCACATTTTTTCTGATGCCTGTTTCCATAGCCTGCATCCCCGGAATGTTCACTCCGTACTTTCCCGCGAAATTGCCGGCTCCCGGATCGTATTCCATAAAAACCGCAAAGTCTCCTTCCCGTTTTGCATAAACAATCCACTGCCCCAGGGAGGCGGAAGTTTCGCAGGCACTGCTTCCCCCGAAAAGTTTTCCATCCTGCCACATATCATAATCCTTCCAGCCGTCCTCTTTTCCCTTCAGGTCATATACCGCATAATACAGCCCGGTGCTGCCGCTCTTTACTCCGCCGATCAGATACAGTCTGTCTTCTCCCGCCGCCAGCATGGTATCACCGGCAAATGTGACACTTCCGTCATATTTACACAGTTCCTGAAACTGCTGCCAGTCATCCCCTCTTCCGGCATCCGCCCGGTATACCTTATTGTCATAAAATACATAAATCCTGTTCCGCCACGTCAGAAAACGTCCCTGCAGCGAAAAGTCGGGAATAAGTCCGGTGGAAGGCTCCCGTTTTTTCCACAGGGTATCCCTTATCATAATGCTGTCCGTCTTTTCCCCTGCCGGCAGTATCATTTTCAGCGTATAGGTATGATCGCCTTTTTCCCGCCCATCCAGCAGCTTTTCCCCGGTAAATTCCTGCAGCGGACTGATGGTGATGCCATCCTCCAGCAGAGAGAGGGGCGTATCGGTATCACACACCACATCCCAGTGAAACAATACCGGCAGAGAATGGTTCAAAAAGAACTTTCCCACTCTCTCATTTGCGGTAAAGCGACAGATCTCAAGACAATACTTCTTTGACAGCGTAACCGTAAATTCCGAATCTTCGGCATCCGGCACAAAGCTCTGAAAATTTCTGACCTTCACATGCAAACCGCAGGCTCCTTCCCTGGCCGTAGTAAAAAAGCCCCGCACCCTGACCACCGCCGTCTCAAAACTCTCTCCGCCCTCTGACGGCGCGCTCACCACAAAAGAGAGCCTCCCTCCGTCCCCCTCACAGTTATGGGAACATCCCCAGCCCTCGGGATATTGGTAAGCATACCCGGCGGAAGGAACATCGCTTATCACACAGAAGGCATCTTCGGAATCCGGAGCGCCCGGTTCCGCCATCTTACCGGATATTATAATTTCCGCCCCCTCTTTAATATCCTGATCCGGGCTCCGGCAGCAGCCGCTCCATGCGGTCCGTATGGGCTCCCGCTCTGATTTATAGATGATAAATTCCAGACCACAGTAATGAATATCCCCGTTCGTCGTAATCGGAATATAATTCGGCATGACCTTGACACAAATATATGACATCCCTGTCACTCCCTCCTTTCCTCTTTCATAGACTCTCGGAATCTCTAAGCCTTATTTTAT
>OFEY01000902.1_pt1 | contig 22020 bp, 17 predicted proteins | sample 1521251 | NCBI WGS metagenome assembly OFEY01 (sample SAMEA3504100, study PRJEB24116) | mouse gut metagenome | biome: mouse gut; feature: mouse-associated habitat; material: faeces | place: Denmark | collected 2011
GCGCCCGTTTCCGCGAGCGTGCGGCGCAGGCCGTCGGCCACGCGCGACAGGGGCGCATCCCCCCGCAGCGCGCCTTCGACCACAACCATCTCCAACGCCACGGCCCCGGCGAGAAGGACAAGCCAGACGAAAGGAAAACGTCTGCGTTTCTTCATGATCCCGTTCTCCGGCGACAAGGCGCGATACAGGGGAAGGCGAGCGGCGGACCCTTGTTTTTCCGCCCCGCTGCCGTTACGCTACGGACATGACGCTACCACAGACTTTCAGGAAAGACGAGAGCTTTGGATTCTCCGGCGGGCGGCTTCTCGCCTGCCTCCTCCTCGCGCTGGCCTGCTGGCCCATACCGGGCCATGCCGAAAGCCCACGGCTGCGCGTGGTAACGCGTCCGCCCCTCAAAAAGAGCGTCCCTTCCCCCGTCCGGCCCAGTACCCCGGCCCCCGCCGCACCGCAGGCCGTAGCCATTTACCGCCATGTCGACGAGGACGGCACCATCCGCCTCACCAACAGGCCCGACGGCGACGCCCGCTACCGCTTTTTCGGGCGTTTCAGCGCGGGGCGGCTCATGCGGGCCGCAGGGCCCCAAGGCGTGTCGCGGCTCGCGGAACGCTACGCGGCTCTGCACGGGGTTGATGCCCGGCTGATCATGGCCATCATTGCCACGGAATCGGGAGGAGACGAAAAGGCCGTGTCACAGGCCGGGGCCAGCGGCCTCATGCAGCTCATGCCCCAGACGCAGCGGCATCTCGGCGTGCGCGACGCCTTTGATCCCGAGGCCAACGTGGAAGGCGGCGTGCGTTATTTCCGCTCCCTTCTGGACCGTTACGGAGGCGATACGGCACTGGCGCTCGCGGCCTACAACGCGGGCCCCGCCAATGTGGACAAGTACGGCGGCATCCCTCCCTTCGCGGAGACGCGCGCCTACGTGCGCAGGGTGCTGGAACGCTGGACTACCCCGCGATGAAGCCCACCCACCAGTCGAGAATCTGCGGCCCGGCCACAATCTGCACGAAAGCGCCGAGGCTGAGGAAAGGGCCGAAAGGAATGGGCATTTCCCGCAAGGGGGCCTCACGGGGAGAGAACAGGGCGATGAACAGGAAGGCGACAAGGGCGGAAACGCCCCCGACGAGCGTCACCAGCGGCAGGCCGATGGGTCCGCACAGCGCGCCGAGCAGGAGCATCAGCTTGACGTCGCCCAGCCCCATGCCGTCCACACCGCGCAGACGCCGGAAGGCCACGAGGACGGCGAAAAACGTTCCGCCCCCGAGCGCCGCGCCAAGGAGGACGTCGCTCCAGTCCATGCCAAGCCCCCAGATGGCGGCGGGAACGGCCAGCGCCGCGCCGCCGAGCGTGATCCGGTCGGGCAGAATGAAGCAGTCGATGTCGATCCCGGAGGCCACGATGAGCAGCCCCGTAAAGGCAAGGTAGACGCCGAAAGCGGGCGTAGGGCCGTAGCGCCATGCCAGCAGCCCGGCGGCAAGGCCGGAAAGCAGCTCCACCAGCGGATAGCGGATATGGATGGGCTGACCGCAGCGGGCGCACTGGCCGCGCAGCCAAAGGTAGCTGAGCACGGGCACGAGTTCCCAGAAACGCAGCCGACCACGGCAGTGCGGGCAATGGGACGGCGGGAAAAGGATGGATTCGCCCGTGACGTAGCGATGGATGCAGACATTGTAGAAACTGCCGAGCAAGAGCCCCAGCACGGTGGCGGCGGGGATGAAGAATTGCGGCAGAAGGAGTTCCGGGGGAATGATCTGATGCACGCGGGTCCTTCCTTTGGGCGTATCCGGGGACGTCCGGGGAACGCGCACGCGGCGCCGGGACGCTGCGGACGGCCTCGCGCCGCCTTTCACAAGTGGCGGAAGTCGCCTCCGTATGGATGACAGAATCCCCTGAGTCGCGTATTTCATAGGCAGCTTGTGCCTGCCAAGATGTACCAAGAACAGGAAGTTCCGGCAACAAAAACCCGCCCAAAGGCCGTATATGTCCACGATAGATAATCTTTTCCACCTATTGCATACAAATCTCGGCTCAGACCTCCACCTTTCCGCAGGCAGTCCGCCCGTCCTGCGTATCTACGGCGATCTGGTCCGCGTGGACGCCCCCGCCGTAAGCAGCGAAGAACTCATGGCCGTACTGCGTGAAATGGTTCCCATGGAGCGGGTGCAGGCTTTCGAACAAAGCGGCGATCTGGATTTCGCCTATGAAATCCCCGGCCTCGCGCGCTACCGCGCCAACTTTTTCCGGCAAAACCGGGGCGTGGCCGCCGTGTTCCGCGAAATCCCGCAGCGCATCAACAGCGTGGAGGAACTGGGGCTTCCGCCCATGTTGCGGGAGCTGGCCCTCCTCCCCAAAGGGCTCGTCCTCGTCACCGGGCCCACCGGAAGCGGCAAGTCCACCACCCTCGCCGCGCTCGTGGATTACGCCAACACGCACCGCCATGATCACATCATCACCATCGAAGACCCCATCGAATTTGTGCACCGGCCCAAAAGCTGCCTCGTCAACCAGCGCGAGATCGGGCGCGATTCGCGCACCTTCGGCACGGCCCTGCGCGCCGCCCTGCGTGAGGACCCGGACATCATCCTCGTGGGCGAAATGCGCGATCTGGAAACCATTTCCCTCGCGCTCGAAGCCGCCGAGACGGGCCATCTCGTCTTCGCCACCCTGCACACCATCTCGGCCTCAAAGACGCTTGACCGCATCATCGAGGTCTTCCCCGCTCAGGAACAGGCGCAGGTGCGGACGAGCCTTTCCGAATCCATACAGGCCATCGTCGCCCAGACCCTCTTCAAGCGCGCCGACGGCAAGGGCCGGGTGCCCGCGCTGGAAATCCTTTTCGGCATCCCCTCCGTCCGCAACATGATCCGCGAAAACAAGACCTTCCAGCTTCCAAGCGTGCTCCAGACCAACCGCAACGCGGGGATGCAGACGATGGACGACGATATCGAGCGGCTGCTCGCGCAGCGGGCCATCACTCCGGAAGCCGCCCTCGTGCACGCGCAGGACAAAAGCCGTATCCGCGAAAGCATCGCGCACAGGCGCTAGGCCGGGCCCCTTTCTCCGCCAACGCAGGCCGCGACGCCCGCCCCCTTGGGACGGGGCGCGGCCCCCGGGGACGGCGTTTCCGGCCCAAGAGCCGAAGCCCCTCTTTTCCCGCCTCCGCCCTTCTCACAGCAAGGACCGTCCATGAGTTATCTGGAACTGCTCAATCTTACGCGGGAGCCTTTTTCCAATTCTCCCGATCCCGACGCCTACTATCGGACGCCGACCCATGAAGCCTGCCTGCACCGGCTGGAAATCGCCATCCGCCTGCGCCGGGGGCTCAACGTCGTGCTCGGGGAAGTGGGCACCGGCAAGAGCACGCTCTGCCGCTGCCTTTTGCGCGCGCTCGGCGGCGAGGAGCGCATGGACGTCTTCCTGCTGCTCGATCCGGGCTTTGAGGACGCCGACGCCTTCGTGCGCCATCTGTGCGAGCTGCTGACCGGCCAGCGCCCGCCCGAAGAGACTGCCCGGCGCGACTGCGTGAGCCTCATCCAGAACCGCGTTTTCGACCGTGCGCTGAACGAGGGCCGCAATCTGGTCCTCTTCATCGACGAAGGCCAAAAGCTGGCCCCCGCCGCGCTGGAAGTCCTGCGCGAACTGCTCAACTTTGAAACCAACACCGAAAAGCTGCTGCAAATCGTCATTTTCGGACAGCCGGAACTGGCACCGATCATCGAGGGGATGCCCAACTTCAAGGACCGGATCAACGAATACCTTTCCCTGAAACCCCTTTCCATGCGCGAAAGCGTCCGCCTCGTCCGCCACCGCCTGCGGCTGGCGGGCGGACAGGCGGCCGAGCGGCTTTTCTCCCTCGCAAGCCTCATCGCCCTGCACCGCGTCAGCAAGGGGCGGCCCCGCCAGCTCATGCGCCTCGGCCACCAAATGCTGCTCTCGCTGCTGGTGAGCAACAGGCGGCGCGTTACGGCGGGCATGGTGCGGGCGCAGGCGGCGCGCAGCGGTGGAGGCTTCCGCTGGGGACGCTGGGCCACCGCGCTGGCCGCCCTCGCTCTCGCCCTCGCCTTCCTGAGCGTGCCCGAGGCCACGCAACACGCCTTCCTCGCCCGCGTGGAGGCCGCGCTTCCGGCCCTGCCCGGCTGGTTCTCCGCCCCGCCCACGCCGGAAGGAAAGGGGGGGCAGCCGCACTCCGATGCCGCCTTGCCTGCCTCTCCGCTCCAGAGGCCGTCCTCCCAGGCCACGGAAGAAGCCTCCGCCCTCCGTGCCGAGGCTTCGGCTGCCTCAACGACCCCGGCGCTACGAGACGTCGCGCCCTCCACGCCGGACGCGGCATCCCCGGTAGTCGGCACTCTCTCTACGCCTCGGGACGGGAAGCCTTCCTCCACCGCCCGGCCCGCAGGGGATGCGGAAAAGGCGGCACAACCCCCGTCCGCCGATCAAAGGATAGCCCCGCCCGCGACGCAAGCCCACGCCGCATCGCCCTCTCCGGCCCGCCTTGCCGCCCCGCCCCTTTCTGACCGGTCCGGCAGCGGCAACGCGTCCTCAGCCGTCCCCCTGCCCGAAACGCTCGGCGTTTTCACCGTGCCCGCCGGGGCCTCCCTTGCTGATATCGCTCGAGCGGTGTACGGTTCGGCCTCCGCGCAGGAGCTGGTGGCGGCCCACAATCCGGCTTGGCGCGGCAATGCCGGGCCGGACGCGCGGACCATCGAACTTCCGGCCATCGTCTACGCCCCGCCGCCGTCCATGACCAAAGGCGTGCTCCTGAGCCTCGGCTCCCACGCTACGGCGCAGGAAGCCTACGCCGCGTGGCTTGCCTACGGCAAACGGAGCATCTCCGTGGCCATCGCCCCGATCTGGCGGCCCGGGGAAGGTCTGCGCTTCCACATCCTCTGCCCGCGTTCCTTCACTTCCGAGCGCGGCGCATGGGGCTGGATATCGCGTTTTTCACCTCCGGCGGACGCTTCTCCGCGGCTGTTGCCGCCGTTTGACGAATCGTGTCTGGTCTTTCACCAATTCACCGTGAAATAACAGGAAGTCACCATGTCCACACTGCGTCCCGTCGTCCTCTGCGGCGGCAGCGGCACCCGCCTGTGGCCCCTCTCCCGCTCGCTGTACCCCAAACAGTTCATGGAACTGGGCGGTCACACCCTTTTCGGGGACACAGTCACGCGCGCCGCCAATCTGCCGGACAGCGCCGCGCCGCTCGTGGTCTGCAACGAAGGGCACCGCTTTTACGTGGCCGCCGCCCTTCAGCAAATGGGCATCGTGGGGAGCATCCTGCTGGAGCCACAGGGACGCAACACCGCGCCCGCCATCGCGCTGGCCGCCTTTGCCGCCCTCGCGGACGGCGACGATCCGCTCCTGCTGGCCCTGCCCTCGGACCACGCCCTGCAACCGCAAGCCGCCTTTGCCGAGGCCGTGGCCGTAGCCCGGCGCTGCGCCGAAAAGGGGCATATCGTCACCTTCGGCATCACGCCCACCGGCCCGGAAACGGGCTTCGGCTACATCCGGCAGGGGGAGGCTCTGCCCTGCGGCGGCTGCGCCGTGGACCGCTTCGTCGAAAAGCCCGCGCAGGACCGCGCCGAAGCCATGCTCGCCGAAGGGGGCTATCTGTGGAACAGCGGCATGTTTCTGTTCCGGGCTTCGGCCTATCTTGAGGAACTGGCCCGGCTTGCTCCGTCCATGCACGAAGCCTGCCGCACGGCGTGGGAGGCCCGCAGCGCGGATCACGACTTCATCCGCCCGGAAAGCGCCGCCTTCCTCGCGTCTCCCGCCGATTCCATCGACTACGCGGTCATGGAAAAGACGCATCGCGCCGCCGTGGTGCCGCTGACGGCGGAGTGGAGCGATCTCGGCTCATGGGAAGCCTTCTATGAGGCCGCCCCGCATGACGGCGACGGCAATGCGCGTCTTGGCGACGTGGTCACGGAAGGAGCGCAAAACTGTTACCTGCACGCCTCTCATCGGCTGGTGGCCGCCCTCGGTGTGGCCGATCTGGTGGTGGTGGAAACCGCCGACAGCGTGCTTGTGGCCGACCGGTCCCGCGCGCAGGACGTCAAGACCATCGTGGAGCGGCTCAAGGCTGCGGGCCGGAGCGAAGCGGAGAACCATCCCCTTGTCTACCGTCCGTGGGGCAGTTACGAAACGCTGGCCCGGGGCGACCGTTTTCAGGTGAAACGCATCATCGTCAAGCCGGGCGGCCAGCTTTCCCTGCAAAGGCATCACCACCGGGCCGAGCACTGGGTAGTGGTGGCCGGGACCGCCGAAATCACCGTGGGGGACGAGGTCAGGCTCTACCATGAGGACCAGTCGACCTACATCCCGCTCGGGACCGTCCATCGGCTGAAAAATCCGGGCATCATCCCGCTTGTGATCATCGAAATCCAGTCCGGGGCCTATCTGGGGGAAGACGACATCGTGCGCCTTGAGGACCGTTACGGCCGCCAATCGTGAGGCCCTCCTCCAGCCCCGTTCCAGCGCCGCCCGCGAAAGCCGCTTCTTTCCAAGGGCAAGGCAGCGGAGACAAAAGGGTACGGACAGAGGGCGCACGGTGGAGATGGCTTTTCCCTTGCAAGGCGGCTCCTTGAAAAAAAACAGGGCGGGTCCCCTGCCGAGCGCCGGACCTATGCACGGACGAGGCCGCACCCTCCGGCCCGTTGTCTCTTGAAAAGCATCTCTCAACGGAAGCCTCACGGCCCAAACGCCTCTCCCGGCAGGGGCCTTCTTCAACCACATCGACCACAGCGCCATCATGAAACTGCTGTTTACGCTCCTTCCGGCCCTCCTCGCCCAGACCACGACGGCCAACCGCAACCGCCGCATCGTCTGGGGCTTCCTGCTGTTCACGTCCCTGCTCGTGGCGGCGTTCAGCATCCTCTTTCATCAGATCATGGCCTATGAAGGGCATGATTATTCCTACATCACAGGTGTTTACTGGACGCTCACGGTCATGTCCACGCTCGGTTTCGGGGACATCACCTTCACCAGCGACATCGGCAAGCTCTTTTCGATCATCGTGCTCATATCGGGCATCATCGTCATCATGATCGTCATGCCCTTCACCTTCATCCGCTTCGTCTACCAGCCGTGGATCGAGGAATACAACAACCGCCGCAAGCCGCGCTCCCTCCCGCCCGAAACGCGGGGGCATACCATCCTCGTGGGCGACAACGACATCTCCCTGAGCGTGGCGCGCAAGCTACGACAGCATCAGTACCCCTACGCCATCCTCGTGCCGGACGGCCAGCACGCGCTGGAACTTTACGACAGCCGCTATGACGTGGTGACCGGGGCCTTCGACGATGCGGAGACCTACCGGAACCTGCGCACGGACAAGGCCGCGCTCATTGCCGCGCTTGAGGACGACCTGCGCAATACCAACATCGCCTCGACCGTGCGCGAAGTCGCGCCCACCACCCTGCTTGCCGCCAGCGCGGAGAATCAGGAGTCCATGAACATCCTCATGCTGGCGGGCTGCGATCAGGTCTACTCTTTCCCCGAAATGCTCGGGCGCAGCCTCGCCCGCCGCGTCTACGGCACGCGCGCCCAGTCCAACATCATCGCCCGCTTCGGCACGCTCTGCCTTGCCGAGGCTCCGGTCATCCATACGGAATTCATGGGCCAGACCCTGCGCGAGTGCGCCTTCCGCGAGCGTTTCGGGCTCAACGTGGCCGGGCTCTGGGAAGGCAACTCCTACCACCCCGCGCGCCCGGACAGCCGCATCGACGATCTGTCCATCCTCCTGCTTGCGGGGACGGCCACGCAGCTCGACGCCTACGACCGCAAAACCGCCCGGGCCGCAACCGCCCTTCCCACCGCTCCCGTGCTGATCCTCGGCGGGGGCAAGGTGGGCGAAGCGGCGGCGGATGCCCTGCAAAAGCGCGGCCTTCCCTTCCGGCTGGTGGAAAAGAACCCCCACCTTGTCCCGCCCGACGATTCTCGCTACATCCTCGGCAACGCCGCCGACCTCTCGATACTCAAGCGCGCCGGCATCATGGACACGCCCTCGGTCATCGTCACCACGCACAACGACGACCTGAACATCTACCTGACCATCTACTGCCGGAAGCTGCGGCCCGACGTGCAAATCCTCAGCCGATCCACACTCGACCGCAACGTGGCCTCGCTCTACAACGCCGGGGCGAATCTGGTGATGTCCCACGCTTCAATGGCCGCGAGCACCATCATCAACCTCCTCAGCCCGGGGCGGGTCACCATTCTGACCGAAGGTCTGAACATCTTCCGGGTGCCCGCACCGCCCGCGCTGGTGGGGCGCTCCCTCATCCAGAGCCGTATCCGCGAGACGACCGACTGCAACGTGGTCGCCCTGAACACCGGAGGCGTGCTCAGCGTACCCCCGGACCCGACCTTCCCCCTCGAAGAGGATACCGTGCTCATCCTCATCGGTTCCGCCGACGCCGAGCGGCGCTTCATGGAGCAGTACGGGAAATAGCCTCCCGGAGGGAGTAAGAAAAGGGGATGGCCGCATCCACGCGGTCAAAACGCCCGGCAGGGCGGATGTTCCCCTTTTCCGCGAAGAGCAAGAGCGGGTGATACAGGCCCTCTTTCAGCCGGAATGCCCCTGCATTGAACAGGGGCAGAGCCCATGAGGAAAAAACCACTTCCTTTAGAGGAGAGCCTATGAAAACAATCAGAGTATTGTACCCGGATTACGTAAGCGGCGGATTGGAAACCTATTCTTTCGGTGCGCATCTGCTGGCGCACATACTTCCCGCCAATGAGAATCAGCCCTTGGTGAAAGTGGAAGTGGTCCAGCCGGACGGAAAAGAGCGGGAGGTAACGGATGGCCTCTACGCCAAGGATGAGGTCATTGCCGGCATCAGGCGGGCGGCGGAAGTCATTGAAGCCGCCAAGCCGGATAAAATCATTACCATTGGCGGCAATTGCATCGTATCGCAGGCGTCCTTCGATTATCTGCACGGCAAATACGACAATGTGGGGATTATCTGGATAGATGCCCATCCCGACGTATCGACCGCGCGGGACGGATACCCCAATGCGCACGCCATGGTGCTGGGGTCACTCTTGGGGCATGGGGACGCGTCGCTTTCCGATCTGATGAAACACGGAACTTTCAAGGCTGATGAAGTCCTGTATGTCGGCCTGCAAGGATTGCACGACTATCAGGAAAAGTCTTTGCAGGATATGGGAGTGGCGTATAAAATCCAGAAGGACGACTTTCTATCCGACGATGAAATCAAAGCGTTTATGCGCCGCTTTGACCACATGCTGGTACATCTTGATATTGACGTGCTGGATGCGAACCTTTTCCACGCTACCTATTTCGCAAACAAGGACCTGGTGGGAGATGGCAGCGGCAGCGGAAGGATGACCATGCAGGAGCTTTCCCACGTGCTGCAATGCATCACCGGCAACAGCGATGTCGTCGGGCTGACGATTGCGGAATATCTTCCGTTTGAGGCGCATAGGCTGCACAAGATGTTTGCGGGCCTTTCCATCTTCAATGATTGAGGGTTCCCCCTTGCCGGGCCGGATTGCTCCAGCCATCCAGAGAGGAGGCCGCCCCCTGTATCTGGGATCGTCGGCAAGATGCGATGCCGCCTCCGCATATCTGAGGATGGCCGGGGAATCCTTCATCCGGGGCGCGAGCCGCTCCCCAAGGAACAAAAAAGCCCTTCCGAAGAAGGGCTTCTTTGTTGCTGTTATTCAAAACGCAGAGTCAGCTTGTCGCCGCCCTCTTCGGGCTTGTCGACGATGACGTTTCCGCCCTTGACGAGGCGGCCGAAGAGGACTTCCCCGGCCAGCGGGTCCTCAAGGGCTTCCCTGAGCAGGCGCTGGAGGGGCCGCGCACCGAGCTTGGCGTCGTAGCCTTCCTTGGCCAGCCATGTGCGGGCGTCGGGAGTCAGGGTCAGGTTGACGCGCTTGTCCGCCAGCCCCTTGCCCATTTCAGCGATGCCCTTGTCCACAATGCGGCCCATGAGGTCGGGCGTGAGCGCGTTGAAGGGAACCAGCGCATCCAGACGGTTGCGGAATTCGGGGCTGAATGCCGCTTCCACGGCCTTTCTGCCGCGCTGCGCCGCGCTTTGCGCCGCCTTGCCCGCTACGGCCTCCACAAAGCCCATGGGCGAGGCGTCCATATCCCGCACCCCGGCGTTGGAGGTCAGGATCAGGATGACGTTCTTGAAGTCCGCCTTGCGCCCGGTATTGTCCGTCAGGGTGCCGTAGTCCATCACCTGCAGGAGCACGTTGTAGATGTCGGGATGGGCCTTTTCGATTTCGTCCATCAGCACCACGGCATAGGGCGTCTTGCGCACGGCCTCGGTCAACAGGCCGCCCTGATCGAAACCTACGTAGCCCGGAGGGGCCCCGATGAGGCGCGAGACGGCGTGCTTTTCCATGTACTCGCTCATGTCGAAGCGCAGGAAAGCCACACCGAGCCGCTCGGCAAGCTGCTTGGCAAGCTCCGTCTTCCCGACGCCGGTGGGCCCGTAGAAGAGGAAGGAACCGGCGGGACGATCCGAACGGCCCAAGCCCGCGCGGGAACGCAGGATGGCCCGGGTCACCATGTCGACGGCCTCGTCCTGCCCGAAGAGCACGGACTCAAGATCAGCCTTGAGCGTCTTCAGACGGTCGCGCTCCTTGCCGGACACCGTACGGGCAGGGATGCCCGCCATGCGCGCGACCACGCGCTCCACGTCCTGCCGGGACACCGAAGAGCCCGGCTTGAAGCCCGGACGCAGGCGCACGGCGGCCCCGGTTTCATCCATCACGTCGATGGCCTTGTCGGGCAGCAAGCGATCCTGCACGTGCCGGGCGGACAATTCCACCGCCGCCCGCAGGGACGAGGCGGAGTAGCGCACGTTGTGGTGCTTCTCGTAGTGCGGCTGCAAGCCCTTGAGGATGTCCACGCACTCGTCGAGCGAGGGCTCCTTGATGTCCACTTTCTGGAACCGACGGGCCAGCGCGCGATCCTTCTCGAAATGGTTGCGGAACTCGTCGTAGGTAGTCGAACCGATGCAGCGCAGCTTGCCCTCGGCAAGGATAGGCTTCAGGAGGTTCGAGGCGTCCATCGAACCGCCGCTGGTCGAGCCGGCACCCACGATGGTGTGGATTTCGTCGATGAACAGGATCGCGCCCGGTATCTTTTCGATGGCCTTGACCACGGCCTTGATGCGGCCTTCAAAATCGCCCCGATAGCGCGCCCCGGCGAGCACAGCCCCGAGATCAAGGGAGAATATCCTCGTGTCCTTGAATTCCGGGGGCACGTCGCCCTTGACGATGCGCAGGGCGAGCCCTTCGGCGATGGCCGTCTTGCCCGTGCCGGGATCGCCCACATAGAGCGGGTTGTTCTTGCGCCGCCGGGCCAGAATCTCGATGGAGCGTGAAAGCTCCACCTCGCGCCCGACCAGCGGATCGAGCTTGCCCTCGCGGGCACGGGCCGTCAGGTCAACCGTGTAACGGGCAAGGGCGTCCTGCATGGATTCGGCGTTTCCCTCGCCCTCGCCGCCCTGAGCACCGCCCTGTTCATCCCCGTCCGACTGCGAATCGGAAAGGCTCTCCAGCACGGAGAGGCGGGTGATGCCCTGCTTTTTGAGACAATAGGCGGCCCATGAGTATTCTTCTTCCTCAAGGATGGCGGCGATCACGTCGCCCACCTCGACCCCTACGGCCTCATCACGCCCCGCGCTTTTAACGTGGGCGAGGGCGCTGTCCAGCACGCGCTGCACCGCAAGCGTCTGATAGACGTCCTTGGTGGGCTCGTCGAGGCTTTCCATGTATGTCTTGAAAAAATGATCGAGGGCCTGCCGCAGTACGGCGGCGCTCCCTCCACAGCGTTCTATGAGTTTCTTTCCCGAAGGTTCCGAGGCGATACCGTAAAGGATGTGCTCCAGCGTCAGGTATTCGTGCCGACGCTGCTTGAGCTCCTCCACGGCAAGGCCCAGAGCCTTCTGCAAGTTCTTCCCTATCATGCGCCAACCTCCTCAAGCGTGCAACGCAGGGGGTAGCCTGCCTCTCTCGCGAGAAAATGTGTTTTATCGACTTTCGTTTCAGCGATTTCGTAAGGATAGACGCCGGCAATGCCCTTTCCGCGCTTATGCACGGCCAGCATGATGTTCGTGGCCTGATCCGCCGTCTTATGAAAGACCGTCATCAGGATGTTTACTACGAACTCCATGGTCGTGTAATCGTCATTATGGAGGAGAACCTGATACATTTTGGGCTCTTCAAGTTTCACATCCAGCGTGACGTCCGGCTGGCCGTCCGGGGAGGCGGGAAAAGCGGGGCTTTGACTCATGGCACAATCGTCCTTTTGAATAAAGAATAATTCCTGATAGCGCGTTCGCAAGGGCAAAGCAAGCCTTCGGTGCGGCTTTTCCGGCCTGCCGGGAAGCTCTTTTTGCCGCTCCTGAGAAGCTGCCGGGGCGCTTCCCCTATCCCCCACCATAACGCCGCCCCGGTGGAACGGGATAACCGCCAGCATGGGAAAACAGCCTGCGAGCAGACCCCCGCCACAACGAGAGGGGGTTCGTGGGGCGTTTCGGCAATGGCGTAGCCTTTCATTCCCCGTAGACGTGCAAGGACGGAAAAGCCCTTCCCCCACGGGTGGATTCAATCCTTCCCGGCCCCGGCCTCTGTTTCGGGGAACCGTTCCCTACAGCGCCGGTTCAATCCTTGCGGCGGAAAAGGCGGTCCTGCAATTCGACCACGGTCGCCACGCCGCCCTCGCCCTGCGCCGGGAAAAGGATGGGCTTGTAGCCCAGCCGCCGGGCCTGCGAAAGGCGGATGTCATGCGCGGCCACCGGGCGGATTTGCCCGTTGAGGTCCACCTCGCCCCAGAGTACGGCCCGCTCGGGAAGGGGCACATCGTAGAACGAGGACAGCATGGCGGCCACAAGCGCAAGGTCCATGCCCGGCTCCTGAAGCTTCATGCCGCCGCCGACCTTCGCGTAGATGTCCACCTGCCCGAAGTTCAGCCGCAAACGCTTCTCCAGTACTGCCAAGATAAGATGCAATCGGTTGACGTCAAACCCCAGCCCGGTGCGGCGGGGGATAGAAAGATAGCTGCGCGTGACCAGCGCCTGCACCTCGACGGCCAGCGGCCTCTGGCCGTCAACGGCCATGACCACGGCGGTCCCGCTGAGGCTCGCGTCGCGGGCACCCAAAAAATACGTGGCCGGGTCTTCTACCACCTCCAGCCCCTGCCGGACCATCTGAAAAACGAGCAGCTCCTGATTGGGCCCGAAACGGTTCTTGAGGACGCGCAGGAGGCGGAACATCTGGCGGCGGTCGCCTTCCAGCGAAATGACCGTGTCGACCATGTGCTCAAGCAGACGCGGCCCGGCGAGCGCCCCGTCCTTGGTGACGTGACCCACCAGTACCGCCGTGGTCACGCCGCGCTTGCAGGCGTCCACAATCTCCGTGGCTACGGCCCGGACCTGACTGACGTTGCCGGGCAGACCGTCCGCGCTTTCCGAGGTGAGCGTCTGTACGGAGTCGACAATGAGCAAATCCGGCGCGGCGTCCCCTTCCAGCAAGGGGAGCACGTCCTCGACCCGAGATGTGGAGACGGCCAAAAGATTGTCGTGCAACACGCCCAGACGGTTGGCGCGATCCTTGATCTGCGGCAACGATTCCTCGCCGCTCACGTAGAGCGCAACCCTGCCCGACGCGGCCACCGCGCCCGCCATCTGGAGGAGCAGCGTGGATTTGCCGATTCCCGGCTCGCCGCCCATGAGAAGGGCGCTGCCCGGCACCAGCCCCCGCCCGAGCACGCGGTCGAGCGCGTCAAGCCCGGTCCCGAACGGCTCATGCCCGTGTTCCTCCACGTGGGCCAAGGGGATGGCCTTCACCGGCCCGAGGCTTCCCACTGGGCGCTTACGGCTTCCCTCCGCCGGGGCCGCCACCAGTTCAAGAGTATTCCACGCCTTGCAGGAAAGGCACTGCCCCCGCCACAAGGAAGACTTGGCCCCGCACTCCGTGCACACGTAGGTCTCGCGTATCTTGCTCATGCCCGTCCTTTTAAAAACGACGTCGAAAGAGGAGGAAATCAACAGCTACCCTGATAAAGAAGGTACGGCAAAGCCGCCCTCCTTCCAAGGCTTTTCGAATAAAGGCTTGAACCCATCCCTGCGGCGGACATCCGGCCCGGGAAACAGCCCCTCTCTCCCGCGCCCTTCCCCACTTTCCGTCTTCTCACGCCTTTTCACATCCTCGCCCAAGCCTGCGGCGGAACGATCTTCCGTGGCGCGGCCTCCCCATCAGTCGAACGTCTTTGGGAGATGAGGGGTGGGGCGTGGGGAGGGGAGAAGACCCCTTTCTCCAGAAAGGGGTCTTCTCCCCTCCCCACAGGGCCTACGCCAGATAATATTTCCAGATAAGCGAAGAAAACAGAATGACAAGGGAAAGGATCAGGAAGCGGCGGACGATGGCCGGCCCGGTGCGGATGGCAAGCTGGCTTCCCACGAGGTTGCCGAGCACGTCCGCGACGGTCATGGGGATGGCGTAGAGGAACAGCACGTCGCCGTGGAAAAGAAAGACCACCAGCCCGCCCACGTTGGAGGCCATGTTGAACGCCTTGGTCAGCGCGGACGCCTGAATGAGGTTCATACGCAGGCAGACGTTGAAGCCGATAATGAAGAAGGTCCCGGTGCCCGGCCCGAAAAAGCCGTCGTAAAAGCCCACGGCAAAGCAGATGAGCGGCGTGAGCACGTGGATGTCGCGGGCGGAGAAGGACTCCTTGCTCGGCTTGGAACGGCGGGGGATCAGCGTTATGATGGCCGCGACGGGCAGCATGGCGATGAGTATCTTTCCCGCTGTTTCGCTGTCAAAAGCGAGAATGCAGCGGCTTCCCACCGCCGATCCGATCAGGGCGCAGGGGATGCCCACCAACGCGAGCCGCCACGGGATAAGCCCCTTGCGCGCGAAATTGAGCAGGGCCGCGCCCGTGCCGATGGAGCCGGTAAATTTGTTGGTGCCGAGGGCCTCCTGCGGAGAGACGCCCGCCACGAGAAGCGCGGGAAGCCGCAGGAGACCGCCGCCTCCGGCGATGCTGTCGATGAGCCCGGCCATAAAGGTTACAAGACACAAAAGGGCGATGGTCAAAAACATGGAGCGTTCCCCACAACGGTTGACGGGATGGCGTTACAGGCCCCAAAAGCCCTATCCCCTTTTCGTTGCGGACGCAATACGGGGCCTCGCCGGAGAAACGCGATGCTGTACAGGCTTCATCCCGCCTTTCCTGACGTCTTCCCCAATCCCGAAGAAGCAGAGGAGGACGGCCTCCTTGCCGTAGGAGGTGATCTTTCGGTGCCGCGTCTGCTCGCGGCCTATCGGAACGGCATTTTCCCGTGGTACGGGGAGGGGCAACCCCTACTCTGGTGGTCGCCCGATCCGCGTTGCGTCATCTTCCCGGAACGCTTCCGCATCCCGCGCACCGTCCGCAAGGAACTGCGGCGGCACGCCTTCACGGTGAGCGTGGACCGGGCTTTCCGGCGAGTGATGGAAGCGTGCGCCGCCGTCGCGCGCCCGGATCAGGACGGCACGTGGATCATGCCGGAAATGATCGACGCCTACGCCCGTCTGCACGAGCGGGGCCATGCACATTCGGTGGAGGTCTGGGAGGAAAACCCGCAGGGGGAAACGGAACTTGTGGGGGGCCTCTACGGTGTCGGCCTTGGACGGGCCTTTTTCGGAGAATCCATGTTCCACCTCCGCTCCGACGCTTCCAAAGCGGCTCTGGTCGCCTTGATGGCATGGCTCGAGGAAAGAGATTGCCGCCTGCTCGACTGCCAGATGGCGACGCGGCACATCCTGCGCTACGGGGCCGAGCTTATCCCCCGCAGCGATTTTCTGCGCCTTCTGCGGGAAGCCGTGGAAACGCCGCCGAATATCCCCTCAAAATAGCACAAAGGGCGCGTCCTGCCGGGCAGGTTCCGCGCCTTTTTGTTCTTTTCACGATAGAGGAAAGAGCCAAGAAAAGCTCAAGAGTCCGGTGGAGTAAGTAGTGCTTTCCTCGCGGCCTTGAAGGATTTCCGCGAGCGAAGGGCCGCCTTCCCGCGTCCGAGCTTGCACGCCCGGGGCCGTTTTATTGTGAAACGGCTCTGTCCACACGCAGGTGTGACCCGCCACAACATGGCGTGGATTCTGCCCAAAACGACGTTTTTTGGCAGAATGCCAACTTTGACTTTTGCAAAAAGTCAAAGTTCATCTGCTCTAATGGACGCTTTCCGTCCGCGCCCCACACGCCTGATCGAGAAAATCCGCCGCCCGCTTTTCCGACCAATAGAAAGGGCGTCCCGGCGTCACAAAGCCCACGTGCCCGCCCCATGAAGGCATTTCCAGCGTTATCGCCTTGTTGCTTTCCGCAATGCGGGAAGGGTAGCAGCCCGGCGAAAGGAAAGGATCGTCGGTGGCGTTGATCAGGAGGCACGGCACGTCGATGTGGTGCAAGAGCCGCAGGCAACCGCTTTGTCGCCAGTAGTCCTCTGCCGAGGCAAAGCCGTGCAGAGGCGCGGTATAGCGGTCATCAAATTCCTTGAAGGTGCGGATGCGCTCAAGGCCGTCGATGTTCACACGATGCGGAAAAAGTTCATGTTTTCCCGCTATCTTGAGCCGCAGGCTGCGCAAAAAATACGCCATGTAGGGCGCACGCGAAGGCCGGGACAGGACTTCCGCCGCCCCCTCCAGATCGCAGGGCACGGAAATGGCTACCGCCGCGCGGACTTCCGACGGGATCGTGCGGTGGCGCTCCCCGAGGTATTTGAGGGTCTGGTTGCCGCCCATGCTGAAACCCACCAAGGCAATGGTGGCATAGCCCAGAGCGCCGCAGTATTCGACGACGAGGTGGAGATCGTCCGTCTCGCCACTGTGATAAAGGGAGAGCTTCCGATTGGGGACGCCTGAGCAGCCCCGGAAATTGCGGGCCACGACATCCCAGCCCCGCCGGGTGAGCACTTCGGCCATGCCGATCATATACCGCCTCCGGCTGTCCCCCTCCAGCCCATGCGAGAGGATGGCCACGCGGTGGGAACGCACGCCAGCACAGGCAGTTATGTGATCAATATCAATAAAATCCCCGTCGGGCGTTTCCAGCCGTTCGCGCCACAATGCGGGCAAGGGCGGATTGCGGAACAGCACAGGCCAGATGGTCTGAAGATGGCCGTTCCGCAGCCAAAGGGGAGACACATAAGAAGAACGCGTGACGACGGGCATGATTTTCCTCGCAAGCTCTGCTCTGCCCCTGCTATACACCAAGCCCTCTTTCTTGCCCACCCGTTTAGAAGAACGCCCTGCCTTTCAGAACGTGCGCCGTTTTCCGCCCGTGCCATTTCTCAACGGGTACTAGCCATTCCTTTATTATCTAAAACTCTATAATGCCTCTTTTCCGGCTGGGGTAATCCGGGCTCTCCGGCCTTGTTTATCCGTACCAAGATGATATTCACTTTTTCTTTTGGGATATCTTCTTGTTTATCATTTTACCGTAATAAGGAGTAATGCGGAAAAATGAAGAGTGAATTTCAGTTATCATCCTATATGTATTTGTTCATATAGATTCATTCTTCAAAAAATGTTCATTCTTCTTTATTCCATACCATTATCAATGAAGCATTACTTATCTTAATATATAGGATTATATATTATTATTCGTATATATAGATTGCCTTTTTCTCCTTTTATTGCTATTTGAACCCGACTGAAATAAAGAAAAGATGTATACTAAAAGTCTCGTTTATATAAATTAATTTATAAATGGGACGCCTGCTTTATAGAAAGACGCATATTTTCCTTGTCTTTTTTGTAAAAAAGGAAGCAAGGGATTTTTCTTTAATCCATAAAGGAGGTTACTGTATGATGTTATCCGAGGGCCATGAAAGAGGATTTACCCTTATCGAGATCATTTCCGTGCTGATTATTCTGGGCATCCTGGCCACCGTCGCCATCCCCAGATACTACGACCTGCAACGGAAGGCGTCGGATAAAGCCGCAGCAGCCGTGGTAGGGGAAGCCATGGCGCGCTTCAACATGCAGTTCTCCCTGTCTCTGCTCGACAGCAACAATCGCTGCTTACAAGCTTTGGAGGATGCCAAGAAGGAAGCCTTTGAAACCCCGTATTCCTATGGCGACGAATGGACCGTGGAGTATCTGGAAGCTGAGGAGTCCATTACGGCCATCAATGCTCACGGAGGCACCTACACCGCCACCTTTAAGCTCCCCGACTGCGAGAATCCCTGATGAAACGCGCTTTGATGAAGGATACGCCCCATTGCCAAACCGGAAGAAGCACCGAAAACAGGGTCTTCTGAATTCCTCACATTTTTTTTGAGGAAAAGGATTGACTTCGACGGCAAGGTCCGCTAGAAGCTTTTCCACACAAGGGGTTGTAGCTCAGTTGGGAGAGCGCTTGAATGGCATTCAAGAGGTCGTCAGTTCAATTCTGTCCAGCTCCACCAGATTTTAAGGCCTTTCCGTCACCGACGGAAAGGCCTTTTTCTTGTTTCCATAATCTCTTGCGCTCCTCTTTTTCCGCGTTCCGCTGATTCAGGCGCAATGCCTCAAGGCGGTACGTTCCTTTTTCTTAGGCTTTGTCAGAGCACTCCATTAGTATATTTTCTTTGTGATTTCAGAGCTATATAGATAACAGCTTCCATATTCTCGAACCTGTTGCCCCAACTGTATTGAAAGCGTTTGTAATTCCGGTGTGCTAAAGAAACTGTCAATCATTTCCTGTGACAGAGCTTTTTTATGCCCGCGAGGATGTGGAGGCGCTGTCTCTCCGTAAAGAACGGGCGGCGCGGAGGCTTTGCCCCGGGCAGAGTCCTCCTAGGCCGGAATAGGGCTTCCCTTTTCAGGCGGAATATATCTCGGACACATCAGGAGAAGAAGGCTGCTTGTTAAGCCATCAGAAGCCCTCCGCCGCCGAGCAGCCGCTCCTGCGGACTGGAAACAGGGAAAGGGTCTCGTGGCTTTTAAATATAAAGGTGGAGAGTATCCGTGACGCGCCGAAAGAGGGTTCCTGCTTTGGATGACTCCGGGAGAGGAGAGGCCCGCCACTCTCCAAGAGGCGATTTTGGGAAGGATACCGCGATACAAAAAGAGGCTCTGCTTTTCAGCAGAGCCTCTAAAATCTGGTGGAGCTGGACAGAATTGAACTGACGACCTCTTGAATGCCATTCAAGCGCTCTCCCAACTGAGCTACAACCCCATGCGTGAGAAAGCTTTTAACGAAAGCGCTCCGGGAAGTCAAGCCCTTTTTGTGGCACTTTGCAGACTCCGCCCGGCTGCCTCCGATCTGTTCTTCAGACGTCTTTTCCGCTCTGGGCGGCAATCCAGTCCATCGCCTCGCGCAGGTCCAGCGTGCCTTCGTAAATGGCCCGCCCGCTGATGGCCCCTTCCAGATTGGCGGAGACGGACAGCGGATAAAGGGCCTTCACATCGTCCAGTGTGGCTACGCCTCCGGCGGCGATGACGGGAACCGGGCTCGTCCGCGCCAGACGGGTCAGGGCGGGGACGTTCACGCCCGTCTGCATCCCGTCGCGCTCAATGTCCGTATAGACAAGGAAGGCAGCGCCGTCATCGGCCAGACGGGGCACAACGTCATCAAGCGTATAGGGCGTATCCCCCACCCAGCCGCGCGTTTTGAGACGCCCATTTTCGGCGTCGAGCGAAACGCCGATACGCCCGGGATGCGCCCGGCACAAGGCAGCAAAGCGCGCCGGGTCCTCAAGGGCCATCGTCCCGATGATGAGCCGGGTCACGCCCGCGTCGAGCCAGCGTTGCGCGGTTTCCTCGTCGCGGATGCCGCCCCCGAGCTGTACCGGAATGGACAGGGCCTCGCAGATACGGCGCACCAGCTCGGTATTCGGGGAAACACCCTGAAAGGCACCATCCAGATCGACGAGATGCAGGTATTTCGCCCCCTGCTCCTGCCATTGCCGCGCGGCGGCCACGGGATCGTCAAAAAAAACCGTGGAGTCCTCAGCCCGGCCGCGTTTGAGGCGCACGGCCTGACCTCCCTTGATGTCAACGGCGGGGAAAAGAATCACAGGCCAAACTCCTTAATCATCTTGTCCATCGCCTCATGGCTGAGTTCCTGCGTGGTTACCCACTTGGCGCCGCGCTTGAAGAACGTATCGAAATTCATCAGGTTGTCGCTAAGCCCCACCTGCTTTTCCTTGAAATGGGAACGCGCCACGAGCGCACCTTCGGGCTCGCGCACGTCGATGAGGTAGAAATCCATGTTCAGGGCGGCCGAGGTGGTCACACCCGCTCCGCTTCCGGCCCGCTCGCGCCAGTCAAGAATCTGCGGCACGATGAGCAGGTCCACCCCCGTTTCCTTGCCGATCTTCGTCCAGTGCGCGAGAGCCCCGTTGCGGTCGCGGGGATCAACGCCCGCCGCCTTGGGGATAAAGACGTAGGAACGGTGCGTCTGCGTCTTCAGCACGCGCATCAAATCCTCGTTGAAGGCGGCCAGCGCCTGCGGCCCGGCCAGAACGCGATCTTCCGGGATGAAGCCCGCGAGGAGGTCGGTGGTGCCCATAGGCTGCACCACGCCCACCACGCCGACCTTGACGTCGGGCAGTTCCGGGGCCACGGTCGGGGCCTTCTGGCAGGCGGCGAGAAGGGAAATGAAGGCCACTATCGCGAGACAGAAAGAACGCCGTGTCAGTCCGCGCATCAGTCGAGACTCCCTTTGGTGCTGCGCACCACGTTACCTGTGAGAGAAACGGCCTGAGCCAATGCAAGGCCCAGCCCCTTGGCTGCGGACTCCAGCAAATGGTGCCCGTTCCTGCCGTACAGAAAGGCCACGTGCACGTTCATACGCGCGGCGGCGGCGAAACTTTTGTAGAATTCGCGCCACAGGTCGCGCTCCTCGCCAGCCAGCACCGGGGGCAGCAGATCGTCGCCCCGCCACTCCAGCCAAGGACGGCCCGAAATGTCGAGCGTCACTTCGGCCAGCGCCTCGTCCATGGGTACGCGGGCGAAACCGACGCGGGCGATGCCCTTGCGGTCCCCCACGGCCTGCGCCAAGGCCTGCCCGAGGCAGAGGGCGATGTCCTCCGCCGAATGGTGCGCGTCGATATGCGTATCACCCTTGCACGACAGCGCAAGATCGAAGCCCGCCCAGAAAGCCGTGAGCGTCAGCATGTGATCGAGCAGGCCGAAGCCCGTCTCGACGGCGGTCCGCCCACTGCCCTCAAGACGCAGCGTCAGCGCAATGTCCGTTTCCGCCGTGGTGCGGGAAACCTGCCCTTCGCGGATCATGCGCCTTCCTCCTGCGCGGCCTTGGCCGTTTCGGGCTTCGTCTTTTTCTTGCCGACCGCCGCCGCTACCCAGATGCTGATTTCATAGAGCACCAGCATGGGCGCGGCCATGAGCAGTTGCGAAAAGACGTCCGGCGGGGTCAGGATGGCCGCGATGATGAAGACGGCCAGCACAGCGTACTTGCGCACGTCGCGCATCCACTGGGCAGAAATGATCCCCAGCCGCGCCAGGAAAAAGCTGAACAGCGGCATCTCGAAGATGAGGCCAAAGGCAATGAGCATCTTGAGTGCAAAACTCAAATACTCGTTGATCGACAACATGGCTACGATATTGTCGGTCGAATAACTCATGAAGAAGGTAAAGGCGAAGGGGAAGACGACAAAATAGCAGAACAGGCCGCCGCCGAGGAAAAAGAGCGCCGAGGTGAAGGCCAGAGGGACGACGTAGCGCTTTTCCTCTTCATAGAGGCCGGGGGCGATGAAGGCCCATATCTGATAGAAAAGGTAGGGACAGGCCACGAAGAGCCCGGCCACGAAGGAGACTTTCAGATCGACGAAAAAGCCTTCGGCCACGCCGGTATAGATGAACTTGGCGTCGGCGGGCATCACCTTCAGGAGCGGCAGGGAAAGGTAGTAGAAAAGCTCCTTGGCAAAGCCGTAGCAGGCGAAAAAGCCGATCAGGATAGCCAGAAAGCCGCGCACGAGACGCCGCCGCAATTCCCCGAGGTGCTCCAGCAGGGTCATGGGCTTTTCTTCTTCCGGCTCCTTTTCCTCCGCCTCG
>OFEY01000904.1_pt1 | contig 21950 bp, 20 predicted proteins | sample 1521251 | NCBI WGS metagenome assembly OFEY01 (sample SAMEA3504100, study PRJEB24116) | mouse gut metagenome | biome: mouse gut; feature: mouse-associated habitat; material: faeces | place: Denmark | collected 2011
GAAAATTGTTAATAAAATATGATAAATTGATACTATTATTTAAAGAAAGAAAAATTAGTCTAAGATATAAAAGATAAATAACGGACAGAAATAGGTTTTGATGAATGAGAGGAGAATTTGAGAATGAGTAATAAAGAAAGAATTATAGAATTGCTAGACTGTATACCAGATTATAAAATAGGGTATGTACTAGCATATGTGCAGGGAATAGCAGCAGATGAAGAAGCAGATGATATTTTTTGTCAGAGGATGATAGAAAATTACGAGAATGACCCCAACCTTGAAAAAGATAAAACATATACACTAGAAGAGTGTATGAAAGAATGGGAGATAAAATAATGTATCAAATTATCATCCAGAAGAAAGCGAAAAAATTTATTGATAAACTTCCCCAAAATGAACGAATTAGAGTTGTAAAAGCGATTGAATCGCTTCCCAATGGTGAGGATATCAAGAAGTTAAAAGGACATGACGAATGGTTACGCTTGAGGGTTGGAAATTATAGATTTTTTTATATTGCCTTTACATAGAAAAAGATTTATAGTATACCATATAATATAGGAAGATGGTGAAACAAATGGCAGTTATCACATATAATGACCAGTTAAGAAATTTATTAGCAGATGTGGAATGTGTACTTGCTTTTGACACGGCGGCAGATTTTTTGGGACTAACAAATGGCGGATATAGATCAGCAGCACAGATATTTGTCAATAAAAAGCAAAAGATAGATGGGACGGAACAGATTTTAGTGCCATCTCTTGAGACCCTTGTGTGTGAAGAACGAAACGGGCTATTATGTACTACTGTAAATCAGACTATCAATGACCTTTTAGAGCAAAATGGGGATGAGCAGATTATCATGGAGAGTTTGGCAAATTATTATGACGCACACAATGAGAGTTTTGATGGACTTGAAGTGCCAGAGCATTTGAAAGCGAGATTTGAGAAATATAAGACATGGGCGGTTGAATATTATGAAGAGTAGGTGATGTGTTTGGATTTAATGGAATTTTTATACAGGGTGATGGAAGAACTGTCAAATGCAGGTGTGCCGATTGTGTTTAAAGGTGCGATGGTTCTTAATCTTGCAATCAAGGACAATAATCCATCAAAAGTTGAAAGAGCAACTAGAGATATAGATGGAGATTGGATTGGTGAATTTCCGACTATGGAGGAAATGGAAATAGCATTAAGAAACGCAGTAAAAGAAGTGGATTCTTCCTTAGATGTCCAAGCCAATAGAACATTCGCTGAAAGAAAGTCTGCAGGTTTTAGAATTATCAATGAAATTGGAGAAAAGATTGCAAGTATTGATTTAAGCGTCAGGCAGAACCGATTTTGCAGACCTTATATTTCTTATGTGAATGGAATATCTATTACAGGAGCCAGTTTATCCAAAATGCTGTCAGATAAAATATATGCAATTTCAGGTGAGAATGTATGTAGAAGAATGAAGGATGTATTGGATATTTATGTGATATCTTTTATATCAAAAATTGATACAGATGAATTATGCAAAATATGGAGTGAAACGGGCAGAGAATTGGGAAATTTTGAAGGATATAAAACTCGGATTGTTGAACTTGGTGAAGCTTATACTAAAATGAAAGGTATCAAGAATAAACCTGATTTTGTTGATGTATATAGTCGGGTGAATGATGTAATATGTGAATTGGAACGTCAAAAGGAATTGGAAACTCCAAGACAGGAAAAGCAAAGATAAACTTCAGGATGTGAATGGAAATATTAAGATGCCAGATAGATATGGTTCTGGTGTCTTTTCTATATATAAGTCGGATAAGTGAATATGAAAATAGCTTGGCAATAACTTCCCATCAATTTTTACTGTACTTAGCAATAATTTCCCATCACCCTAACGGAGTTATGCGGGTTTGCGGACTTTTGACCTCTAAAAAAGTGAAAAAAGTTCGTGATAATTACTTGACATCAGCGGGCTGGGGCGTGCTGTGTTTGAGGGATAGTTTGCCAGTTTGAAAAAATTTTATTGAAATTAAGAAAATCAAAAAGCATCTTTTCATTTGCCTAAAATAGTGATATAATGTATCCGATAATAAAGTAGAGAGTGTATCATGAACAGTATTTCTATACAATATGCAGCGCCTGACACTGACAGGGGAAATTGTGCCGAAAATAATTTTTAAATGGAATATCATTTTGGTAATATTTTTCTGGAGGGTTTTATTGAATTTTAGCTTGAATTAGAGTTACTTTTCTGATATACTACAATTACTTTATATTTAAAGTGCACAAAAAGCTGACTTTAAAAGAATAAGGACATTTCGATGACCTGATGGCTTGTAAAAGCTGCCTGGGATAAAGTATTTGTTTTCCATGGAATACAGTTTTGGGTGATGCTTTTGTCGGCATATCCTGCAAGGAGGATCGTATGAGAGGAGCTTCAGCCTTCAACGTTAACAAGATTTTAGGAGGTGATTCTTCAGAATTTGCGGAGTCTCTTTTCGTTTTTTGGAATTCTTCGGCAAGGTATTGTGCACGAGTATCAAGAGTTTGCTTTTAGGATTTGACAGGGAAGATGTTTTTAACATTGGGCGCTGTCTTTCAGTGTCTAAAGGCGAACTTTAATAAAGTATGTAACTATTAACCAGCACGCCGTTATAATAACGGCAAAAGCGCTGCAAGCGCTTGTGACAAGATTGTGAGAAACTATTGACAGTATGGACAGGTGTAAGAGGGGATTGCCTTTGAAAAAGCCTGCAACCATACCACCAAGAAAGAATAAGCCGAAGTTATAGGGATCGGGCTTATTGTGTAAGAGGTAATTGCTTATGAAAAAGCGTACAGTAACAAAGTTGTTGAGCTGCATGCTGGCATTTAGCATGGTAGCCACTGCTGCGCCTGTTACAGCATGGGCGGATGAGGTTCCGGCAGCCGAAGAGGAATTGGAAGATGCTGGAGAACAGCCTGTCGTTGACGACGAGGAAGAAGCAGCGGTTCAAGAAGACACAGAAAAAGTGCAAGAGGATATCAAAGAGGATGCAGTGGTAGAAGAGGCGGCGGTAGAAGAAGCTGCGGATGCAACAGAGACGGTTGCGGCTCCGGAAGAGGATAAGGCAAGGGCTGTTCCGTCTGACGGAGTAGCAGATGAATGGACACAGGATCCGGTGACGGTAAAAGGGGACGACACTGTTTTTGAAAAGATGCAGTTCTTGCATATTCAGTCTGGTTCCGCTAATGGTAATGATCCGACTAATGAAGCTGGATATCCGGCGTTGTTTGTCAATCCAAATACCTTTGATTTTACCAAAGACGGCTATTTTGAGTATGTGATCTGGCCGATGGAAGATGCCACACATACCCGTTTTGGCATCCGCTTTGGTTACGAGAACCCTGGAAAAGGATTATTCATTGGATATAATGGGGACGGATGGTACTGGCAGAAGTATGGGGTGGACGGAAATCCTTGGAGTAATAATGTAAAGGAAAGTTTGCCAGTAAAAGGAAAATGGAACGACAGAGTGCGTATAGACTGGACGGCGGACGGTAAGTTCAGCTTGACCGTTGGCGAACAGAAGATCTTTGAAGATGTTTCATGTGATATGGAACTTGGTGCAGAAGGAAAGATTGCTGTCAGCTGTGGAACATGGGGCTCGGCACGTACTCACGTGTACCTGAAAGGCATCTATTATTCAGGGCAGGAGGCAACAGAAGAAGGCAAGCATATCACAGGTACTGTTGCCGATGAGGATGGCAATCCGATTTCCGGCGCGCAGATAGCGGCAGGAAGATGGAAGACTGAGACAGGCGAAGACGGAACATATGACCTGGAAGTTCCCACTGGTTCGTATAGTCTCGCTGTCACCAAAGCTGGATATTTTGATACAACGGTAGATGTGGATATGAGTGAGATTGAGAGTATCGAAAAAAATCTTGTGCTCTATTCCAAGACGGTTGCTAATACGAGGACTTTGACGACCGATAAGATGGATGTCAAAGTGGCAGAGAATTTCCCGAGCATCGTTCAATATGATATGAAAGGTGATTTGGCTGGGAAAACTTTCTTTGGACAGCCGCAGAGCATCAAAGTGATCAAGATCAACGGCCAGCCGATAGGCGTTGGTAAAAATGATGTCAAGGCTTCCTTTACGGAGAATACGGCAACGTATGAAATAAAATTAAAAGATGAAACTGTAAATGTTGACTGCGTGCTTACGGCTGTTATCACTGCAGAAGGCAACACGGCATCTTTTGACATTACAAAAGTTAAGAACAATATGACAGAGGTGGATGACAATGGCTACGCGCTTTACCCAGTACAGTCCATTGAAATTCCGAACCACAATTTGCTTTCTGTTAACAGTGGTCAGCAAAACGCTCATTTGAAAGGCGCTAAGATGTCTTCCAACACCAGAATAAGCGGTGACAGAGCTTTTGACGTGGTAAAGGATATGACTCTTACCAACGGTGCGAGCACTGAGGACTTCATGTACGCATTTGTTTCCAACTCAGAGATGAGCGCAGGCTTGTGGAGTAACTCCGAGAACAGTGGTACCAATGTAGCGGCTTATATTGGGCAGGGCGGCGCTGATAATACACGTGTCATTGCAAGCGCTGTAACCGAGGGCGATGTAGCGACATTGGGCTTGTCCAGTGCAAAATGGTACTATGACAGAAGAGTCAGCACACCGGTAGTTGTTGGAAGCGATAATAAAGGCAACAGCACCACGGAAGAGCGTACATATGTCGTAGGTCATGACATCATGCCAAGCGCCAAAGTGGTAATTACTGGCGATGAGAATGGAGATGGAGGCATCGACTGGCAGGACGGCGCAGTGGCATTCCGTTCTATCATGCATAACCCGTATAAATCTGAGGAAGTGCCGGAATTGGTAAACTACCGTATCGCTATGAACTTCGGCAGCCAGGCGGCAAACCCGTTCCTGATGAACTTAGACGGCGTAAAGAGAGTATACCTGAATACCGAAGGCTTGGGACAGGGCGTCCTGCTGAAAGGATATGGCTCTGAGGGTCATGATTCCGGACATCCCGATTATGGCGATATTGGTAGTCGTATCGGTGGTGCGGACGATATGAACACGCTTCTGATAGAAGGCAAGAAGATGGGCGCATTGTTTGGCGTTCATGTAAATGCCAGCGAGATGTATACAGAAGCGAAGGCATTCTGTGACGAGCTTTCCAGAGGATATAGCGGTATGTCGGTAGGATGGAACTGGCTTGACCAGGGTATCGGAATCAACGCCCGTTATGACTTGGCAACAAAATCCAGAGAAAACCGTTTCAAAGAGCTGCATGCTCAGGTAGGCGAGAATCTCGACTTCATCTATGTGGACGTTTGGGGCAATGGCGTAAACAATTCCGGCGGTGGCGGAGACAACTCCTATGAAGACGCATGGGCTTCCAGAATGCTCGCCCGCGAGATCAACCGTTTAGGATGGCGTATGACTACCGAATGGGGTCCCACCCAGGAGTATGATTCTACTCTGCAGCACTGGGCAGCAGACCTGGAATACGGCGGCTATGGGGCAAAGGGTGAGAACAGCGAGGTAATGCGTTTCTTGAGAAACCATCAGAAAGATTCCTGGGTTGCTGACTATCCAAGCTACGGCGGAGCAGCACAGGCTCCGTTGCTTGGCGGTCTTAACATGACGGATTTCGAAGGATGGCAGGGACGTACGAACTATAAGAATTATATTACCGTTATGTTCCGTCACAACTTAATCACCAAATTCCTGCAGCATTATCAGGTAGTAGATTGGAAAGATGCAGAAGAAGCTGTAACTTTGCCGACAGGAGAGTCCTGGTTGCCTGAAAAGGAGATCACTCTGCGCAACACCAAGGATGCGGCAGATAATACAGAACTTGTAGTAACTAGAGATTCAACTAATTATGAGAATCTTGCAGAGTACAGAAGCAGAACCATTACCTTAAACGGCGTTAAGATCTCAGAAGGCGCGCCTACAGGCGGCGATGGAACCAATCCTGGAGACGAGACCTATTTGATTCCATGGAATTGGGACTGCAATGGTAAGACGCTTGCAGCGGACGACCAGAAACTGTATCATTGGAATACCAATGGCGGAACCACTGAGTGGACATTGACCAAAGACTGGACAGGGCTTTCCAGCGTAGTATTATACAAATTGACAGACGAAGGAAAGACAGACAAGAAAGAGATTCCAGTTGTAGATGGCAAGATCACTCTGACAGATATCGAGGCAGAAATTCCTTATGTAATTTACAAGGGTGAGAAAGAACCTCTGAAAGTAGACTGGCAGACGACAAAGTATGTCTATGACACAGGATTTAATGATACCGACGTAAACAGCCACAGAACTGTTAGTGGCACAGGAACAGCGTCAATCGTAGATAATGCTGTTGCTAACAACATGCTGAAGCTGGAAGGCGAAGTATCTGTAAGCACCAAGCTTACCAACCTCAAGAAGGGACAGAAATATGCGCTGTACGTAGGCGTGGACAATAGGAGCGATGCAAAGGCTCATGTAACTGTAAAATATGGCAAAAAGGTATTGGGAAGCAATTATGCTACCAGATCCTTTGCGCAGAATTATGTAGCTTCTGATCAGCATCATACCTCTTATTGGCGTCATACTGATGTTGGAACGGTATCTGGAACTGATGACAAGAGCAGCTGTTTCCAGAATATGTATGTATTCTTTACTGCAGAGGGCGGAACAGCAACCTTGAGCTTTGACCGCGAAGCAGGTGAAGGAGCTACGTATTTTGACGATATCCGCGTGGTAGAGACCACGATGGATCCAATTGTAAAGACAGACGAAAATGGCAATCCGACAGAATTGTTCAATGATTTTGAGGACAATGCACAGGGAATCTGGCCGTTTGTAATTTCTGACACAGAGAACGTAGAAGATAACAGAATCCATCTTTCTGAGCGTCATGGCAAGTACACGCAGGCAGGCTTTATGTCCAAGCAAATCGACGACGTTTTAGATGGCAACTGGTCTGTCAAAGTAAACGGACTGGCACAGCGCAATAACCTGATTTATCAGACGATTCCGCAGAACTTCCGTTTTGAGCCAGGGGAGACTTACCAGGTATCCTTTGACTATCAGATGGGCGGCGACAGAGTATACGAGCTGCGTCTGGGTGATGGAACGAACCGTAATGTAAAGAGCTGGGATATGTCAGCAGCAATCGGCAAGACCAAGCGTTTTAGCACAACTTTTACAGCAGGCGAGAGCGGAAATAACTGGATTGGTATCTTCTCTACCTCAAATGCGCCGCAGACTGGCGGTTATAAAGGCAACATCTTTAATTTTGCAGGTTATGCTGATTTCGTCCTTGATAATTTGAGGATTGAAAAAGTAGAAAAAGGCACAGGCATTTCCCTAAAAGAGACTTATGTAGTAGGAAATAGTGAAAAGGTAACAGAGCCCATTCAACTGGAAGTAGAATTCCCAGAAGGCGTAGATAAGAACACTGACGTAGTATGGACTTCCCTGGATGAAGACGTAGCTCTGGTAGACAGCAATGGTTTCGTAAGATTTGTAGAGTTCGGAAGCGCTGGAATCCGTGCAACCGCTACGATCAATGGCAAAAAAGTTACTGCAGACGCAATAGTATATCTGGAAGAAATTTATTCCAGCCGCAATGAGGCGAAGAATGTTTGGGTTAACACAGAGGAGACTGCTTCAGAAAATGGCTCAGCTCGGAATGCATTTGATGGAAATTCTAGCACCATTTGGCATTCACAGTATAGTCCGACAAAATTTACAGTTTCCGAAGAGAACCCGGCAATTATCACTGTGGAATATGCGCAAGACGTTACAGCATTTGATACATTAGGAATCATGCAAAGAGGTGGCGGCGGCGTCAATGGTGTTGTTAAGAAATATAAAGTCATCGTTGGTAATGGAATTGACGAAGCAGGCGCTATCACAGATGTAACTTATGCATCAGATGTGATTACATCACAAAAGACAGGCAGCGGCGAAACAGAGCTGTTTGAAGTTCCAAAAGACGTAAAAGGCACTTTCCTCCAGATCCAGGTTCTGGAAGGACATGGAGGATTTGCAGCAATGGCTGAGGTATTAGGAGAAACAGTTCTCAGCTATAGGACGCCAGAGGCTGAAGCAGCTATGAAGTCCTACGAAGAGCAGATGACAGAAAACAAGGAAGTTACCAACGTAGCTCAGAACGACCTTAAAGAAACTCTTACAGAAATGGAAGAGATCTATGCTGGCGGAGAAAGCTTCTATTCTGCTGAGAGCTGGGCAGCGTTCGAGGCAGCATATAATCAAGCGCTCGCCTTAGAGAATTCTTCAAATCTGACAAGACTGCAAGAAGTAAAGCTTGCTTTGGAAAAAGCAAAGAAAAAACTTGTAGAACTGTCAGAGACAGAGAAGAGACTTGAGGTTGGTCTCAAAGCGCTTAACGCAGCACTTGAAATTGCAAAGCCAGTTTATGACAATGGCAAGAATGGATATTCTCAGGCAACCTGGGAGACCTTTAAAGATGCATATGAAGAAGCAAAAGCTAGCCTCAATTCTGCAGATGCAGACAAAGTAGAAACTATGAAAGAGTACCTTGTGAAAGCACAGGATTCTCTGAAGAGTCCTTCTGAAACAGAGAAGAAGATTGAAGCTGCACAGGAGAAATTGAAAGCGTCGATTAGCAAAGCGAAAGCTGCTTATGATGCAGGCAAGAGCAAATATACGCAGGCAAGCTGGGAAACATTCGAAGAAGCATATGTAGAAGCAAACAATGGTGTGAAGTCTGTCGGCATCTCCAAACTGGAGCGTTTGACAAGCCAGCTTGACAATGCGTTCAAGGGTCTTGAGGAGACACTGGCAAATGGAGATAAGATCACCATTAACAATGTACAATACAAAGTAACCAACGCAGCTAAGAAGACAGCAGTTGTTGTAAAGGGAACCAAGAAGAGCGTAACATCTGTTACTATACCTGCTACGATCACCATCAAGGGTGTGACTTGCAACGTTACTTCTATTGAAGCAAAGGCATTTAACAAATTTACAAAGCTGAAGAAAGTTACGATCGGTGACAATGTGACAGCGATCAAGGCTTCCAGCTTCGAGGGATGCTCAGCCTTGACAGAAGTAGTGTTTGGTAAGAAAGTTGCCAATATTGGTAAGAAAGCATTCTATAACTGCAAGAAGCTGGCAAAAGTACAGTATCTTGCAACCGGCATTAAGAAGATTGATACTCAGGCATTCAAGAACACAAGCGCTAAGATGAAAGTTACGCTTCCTAAGGGAACAGCCGCTAAGAAGCGTAACAGCATCAAGACGATGATGACGAAAGCCGGAATGAACAAAAAGGCGACTGTAAAATAAGCCGTCGCAGCTCATTAAGAGATAAGTGAAGTACCGCCTCGCTTTGGATAGCGATATCTGAAGCGGGGCGGTATTTTATATGAAAGGAAATCACTACAAGACGGCTCTTTGCTCATCAAAGCGTGCCGTTCCTCAAAGCCGAGGCAGGGCGTTAAAGTGAGCTTGCCGTTGAAATATGTACTTGTTTTTATATTGCCAGTGAAGTATAATTTTATTGAATATTAAGAAGTAATGCCTGCTTAAAAGATTATATTACTAGAACGTTAAGGAGGAAACGGTATGTACCATTGTCATGTATATGTTTATCTGCTGGGCAGACGGCACAGAGTATTTGAAGTTGTGAAAGATATTGCCCCGCTGGAGCATTTTACCCATGAATATATGGAAAGCAGTGAGAGTGAGAAAGCTTTGGCGTCAAAGGCGGATGTGATCATTGCCAATTTACAGGGGGTGGATGCAAAGGAGACGGTGAGGGAACTTGTTTTATGCAAGGCCAAAGAGGCAGAGCTTATATTGCTGGCAGAAAAAGAACAAGTCAGTGTTCTTGAGAGTGAGTTAGAAGGGATTGATGATCTATGGGTTAGTCCTATGTCAGACGAAGAAATTCGTTTTCGTTACTTAAAATGGCAGCGGGACTGTAAAATGCGCAAAGATTATTGGCAGGTCAGCCAGTACCTGGAAGCCACGATCAACAATGTTCCCAATCTCATCTGGTTTAAGGATAAAAACGGCGTTCATGAGAAAGTTAACGATAGCTTTTGCAAGATGGTGAATAAGACGAAACAGCAGGTGCAAGGACGCAGACATGCTTATATCTGGGATGTAGAACAGGATGATCCTGCCTGCATTGAGTCGGAACGGGAAGTAATGGAGGAACGCAAGACTTGTATTTCCGAGGAGTTAATTCAAACTGGGGCAGGTCAGCGGACGCTTACAACCTATAAATCCCCGTTGTATGACTTGGACGGCAGCGTCATGGGGACTGTGGGAGTGGGCATCGATGTGACAAGGGAACGTGAGTATGAGCGGGAAATCATCCAAAAGAATCGGACGTTGGAAAAGATTTTTACTACCATTGACTGTGGGGTAATGCGTCATACGCAAGATGGAAAGCAAGTGCTGAGCATCAACCGTGCCGCTTTGAAGATTTTGGGCTATGAGACGCAGGAAGAGATGATGGCGGATGGATTTGACATTGTTGCATCAAGCGTCGTGGAGGAGGACAGAGCCAGGATCACAGAATACATAACGGCCCTGGAAAAGGAGAATGAAAATATTAGCGTAGAATACCGGGTGCGGCATAAGAATGGCGAGATTCGGCATGTGATGGGCAATGTCAAGTTATTGTTAGAAGACGGAGAATTGATTTACCAGAGATTTCTTTTGGACTGCACCGCGCAGAAGCTTCAGGCGCAGAGGAATGAGAAGCGGGAGATGGAGCTGATCCAGGCGTTGAGCATCGATTACAGCATTGTCTGTTGCTTTGATTTGGATACGGGGCTTGGAATGCCGTTGCGCAATAATAACGAAGAAGGCCTCGCTTTTAAGCCGAATAATTCTGGCAGGATTATGTTTCAAAATTGTATCGAACGCTATATTCAAGAATTTGTCCATGAGGATGACAGGGAATTAATGGAACAGTCAGTTTCCATGGAAAATCTCAAGAAAGAATTGGCACAGAAAAATCCTCATATCGTTAATTACCGGATTGTTTTGCATGGCGAGACAAAATATTTTCGGTTAAAAGTAGTGCGGGCGGGAGAATGGAAAGAACGGCATGTGGCAGTCCTTGGATTTTGCAGCGTAGACGAGGAGACCCGCAATGAGATGAAGAAGAAAGACTTGTTGGAAAATGCCTTGTCCCAGGCAAACCGGGCGAGCAAAGCCAAAAGCGTTTTTCTCTCTAACATGTCTCACGATATCCGTACGCCGATGAATGCCATTGTGGGATTTACGGCTCTTGCGATTGCACATGTCAACGAAAGAGATCAGGTAGAGGAATATTTGAAGAAAATTATGAACTCAGGAAATCATTTACTGAGCCTGATTAATGACGTGCTGGATATGAGCCGTATTGAAAGCGGCAAGATTCATTTGGACGAAAAGCCTTGCAGCCTGCCAGATATTCTCCATAGTCTGCGCAATATCCTGCTGGCAGACATTCATGCCAAACAGTTGGAATTATATATTGATGCGGTGGATATTGTAAACGAAGAGATTTATTGCGATAAGCTCCGGCTAAATCAGGTTCTGCTGAATTTGTTGGGCAATGCAGTAAAGTACACCAAGGCAGGCGGCATTATCACTTTGCGAATCATTCAAAAACCTGGCGCGCCCTCTGGATACGCAGCTTATGAATTTATCATCAAAGATACTGGAATCGGCATGAGCAAGGAATTCGTATCGAACATCTTTGAACCATTTGAGAGAGAGAAAAGCAGTACGATCAGCGGGATCCAGGGAACCGGGCTGGGCATGGCGATCACTAAGAACATTGTTGACATCATGAATGGCACGATTGAGGTAAAGAGCCAGCAGGGAGTCGGGACAGAAGTAAATGTCTGGTTTACGTTCCGTTTGGATCCAGAGCTAAAGAGGCCCAAAGATATCCCGAAATTGAAGAATTGCAGGGCGTTAGTGGTGGACGATGACTTTAATACCTGCGACAGTGTCACAGACATGTTGGGACAGATTGGGATGCGCGCGGAATGGACCTTATCAGGAAAAGAGGCATTATTGCGCACTCGTCAGGCGGTTTCCAGAGGAGACGTCTATACGGTATATGTCATTGACTGGATGCTGCCAGATATGAACGGCGTGGAAGTCACGCGCAGGGTCCGCAAGGAAATGGGGGAGGATGTGCCGATCATCCTTTTGACGGCGTATGACTGGCTGGAGATCGAGGAAGAGGCAAAGGAGGCCGGAGTTACAGCTTTTTGCAGTAAGCCGTTGTTTGCCTCTGAACTGAGGGACTGCCTGTATTCGATTGTGGACGGCAGAGAGAAAGAAACAGATTACAGTGTTAAAAAACGTCATACTGGGCGCATTCTGCTGTCGGAAGACAATGAGCTCAATCAAGAGATTGCGATTGCAATTTTAGAAGACGCAGGTTTTTCTGTGGAAGTGGCAGGAAACGGGCAGATTGCCGTAGAGATGTTGAAAAAATCTCAACCCGGGTATTATCAGCTTATACTGATGGATGTGAGGATGCCCGTGATGAACGGCTATGAGGCTACCAAGGCAATCCGTAGCCTTGAAAATAGAGAATTGTCATCGATCCCCATTCTGGCAATGACTGCCAATGCCTTTGAGGAAGACCGTCAGGAGGCGTTAAAGAGCGGTATGAACGGTCATCTGGCGAAGCCGATCAATGTGGAAATGCTGTTTGATACATTGAGTAAAATATTGTCATAAGCGTTCCGTGAGGGCAAACGCCTGCAGTGAGAAAGGGGCTGTTGCACGAATGTATTTACCCGTTTAAAAGGTTTCCATTGCAAAGCAATGCAAACAAAATGCACAAAGATTATCTTGGGAAGCTAGCTTCCCAGAATAATTTTGTGCATTCTGTCTTTGCCGCATCAGCGGCAAGACCTTTTGAACAGGTAAATACCATTCGTGTGACAGCCTCCTTTTGGCGCTATGAATTGCAAAATGCGGAAACTCAAATTGCGTGCAATTTAGGGACTTAGGATAAAGTTTCGCAAAAAAAGAATCCCCTGCTCCTATAAGCAGGAAATCCTTTCATAAAATTATTTAATCAGTATCGTCCTTACTTTCCCGCCGCCTGTTCCTTCTGTACCCCGTCCTCCAAGGCTTCAATCTTGCAAAGCATCACGTCCATGCTGCGGTTCATGCTGTCGATATTGTTTTTAAGGATGCTAAACGTGTTGGTGTATTCCGGATAATATTTCTTACAATAGGACGCCATGGGAATCAAAAACATCGACGTCTCCCGGATATACTTGCGCATCTTAGGGAAAGTAAACGTATAGAGGGTACTGCTGTTGTGCAGCCTGTCCCCTAGCTTGATCAGCGCTGCTTTTGGATTCTCCTCAATCTTTTTAAAATATACGCTAAGCTCCCGGTCATTCAGACCCGAATCCTTGGTCAGCAAACGAATTATGTCCAAGATCTCTTGGCTAAGATCGTACTCTGACACTAGCTCTTTTCCACATAATGAGAGCTTGTCGCCGCAGTCTTCCAATACGTCACGGAGCAGGGAGGCGGCAAGCGTGACCTCATCCTCAATCCCATAGCTGATCAGCGTGGTACAAACTTTCAGCGGATGAGAAATGTACGGAGAGCCATCCTTGCGGTACTGCCCGTCATGAAGCTGCCTCGCCAAAGACAGCGCCATCATCGTCTGCTTTAAATTCTTTCCCACTGCAAAGCCTCGGATAAACAGATAGGACTTGATGTAATAAGCTTCTTCTGTCTGGTCAAATTGGTCGTTCATCTGAATAATCTTGGTATCTTTCATAACCCACTCTCCTATTTGCTGCTACATCAGTTTTATGTTGTCCTCATTGTGACATATCATTTGCTCCTCGTTGTCATTTTTTCAGTGACGTTATCGGCTTCGATGAAAGCAGAGACACGCAAACGATCATCAATCTAACCCATCCAGCAGAGAATCCACCCAGACAATCTTCATAATCTCCCACATGTCGTTGATCGATTTCTGTATTTCCAGAAACTGGTCCGAGTCCTGGCAAAGCTGTGACAAACGCTCCATGACTTTCGATTGCTCTTTTTGCAGAGCGTCAAAAGTGCTAGAAAGCCGCTCCAGACGTTTTAGCCACTGATCTTCGAAACCGACAAGCTTATCGTAATGCCCCGTGATCTCCTGCCGCAAGACATCTTGTCCCGATTCCAGTTTCCCAAAATCCTCCTCGAACAACTGGAATTTCTTCTGGTTACGAACATGCGCTTCATAGATTTTCTGCTCAATTTCAGAAACTGCCGTCTTTTGTGCTTGCATCACATGTTCATACTGACCTTGCATCTTCTTCGACAACCAGATAATGCTTTCCTCAAGCAGCTTCTTGTTTTCTTCCCAAAGCTTGCCATTCTTAAATTTCAATTCCTGTATTTGCTGCATCAGGCTTTCTAAGGTTTTTCGGTCCGCCAGTCCGATTGCTGACCAAAAGCTCATCTGTCATGCACCTCCTATTCCAATAATTGCTGAATGCAGAACGCAGCCTCTATGGAAGGGAGCAGTTCCTTTTCCAGCTTTTCTACATCCAGGGATTCATCTAACGTTTGCCGTTGCAAATCCTGGTATTTTTTCGCAATGTTGCTAAGCATCTCCTCTTGGCTGTTTAATTTTTTATCGAGTCGGATATACAGATCCTCGTTCAGCCTCTTAATTTGATTTATCAGCTTCCTGTTGAATTCACGCTGTGCCTCACTGACGATATCGTTCATATACCGCCCTAATATGCTCTGCTTTGCAGGACCAGGCTGCATTTCCAGCACCTTTTGAAACTCAGGATCGTTTTCTGAAACATGAACCTGGACATAATCAATGATGGTTCCATTCAGCTCTCGTTGGGCTTCTTTCTTTCTGGCGCGCACCACCTCTGCAAATTCTGGAAAATACTCTTCCAAATCCTCCGCAAAAGCATCGAAATGATTCATGGCGACTGTAATGCTCTCTCTGCGATCTCTGACACTTTCTTCAGTTCCGCTTTGAAATCCGCCAAAACTTTTTCCACGTCCACGCGGCTTTGGGTGCTTTCTGAATCGTACCTTATGTTGGAGGCTTTCTCTTTTAACCAGCTCCTCGCCCGCGAAACAGCATCTTTCAGAGCACGTCCCGCTTCTGAAATCTTCTTTTTTGCAGAAGATACAAAACTTGATGCCTTGTTGCATATGTTTCTAAAAAAGCCCATTCTCTTCCTCCCTAAGGCAGTCGATCATCTGTGCGCTAATCATCTTGACGTCTTTTGCCGCATCTCTGATCTGCCTGTTTTTCTTTTTTGCTTCCTCATAAGACTTGCTGGATTGCGCCAAGCGTTTTTGCAATTCCCCTGCACCCTGCTTTGCACTCTCTAATATGGTATTCTGGCTGTCTATAAATTCCTGCATGATATTTTCCAGTTCTTTTCTGCAGCGCAGATATTCTTCCTCAATGTCCTTGCGCTTTAGTTTGCGGTACTTTGCGATCAAGTTGCGCTCCAGGCATCGGCGAAGCCTGGGAATGCCTGTATCTTTTTCCACGCTCTTTGCATCTTCTTTTGAATCCCGCAGCGTCTCAAGCCGATACCGCCTGCCTCCTAGGACTTTCTTTGCATAACTCTCCAACTGTGCATATTCTTCATCCGAGAATTTCTCCTCATCTTCCAGCTCTTCTTCTTCTAAAGCTAGAAATTTATATGTCTGCAGATGCATGTATGCGGAGGTGACTATGATATGCTAGCCGGCCTGCCTTGGATCCACATAACGTTTGGCAGAGACCAAATGCTCGATCCAGCCTTTGATGACTTTTTCACAGTCACGACTGCTTAAAGCATCTTTTTTGGTAGCGACAATATATGCTTTTTCCTTATTAGAGCCCACATAATCAAGAACGGTCGTAATAGTCCCAAGCCCTTCTGCCGTCAACGCCCCCGTGGGAACTGCAATCAGCACCGCATTGGCTTTGCGGATATATCCCTTGGTAATCTCCGAGCGGTATTGCACTGGGTCATGAAGACCGGGCGTGTCCACAAAAACCACCTCATCCGGCATGTCAAACACGCTGTTGTCAATCCCCACTTCCACTTCTGATGCAAACAGGTGATCGTTGGAACGAGCAGAGGTCCAATGGGCAACCTCTTTTTTGATCTCCTCTGCGGAATCACAAAACATCGTAATTTGCTTATGATCCACCCATTTCTCGGAGAGTTCTTGCACTTCTGAAGAAGTTATCAGCCCCTGCAGCTTCCCTCCAGAGCTTTCCTTTGCACTTTTGCACAGCTTGTTCCATTCTCTTCTGGAATGGAATTTTACTTTTACATAATAGCCGCATGAAGAGGAACGGAACTTGGTCAAAGATGCCGTCTCGGGATTGATATCCACCGACGCAATCTCCGTCCCAATCAGCGCATTCATAAGCATGGACTTGCCAGCCTTCATGACGCCCACGATTGCAATCTGAAACTCCGTAGAGCGGCACTGCGCCACCAGAGTTTCCAAATCTTCTCTCAGCACGGACGTTACGCCAGGAAGATTCATGGCGGTCGCTATTTTCCCCACTTTTGAAATCACCTGCGCAATTTTTTCCGCTTCCATATCCCAGCATGCCTGGTAATCGATGGCGTCTTTTGATGTCAGAAGGGACATCATCTCTAATTTTTGATGTGTATCCATATTCATATCCTCAAACAGCATTCTGATTTTCCTTGCGCAAAACTGTTCCAAAATCTCGTCCCACATTGCGTCAAAACGATCTGACCAAATTTTCTCCTCTTCCCCGAACTTTCGGGGATCCCCTTTGTAGCGCAGCGCCAGTTCGGCAGAACTGCCATAAACCAGCGGCTTAGACAGCTCGAACGTCTTTTGCAGGCGGTCCTCCACAAACCGAATGATCTTTTCCCTCTCGTTCCAGTTGGGGATCATGTCCATCTGGGTAATCACAAACACAGCGTCCTGCATCAAATGCGCTGTATATTTTTCCAAAAAGTTGGTGAAGCTTTTGCCCATTACCTTGGTCGCTGGAAATAAAATCACCGCCATATCCGCAGCCTCTATGATAATTCTCTGCGTTTCTAAAACATGCTGCTCTGTCCCTTCCTGTCCCGGATTTACCCCTGGCGTATCAATCATGCAGATGGAATCATACCGTTTTTGCTTTGGAAAGTGAACCTGAACCTTTTGGATTCTTGCGCATAACTCATTGTTGGTGGTGACATAATCTAGCATTTCTTCCAATTTCTCCGGCAGAAAAATGCCTAGCTCTCGTTCCAGTTCTTGCTTTCCTGTCTGGTCAAGCCAGTATTCCCTGCCGTCTTCCCCGCAAATGACTACTTTGATCCTTCTTTTGCTATCCCACTTGATATAAGCAGGAATGGCAGTAGTCACCAAAAGGTCTGTCGCTAAAAGGCGTTCCCCAATGATGTTATTTAAAAAAGTACTTTTTCCACAACTGCACTCACCTACCAGCGCTACGTGAAGATAGGGCGCTTTGTGTCTCTTATCTCCTTTTACAGGCAGCTGATTCCTATTTGCGTCGTTCTTTGTTTCACTCATCATGCATACTCCATTTCCTTTGTTCTTTCTGTCTCACTGCAATACATCAGATGCCTGACGTAGAGGCTGCGGGCATGAGTGTTTTTTGGCAGCATTGCCCGAATCACCACAGACAGGACAAGATCTGTCTCATCTTCTGTGAGCGCCGCTCTTTTTAAAATGCCTCTGCGCACGCCCTGTTCCCAAGCATTGATATCCACGCTTCCTGCATGTAATGCAAAAATTTCTTTCAAGTCCAGTAATTTTTCCAACAAGCATGAGAGGGTATTGAGATCTGCCTGGTAAGATTTATGTTCCATATAATGCAAGAAGACAGAATACATCACTCTTCTCTTGCCTGTGCATAATTGCGGATCTTGATCAAGGAACTTTTCCATTAATGCTTGATCCAGCCCGCTCTTTTTCCCTTTCCTGAGACGCGTCTGCAATAACGCCGAGATACACTGACCCATATACCTGCTGTCCGCCGGCAGATACGCTGGAGCTTGATAGACAAATGGCTTCATCATCGCAATCCGAAGTTCAAACTCCGACATGCAGTCCTCCTGAATCTGGCGCAGCGTAGGAATCATCTTCGTAAACGCCTCATTCACTGCGTCAATGCGCCCATCTGCTCTCATGCTTCCTGATATATCCACGATAAAAAATATATTTAAAAGCTTTTGCGTCCCTTTGGTCGTCATTCCATCTATCTGCGTCGTATAGATTTCACTTCCCATAAAGTCATCTGTCATCTCTTAGTTTCCATCTGCGCCTGACGGCGCCGATGTACTTCCTCCTTCCTAATCATTTGTCTCTCAATCCCAAAATACAGAGCCCTGCCGCGCTGTCTTGCCGTTCTACGGCTCCAACGCCGCAAGGATCGCCGTAATTTTGGAAACTTCGCCTGTCAAATCTTCCAGTTTCAAAATCTTATCTGCTTTATAATCTACAAAATGCAGCATATCTTCTCTGAACCTGTCAGATTCTTCTCCTACAAATACGACATATCGATCTGCTTTCTTATATCTGCTGTTGTTTGCCGTCAATTCCATTTCTTCTGCATATTCTCCTGTGTCGGCTGGCTTCCCGTCTATGTGAGTAACTAGGAAAAAGAAAAGCCGCATTTTCAGCATTCCCTAATTTTATTAGTCAAATTTCTTCCCCTGTGTTTTTGTCCACGAAGGAAATTTTCAATTCACATCCAACCGCTTCAGCGATTGCCCGAAGTTCTGATTCTTTGAAATCCCCTCGCCTTAGTTTATTAGAAAAATTCTGCCGTGTCTGACCTGTTTCTTCTGCCACGGAATACATTGTAATCTGTCGGCGATTTATAAGAAATCTAATCTTTTCCGATGTAAGAATTTTCATAGAACCATTTTCCACATCACCTATATGCGCCCTACTACTATTCAGAGACAATGTTATCCACTGGCAATTTTCAGGAGAATACCCCTTATTGCTGTCTATGCGATCAATAGTTAGGTTGTCATTATATCCATGACATAAAGACCATTCAAAAAAGTTTTGCAAGCCATTATCTCCCATCCATTCATCACAAATGGTTATTCCCTTACCACCATATAAAGGGAAATGCTGGCTATTAGGATTATAACAGCGTTGCTTCATGCCGGAATAGATACTATATAACCGGGTTTTGCTTAGTTCGTGTTTCATGTTTTAATTTTCCTCCGTGCATTGTTCGAAGTCAACAACTAAATTATAACCCATAGTATCCAATATTTTTTTTGCGTCCTCAAAACCGAAGTTTTTCTTATTTAGCATTTTCGTAAGTCCTTGCGGTTTTATACCGAGTTTTTCAGCTATTTCCCTTTGAGTAATCTTAGTTTCGAGCATTATTTTCCTTATCTCAATCAAAATTTGCTCATTGTTTTTATAAATTATAGACATTTTGCACCTCTCTTCTATTTTGATAATACAAGTATAATACTAAAACGGTTATTAGTCAATCTAAAAAGGATAAAAATAATAAAAAATATATTACAAAAAGGTTGACATATAACCCAAAATGGGTTATATTAGTATCATCAAAGAAATTACAGAAAGGCGGTATGATATATGAGAAAAGTAAAAACACGTATTGAGAAAAAATTTATTCATTATCCAGACGAATTGATTTTTGCAATATGTTATACGTCTTATAGAATAATTTATTACAATTTGAGCTTCAATGGAAGCACAAAATCTATTATCTTCGTGTAAGAAAGAGAGGAAATAAAAATGTTAGATAAAAACGGTATCGAAATCAAAACAGGCGACGTTGTAGAAATCACGGGCGCATATTTCAAGAATGACAACGGATTCTATTATGTGGAACACTCCGCCGGGGATCCTGGATGGTCAGGAAGCGATCACTCCCTTAGAAAAATCTCTAAACGCGGTAAGATCAGCAAGGCAAAACACAATATTTGTTTCTGGCCTATCAGCATATTTACAAACAGCTTTGAAACGCGGATAACGGCTAAAGCATGGAACGAAGAACACGCCACGATCGAAGTTAAAACTGATATTAACCGGGCGGAAATAGCTGAATATTTCAAGGCCCAGGCGGAAGGCATGGATGAACAAATCGAATACTATACCTGGAATTTTGGCGAAACATCCGAAACAACGCTTGAAAGTAAAAGGATAAAGGCACATTTTGAAAAAGTGTCTAACATGATTTTAGCTGAAGCATAAAACAGGCGGCGGCCGCCAGGCCGCCAGGAAGGAAGGCGATCGAAAATGTCAGAAATAGTTATGTGTGGAAAGTGTAACGGTTCCGGAAAATATATCTACCGTTCCGGCACCGTCGGCCCCTGTTATTCATGCAATGGAAGCGGAAAGCTGAAAAGGACGGAACACAAGTTATATAAAATCACCATAAACGACGAAACCGGGAATCCTTTTCAATGGCTGAATGTAAAAGCCAGAAGCCAGGCGGAAGCGGAACGCAAGGCCCGCAAGATAGGCGAAAATGGATGTTTCAAAAATCAGCTTGATACTATAACCGCCGCTGAAAACGGAACGGAATACACATACAAGCCATCAAAATAAAAAATCCCTATGCAGAAAGCCCGTATTTGCCACATAGCGGCATTTTAGGAATCTGCATAGGGATTTTATTGTGTAAGTAAATAAAACGGCTTTATGGGGCGTCTGGCGCGTTCTGGACGGCATTTCCGGAACCGTCCAAGCAGACGGCCCCAGCATATGACGCCGTACAAGCGCGTTATTTGCCCCGTGTACGGCTTTTCTTCCCCATGTGTGTATTTTATCATGCAAGGCATTAAAACGGCTACACGGGGTGCCTGGCGCGTTCTGAATGGTATTCAGGAAGCAAGCTGGACGGGCGCCGCCCATATCTGCCCGCGTGGGCGCTCTATTTGCCCCATAGCGGCATTTTACGGACGTAAACGGGATTTTATCCAGGAAACGAAAAAAGCGGCTATATGGGCGCCTGGCGCGTTCTGAAATGCCGCTTTTTCGTACCCCCTTTATAACCCCCTCTGGCCGCCATTGTATCACACTTTATAGAAAACTGTCAAGTGTATTTTGTAATTATTTTATTTACTTTATAATCAGTTTAAATTACATTATACACGAATTATATTTTCTTTGCATAGTCCAGCGCGATCCAGCCCTCCTTGCTTTTCAACTGGCCCCATTTTGAAGCGCCGGGGCCGTCCGATTCTGCAATGATTGTATAGGCGCCGGGCGGACAATAACGGACAATAGAAGTATTTGTTCCGGGGCCTTTGCGGATCCGAAGGTCTGTCGCCGTCACTTTTACCAGATACGGCGTAAATGCTGCCGGGGCTGCTGCTGCTTTCTTTGCGTACTTGGCATAGTATTTCTGGCCGTATTCAGCCCGTTTTTTCTGTACGGCTGCACTTTGATCCGCTGGCTTTTCAAAACCCGTTAGAATGGCGTTTGACGCCGCCAGGACGGAAGCCGCCGTTTTTAGTGTGTTCATTACGGCCGTATATCCAGACAATTCTTTCCACAAGAAAGAAAGCTGCATATTCAGATCCCCGATGGAAGCCCCCTGTTTCCTGGCGTGGTCAAGAAGCCCCTGTTTCCGGCTCCAATATGTCCACTGTGCCAGGCCATAGCCCGCGGAATCCCTCACAAAATTGTTATAGGTTCCGTTATCTACTGCGGCCGTGTATTTATCATCCGTCATATTCAGCTTTTTTTCATAACTGTTCTGAAGGTTGCGCGGATTCAGGGCGCTTTCTGCAAACAGATTCCCCATGATACCGGCCACGGCAAAATCATTCAGCCCTTTTCCGGAAAGAAAATTCCAGATTGTTTTTTCTGCTGTGGTTTTGCTGGTCTGCTGCGGTTTTGCAGCTGGCGCGGCGGCTCCGGATGATACCCCCAGCCGTTTATTGACTT